>Ga0209630_10005782_pt1 | contig 10373 bp, 14 predicted proteins | sample COG_01_FD_184745 | JGI IMG/M metagenome (GOLD analysis project Ga0209630, IMG submission 184745) | Pelagic Microbial community sample from North Sea - COGITO 998_met_01 (SPAdes) (version 2) | ecosystem: Environmental > Aquatic > Marine > Neritic zone/Coastal water | place: Helgoland, sampling... | reverse complement strand
AATTATGAATGGGCTGGAGTTAAAGCTGTTAAAATAACAGAAGAAGAACAAGAAAAATTCCCAATACCTGGGAAAAAGGGTGAATATTATGAGTGGAGAATGGATATGACTACTGAAAAAAGATTTGCTCATAACGATTTTGTAGAGGCATTAGATTATATTGGAGTATTTAATAAAGATTAAAAATATGAAAGCATTAGTAACAGGAGGTGCAGGATTTATTGGGTCAAATTTAGTAGACTCTTTAATAGATAAAGGGTGGGAAGTAATAGTAATAGATAATTTATCTTCAGAAGCACATGAAGAATTTTATTTTAATAATGGAGCAACATATTATGAATATGATATTTGTAATTTTGATTTAATTAAACCTTTATTTAATGGGGTAAATTATGTATTTCACTTAGCTGCTGAATCTAGAATACAACCTGCAATATTAAACCCTACGTATGCTATAACAGTAAATTCTGTTGGTACTTGTAATGTATTACAAGCTGCTAGAGAAGCAAATTGTGATAGAGTAATTTATTCATCTACATCTGCTGCTTATGGTTTAAAGAATCTTCCACCTTTAAAAGAAGATATGCCTAAAGATTGTTTAAACCCTTATTCTGTGTCTAAAGTAAATGGAGAAGAATTATGTAAAATGTATACTGATTTATTTGGATTAAAAACTATTTCATTTCGATATTTTAATGTATATGGTGATAGACAATGTACTAGAGGACAATATGCCCCTGTTATTGGGTTATTTTTAAAACAAAAATCAGAAAATAAGCCTATGACAGTAATTGGAGATGGCCTCCAAACAAGAGATTATACTAATGTTAAAGATGTAGTTAATGCTAATATTCTAGCTACTGAGTGTGATAGTGGATTTGGAGAAGTTTTTAATATAGGTACTGGAAAAAGTTATAGTATTTTAGATTTATGTGATCTAATAGGTGGAGAATTTGAATATATACCAGCAAGAATAGGTGAATGTAGATTTACTCAAGCTGATAATTCTAAAGCTAAAAAAGTATTAAAATGGGAACCTCAAATTAAATTAGAAGATTATTTAAGGTAGGATTCTGTAGATTAATTTCGTATATTTGTGTTATGAAAATAAGTTATGCAATTACAGTCTGTGATGAATTTGTAGAAATTCAAAGATTAGTCAATTTTTTACTAAAACATAAACGCCATGAAGATGATATCGTTATATTATATGATATTAATAATGGTAATGAAGGTATAGAACAATTTTTAAGAGCAAAATCAGTTAATTGTGAAATCGCTTGGATGCCCGGTGAGTTTAGTGGACATTTTGCTAATTGGAAAAATAAACTAACTGAAATGTGTAGTGGTGATTGGATCTTTCAAATAGATGCAGATGAAATGCCACATATGGATTTAATAGAATATCTACCAGAAATAATATTATCAAACCCAGATAATGAAGTAATTAGAGTACCTAGAGTTAATACAGTACATGGTTTAACTGAAGAATATGTTAGACAATGGGGGTGGAGAGTAAATGAAAAAAATTGGGTTAATTGGCCTGATTTTCAATGGAGAATTTATAAAAATAATACTAAAATTAAATGGGTAAATAAAGTGCATGAAGTCCTAACAGGTTATAATACATATTCTGATCTTATGGAAGAAGAGGCATTTTGTTTATACCATCCTAAAGATATAGAAAAACAAGTAAAACAAAATAATTATTATAATACTCTGTAAAATGGAAAGTCAAAACAATGGTAATACACAACTTAATACCGATAGAAATGATCTAAATCAAAAAATTAATAAACTTAAAATGTTAGGTAGTAGCAAAAAAGTAAAATGGTCTGATAAAAGAAGATTTAGAAACATATAATATGAATAGAAAATACTTACCTACATTAGGTGAATTAATTGATAGGTTATCAATAGTACAATTAAAAGAAGTATTCACCCCAGAACATAAAGATGAATATGCTAAAGAAATTAAGGATATAATGCATGATATTAATTTAGAAGGGGTTGATGCTGAGTTAATAAGGTCTGTTATTGTATTATCACAAATGAATTTACACATTTGGCATAATGAATCTAATTATAGAAAAGGTATTAAAGATGGGAATAATTTAGAATTAACTCATGGTTTAAATGGTATTAGAAATACTGCAAAAAATAAAATACAAGAAAAAGTAGGTGGTAGAAAGGATTATAAAATCGATTGTTTAGCTGCTGATTTTAAAGACTGGGAAATATCATGGTAATATTTAGTAACTTTATACCCCAAGAAAGGTATGAAAAAAGGTTAGGTAGTATTGAAAGATTTAAAGATATACCTATAACAATTTTCAATGACAGAATAGCAACACCTGAAGAATTAACAATTAATCCAATTAACATATTAATAATTAATGAACCTAATGAATTTTTTGGTTTACATAATTATGCTAAACAATGGGGACATTTATACTCAGCTGTATTAAGTTGGAATTCAGATATTAATTTACCAAATTCTGAAATATTTCCTCATGGTGAACGTAATATTGATTTAGATTATTGTAAATCATTTAATAATAAGAAAAAAGTATTTGAAGTTAATTTTTTAAGAGGAGCATTAAATAAAATTGAAGGTCACCATTTAAGACATAGAATATTTGATAAAGAATCAGAAATAAAAATACCGCATAAATGGTATCCTTATTTAAGTGATTTTAATCACGAAAAAAATAATAGACCAGATGGTAATGACTTACCAAATGGTAATCCAATTGAAGGTGAAGGTAAAAAAGAATTGTGGAATAGAAATGCTATGTTTCATGTAGCGGTAGAAAATTCAAAACATAATAATTATTTTACTGATAAAATTATTGATTGTTTTTGTACTAAAACTGTTCCGATTTATTGGGGTGCTCCTTATATAGGAGATTTTTATGATGATAGAGGAATTATACATTTTGAAGATGAAAATGAATTAATAAATATTATTAATAAATTAACACCTCAAGATTATCACGATATGAAACCATTTATTGATATAAATTATAAAAGAGCACTAGAAAATAGTAACTTCTTTAAACGAATTGAAGAATGGGTTGATGAGTTAATAAAAATAAATGACTTATGAAGTATCATGTAAGCATTCACATATCGCCTTATGAAATAGATAACTATCAAACATTCATACACCAATTAAGAAGAAATCTTAATTATATTGATGATGAAATTATCTTTTCACCATTTTTAAATTTATCTAATTATTTTTATAATTGGGAAGATAGTGTATTTAATCCTGGTTATTTTGTTGATAGGTTTAATGAATTAAATAATATTGTAAAAAAATATTGTGCATTAGATGAACATATAAATTTTGAAGAAAAAATATTAGGTGCCTTTAGTTATAAAACTATGTTTTTAGAGCAATATGAAAATAAAGTAGATGCATTTATTTGGTTTGATAGTGATATGATTTTTCCAGATAATACTATTGTTTCTTTGATTGGAGCCCATAAAGCACTTAAAGATAAACATTGTATTATAACACCCCAAATACATAGATTATGGGATGAAACGTGGGATGTTTTAGTTAATGAAGACTACACAAATATACCAGCATCACACGATAATTATTTTGGGTTTGATGGTTATAAACTATTTAAAAATAAAGAAAGAGATCTATCAGTTATTAAAAATGAACAAAATTTTAAATTTGCTTCTGGTTGGTGTAACTTATTAACATCAGATTTATTTAAAGATTATATTAAATTTGATTATAGTTTGGGTCATTATGGACCTGATGATACATTTATAATGTGTTTATTAGATCATTATAAACATATAGGAAATAATATTAATCAATATATTATTAAAAATTTAGTAGTAACTGAAAATTATAAACATAGTTTAAATCAGTATGAAGATTATATTACTAAAAATAACGGTATAAAAACAAAAGAAGAATTTGCTAGTGAAACTAACCAAGCAGCAGGTGAACGAATAAATAGAATAATAAATGGTTAAAATATTAGTAATAGGAGATAGTTGTTTAGATGAATATATTTACTGTACAACCAGTAGATTTTGCCCTGATGCACCAGTACCAATTTTAAAACCAGAATCTTTTGTTAGTACTTTAGGAATGGCTGGTAACGTAGTAGATAATTTAGAAGCGTTAGGAATTGAAGTTGAATTAATTTCAAATGCTAATAAAATTAAAAAAACAAGATATGTTGATAGTAAAACAAACCATATGTTTTTTAGAATTGATGAAGGAGAAGATGATGTATTCCCCATAGCACAAAAATCATTAGATAATATTAACTGGGAAGATTATAGTGCTGTAGTTATTAGTGATTATTGTAAAGGGTTTATTGATGAAAACACAATTAAATACATATCAAAACAACATCCTATTACATTTTTAGATACTAAAAAACAAATAGGTAGTTGGGTTGAAGATATAACATTTATTAAAATAAATGATGTAGAATATCGTTATTCTGAAAAGTTTATAGACAACAATTATCAAGATAGTTTAATAATAACTAGAGGATCAAATGGAGCAGAATATAAAGGAAACACATACCCAGTAAAAAAAGTAGATGTAAAAGATACTAGTGGTGCTGGTGATAGTTTTTTAGCAGGATTAGTAGGGAACTATTTAGAAACATATAATATAATAGAAGCAATTAAATTTGCTAATAAATGTGCTACTCAAGTAGTACAGAAAAAAGGTACAGCAAAAATAAATAAAAATGAAATATAAATTTAGTAAAAAATTAGAAGAAGTAACAATTATACAACCTGATGTATTTTATGATTATAGAGGTGAGTATATTGAAACTTGGAATGTAGAAAATTATAAAATATTTGATCATTTAGTTAATGGTAATAAACCTATAGTATTTAAACAAGATGATATTAGTACATCAGTAAAACATACATTAAGGGGACTACATGGTGATTCAGAAACATGGAAGTTAGTTTCATGTGTTTATGGTTCATTATTACAAGTAGTTGTTGACATGAGAGAATCAAGTGATACTTATTTAGAATATGATATGTTTAGTATTAATGATAAGAATAGAAACCAAATATTAATACCACCTGGTTTTGCTAATGGTCATTTAGTAATGAGTGATTTTGGGATATTTAGTTATAAACAATCTACATTATATGGAGGTGCTTCAAAACAATTTACAGTAAAATGGAATGATCCAAAATTAAATATACCTTGGCCTATTGATAATCCTATATTATCTTCACGTGATAAAAACGCAGATACTATATGAAAGAAAGTGTATTAATAACAGGTGGAGCTGGTTATTTAGGATCAGTACTAGCAGAAGTTTTATTAGATAGTGGTTATCAAGTAACTGTATTTGATAATTTAATGTATAAGCAAACATCACTATTACATTTATGTAATGATAAAGACTTTAATTTTATAAAGGGAGATGTTACTAATAAAAAACAATTCTTACCTCAAATTATTAACCATGATGTTATAATACCTTTAGCAGCTATAGTAGGAGCACCTGCTTGTGATGCAAATAAAGATTTAGCAACATCTATTAATTATGGGCAAATACAGTTTATAGTTGATAATTTAAGACCAACACAAAAATTGATTATGCCTAATACTAATAGTCAATATGGTAGTTCTACTAAGACAATAACTGAAGAAAGTCCATTTAATCCTTTATCACATTATGCTATTACTAAATGTAAAGCAGAAGAATATATTATGGATTGGGGTAATGGTATTTGTTTAAGATTAGCTACAGTATTCGGTTCATCACCTAGAATGCGTACTGATTTATTAGTAAATAATTTTGTATATAAAACAATAACAGAAGGTTGTTTAGTATTATTTCAATCTAAATTTAAAAGAAATTATATACACGTAAGAGATATAGCATATACTTTTCTTCATTGTATTAAAAATTATGATAAGTTAAATGGTGAAGTATTTAATGTAGGGTTATCTAATGCTAATCTAAATAAAATGGAGTTAGCTGAAACTATTAAAATGTATTTCCCCAATTTAGTAATCATTGAAAATGAATTTGGAAAGGATATAGATAATAGAAATTATATAGTGTCAAATGATAAACTAGAAGCAACAGGTTGGATGCCAAGGTATACTATTGAAAAAGGTATTGAAGAATTAATGTCAGCATATCAAATGATAATAACAGATAATAATAAAAAATATACAAATTTATAATATGAAAGTACTAATAACAGGTGCTACTGGATTTGTAGGTAGACACTTAATAAAAAGATTTAAAGAAGAAGATGTTGAAGTTACAGAAATAAATTCAACTAATTTTGATAGTATGTGGTCATTAGAAAAAAACACATATGACTATATTATACATTTAGCTGTTAAAACAGCAGCAGGTGGTTATTGTCAAGACCACCCAGGTGAACAATGGATAGTTAATTCAAGTATTAATGTTGATATGTTAGCTTATTGGCAACAATATCAACAAAGAGCTACAATGATTACTTTTGGATCGTCTTGTGGTTATAATAATAATATTAAAAAGATTGAACCAAATTATTTAAAAGATGAACCAGAAACTGGGTATGAAGTATATGGTATGATTAAACGTAATTTATTAACAGGTTTATCAGCATTAAAGAAAGAATTTAAAATGGATTTTAGGTATTTAATTCCATCTGTATTTTATGGTCCTCAATATGATTTAAATGATAAACATTTTATATTTGATTTAATTAGAAAGATAGTTAATGCTAAAAATGGAGGTGATAAAGTAGTACTTTGGGGAGATGGTAATCAAACTAGAGAATTAATTTTTATTGATGATGCTGTAGATATAATTTTGCAATCTATGTCACCGGCAACACCTAAAATATTAAACCTATCATCAGGTAAACCTTACAAGTTAAGCAAATACGCCCAAACTATTTGTGATATAGTAGGATATGATTATAATTTAATTGAGTGGGATAAAGATGCATTTGTAGGATCTAAAAATAAAAAATTAATTAATACACATTTAAAAGGATATAAATTTACATCACTTAAAAAAGGACTAAAGAAAACTATAAAATATTATGAAGATAGCATCAATAGTAGTAAATAGAAATGATGGTTATAAGGATTTTGAAAGAGGTTTAATTCATTTTAAATCTATGATAAGATCTTTTGATGAAGTTAATTATGTTGATTGGAATTCTGATTATGGGTCTTTTATATGGGAAATTGAAGAAAAATTACCAAAAACAAATAAAATAAAACATTACTGTATTTCTTCTGATGTAATTGAAAAATTAATATTTGATAAAAATGCCCAAAAATGTAATGAAGCTATAAGTAGAAATATTGCTATTAGGCGAACTGATGCTGATTGGATTGTATCTACTAATTTAGATGTAATTCCACCAACAAAACAAGAATTAAAAAAGCTAATTAAGGGGTTAGATAAAAATACTTTTTATACTATATCTAGAAGAGAAGCACCTAAAGATATAATTTATAGTAATAAAACAGAAAATAGATTAAGAGAAGCACTAAAAACAATTCCAGCTAGACATTTTCCAGCTAAAGTAACACCAAATGATAATTATTCTTTAATTAACTGTTGTGGTGATTTTCAAATTGCACATAGAGATGTTTGGAATAAAATTAAAGGATTTGAAGAAGAAATGATATATGCTTGTTTTGTAGATACTAACATACAAAAGAAAGCAGTATTAAATAATTTTAATCTAGAAGTATTATATGAACCAGCTCTATATCATATGGAACATGGAGCTTATTTTACTAAAGCTGATGGAACGCGTGTGCAAGATGAAAATAACATAGGTGCTTATAAAGGAGAAAATAAAGCTTATAATGATGCTTTTACTTGGGTTGAAAACTTTCAATCCACAAAAAATGACGAAGATTGGGGTCTAAGTCATTTAGATATCGAGGTTGAAATAATCTAACAATATTTATTATAGACTTCACAATTACTAATTAACAAAATAAAAATGAAAATGAAAATGAAAAAATCGACAGGTTACTTTCTTGTAACCGTGTTTTGGTTAGCAGTATTAACTTTTTGCTCACTAAAAACACAAGCACAAACTTTTGTAAGTACAACACCTGAAAATAGAAATGTTGTACTCGAAGAATTTACAGGCATATATTGCCAATTTTGTCCTGATGGACATTTAATAGCACAAAATTTACATAATGCTGACCCAAATGATGTATTTTTAATTAATATACATACTGGTGGTTATGCTAATCCAAATGGACCTAGTGATCCTGATTTTAACTCTTTATTTGGATCTGCAATTGCAACCAATTCAGGTTTAATAGGTTATCCAGCAGGAACAGTTAACAGAGATATTATTTCTTATAGTCTTTCTCCACAAGGTAACCCAGGTACTACAGCTTTGAGCAGAGGCGATTGGGCAACTGAAGTTGATACTGTTTTATCTCAAACATCTTATGTTAATGTTGGTGTTCAAGCAAGTTATGATATGGTAACAGGTATTTTAACAGTTAATACTGAAACATATTACACACAAACTACCACAAATATAAATGTGTTACACGTAGCAGTAGTACAAAATAACACACCAGGTCCTCAAACTGGTGCTTTATCGTACAACCCAGGTGCAATAATAACAGGACCTTGGAATCCAACTTATAACCATCAACATAGGTTAGTACATTTAATGGATGGTGCTAATGGTTTAGAATTTAATGTTACAACTGCTGGTACATTTATTCCTAATACACATACATGGCAAATGCCTACTAATTTAGCTAGTGGTCAATCAACTAATGGATATTTTCCTGATTTAGATCCTACAAATATGGATGTTGTAGCTTATATAGCTGAAGGTCCAGGTGCAATTATTACTGGTTATCAAGCTAATGTAATACCAATATTCCCAAATGCTTATGATGCTAATGTAACTAACTCAACTGCAGAAGATGTTATTTGTGAAAGTGAAACAGATATATCAATTACATTTAGAAACTATGGTAATCAACCTTTAACTTCGCTAGATTTAACTTATGACATTAACGGAGGAACACCTGCTGTGTATAATTGGACTGGTAATTTAATTTCAGGTGCACAAGAAACAGTAACAATTAATAGTGTTACTTTTGCACCACAAGCAAATAATACAGTTACTTGGGTAGCTAGTAATCCTAATGGACAAGTAGACCAAAACACAACTAATAATTCTAGTACTTCAACATTTAAACACTTTAATTTATCTGGTGATGTAATAACAGGAATTACTGCTGGAACAATTGATGTATCTATTTTAACTGATGGTTATGGAAGTGAAACTACTTGGGAAATTGTTGATGAAAGTGGAAATGTATATGGTTCTGGAGGACCATATTCAAATAACACTCAGTATAATGAAACAGCATATGTAGCTATATTTCCTAGTTGTTTTGAATTAAAATTATATGATTCATATGGTGATGGAATGTGTTGTGCAAACGGAGTAGGTTCAGTATTAGTAACAGATCAAAATAATAATATCATATTTGAAGGTGATCCTGTTAATTTACAAAACTTCTCTGAAATTAGTGTTTATTTTGAAACAGGTATGGGAAGTAGTAATGCATGGGAATGTACGCCATTTGGATGTGCTGATGTAGGAATTGGTAATGGTTCATATGCTACACAATTAGATTGTGAATCAGATTCAGCTAATGTAAATACACCTTGTTTTGTTGTAACAAGTATAAATGAAATTGAGTTATCTAACAATTATAATAAAATATATGATGTTTTAGGTAGAGAATGGAAAGTACAATTTGGAGATTTACCTAAAGGTATTTATATTATTAATAATAAAATTCAATACAAACAATAATGCAATATAGATACTTTAGTATTAAAGATAAAGGCAAAGATACTGTAGGAGTAGTTAATGCTAACACAATAGAAGATGCATATTCAATGGCTAGTCAAATTAAAAAACTACCATTAGACAATTTTAAAAAACTATTTAAAGTAGAAAAAATAACTAGATTATTCCATTCTTAGTGGAATAATTTGGTTTTCTGACATATTTTTCGTATATTTACGTAATATTTTATAAATTACGTATAATTATAAACATGGAAGAAAATATGAAAATGATTAAGTGTATCAAGTGTGAAGAAGACATGCCTGAACTAAGGTTAACTAAATTCGGTTACAAAGTGTGTGTTAATTGTTCTACAACAGGAGCTTATAAAGCTGTATCTACAGTAAATGGAGTTGGAGATCATACTTGGAATGATATACAAATTATGACATCTGATGAAGCAGATAAATTAGCAAATCAGAAAAAACCAAAGTTATTTGATTCCTATAAAGATATAGATGCCTAAACCAAAACCATTAAGTAAG
>Ga0209630_10005780_pt1 | contig 10375 bp, 7 predicted proteins | sample COG_01_FD_184745 | JGI IMG/M metagenome (GOLD analysis project Ga0209630, IMG submission 184745) | Pelagic Microbial community sample from North Sea - COGITO 998_met_01 (SPAdes) (version 2) | ecosystem: Environmental > Aquatic > Marine > Neritic zone/Coastal water | place: Helgoland, sampling... | reverse complement strand
CATCGCGGAAGATTTGACCGCGTTACGGCGAATGCAACGACGCCTAAAAGTCGACGGGACCAAGGAACGTCATGGGGGCGACAAAAACCGAAAACAACGAAGCCGCCAAAAAAGAGTCCTCGTCGCTTTGAAACTTCGTCTGAGCGAAAAAATCTTGCTCCGAGCGTGCTTGAACGACGCCGCGTTCGCCTTTAGTCGTAAAAGCGTACGAGCGACGGATTGAAACGCGGCGGCGGTTACACTCATCACATTTTTAAGGGGAATAGTAGGTATTCTTCTGCGCTCACTTTTATTACAGCATACTAAAGTATTATAAATCTCTGCGTTGTTCTACGCGTTCTTCTTCTCTCGTCGTTCCTCTTTCAAAACCTCCTCCAGTTCCTCTTTCGCTATTGGGAGCAGCAGCCCATCCTCTTCAGGGGCATTTTTATCGAAAACATTCGAAGAAGAAGAAGTCGTCGCCGGAGGAAAATACGACAGGAAAACCATCGCGGACAGAGAGAGCACAACGAAAAGCACGAGTCCTTTCCCGCTGACGACGATACTTTTAGTAGTAGTATTCGGTCGTTGTTCGTCCTCGCGTTTCATCTTCGTTTGAGCGTCTCTTCTGAAGACATTTTCGTCGGCGCAGAACAAAGAAAGGAAACTTAATTGAGCGTCAGCGATTTACAGACTGAGGAGTAAGCCTAAACACTAACAAGAGTACACATTTTAGGGTATAAGAGTCACACAAGCACTTAAAAATTTAGGGTGTAAGTACGTAATTCTTACTCCCCCCTCTTTTTTGGTTGGTTGGTTTCCCGCCAAAAGTTTGACGCGTTCGACGCGCAACGAAGAGCATCTCTCTCTCGTCTGATCCTTTTAAGCCGTTTACGATGACGATTCAGACGACCAATAAACGACTCAAACAGCAAAGGAGTCAAACGAACAACACGAATACTTCATCCTCCGAAGAGGCTTTAACGAATGCGACGTTAAAAAATCGACGACGATACAATCTCCGCTCGAAGATGATTGGAAAAGATGCGATCGACGCGCTGTCGAGAGATGATGGGTCGTCGGACCGTTCCGAACGCGAGAACAACGACAACGTTTTACTCACCACCCCATCGTCGGCGAAGGTGATTCGACGAAAAGCGTTTGATTTCGAGAACAACAACGTGGTCGCGTTCGACGACGACGACGGAGACGACGTTTTGGTGTTCACCACGCCGTCGACGGAGAAGAAGAAGACGAAGAAGACGACAACGGTGAAGGCAAAATCGAGAGAAACGAGGACGAAAGGAACGACGAAGAGAGGGAGGACGAAAGCGTCGAACGAGAACAACAACAGAGGGAAAAAGAAGAAGAAGAAAGACGCGAGCGGGAGCGGGTACGCGACACCAATCGCGACGTATTTTACGAGCGACGAAGGGTCGCGGCACGCCGCGACGACGACGACGACGACGACATCGACGCCGGAGGAGCCCGGCGACGATACGACTGCGCGACTGCGCTGCGGTAAAAACATGAACGCGAGTTTCGACGCGAAGGCGAAAACGCCTTTGGGAAATGGAGAAGAAGTTGGCGACGACGGCGGTCGGAGGAGTAGTCCGGTGAGCATGCGGAAGTGGATGAGGGAAGCGTTGTTGAACGCGCCGGTTAAAGTTGGGCAGAAGATGAAGTTTGATTTAGACGAGACGCCTCCGAATGATACGAATTATTATTATAAGACGAATAACAACAGGTCGTCGTTCGCGTCGCCGAAGAAGGTCGTCAATAGCATAAACAACAATAACGACAATAATAACAACATCAACAACAACATCAACAATAACGCGAGTAACAATAGTAACGCGGTGACGCCGACGGTCGCCAACGGTGGAGGCATGACGACGCCGAGGTTTAAAAACGTGACGCCGAGAGATATCTTCTCTTCGTTGCGCACGACGCCGATTTGAAGTCTGTCTGTGTGAGAGAGAGAGAGAAAGAGAGATTGTACTAATACTACTTTAATAAAAATACATTGAGAAGAGACAAACCAGAGCGGGAATTGTATACCGGCTCGTTGTGATTTTATATACTATGTATATACATGTGTGAATTGAGTGGATTATTATATATACTCGTGATAATAATAATGATCAACGCGTGTTTGTCATGACATCTACTTGGTTTAAACTCTCTCTTTTTCTCTCTCTCTCTCTCGCATGACTTCTATTTTAATCTCCGTTCGTATTTCTTAAATTAGTAAAAACGTTTCTTATTTTCTAAATAATCAAAAAGTGTTTCGCGTGTATCGTAAATTGACTCAAGCGGCGGCATCGTTTCCCGGCACGAGATGCGGCTCGACGATTTGGCGAGCGAATTCAGGAAGCACGAAAGCTGCCGAGTGAATAGCCGAGTTGTAATATTTCAGCGGCTTCAGCGTTGATCCTTCTTTCGTTTTCGGCGCTTCTCGACTGGGCCGTTCGAACGCGACCGTCTTCCCATCTACCTCGGGCTTCGAAGCTAACACGAACCCGATTTGTCCGCTCGGATACGTCGGTATCGTGCAATACGCGTAGCTCACGCTGCCTCCGACGAACACCTTCTTACACATCTCCAACGTATCTCCAATCAACTCTCCGTGCAACCACAAACACTCGCCTTGCGTGCACACCACTCCTCCAGGTTTCAACGCTTTAAACACGCTTCTAAAAAACCTCTCCTCAAACAACACGCTCGCCGGCCCAATCGGATCGGAACTGTCCACGATGACGCAATCGTACGTCCCTTCCTCGCACGACTCCACAAACTTCACCCCGTCGCAAATCATCACCGTCGCCCGTTCGTCCTCAAACCCTCGCGCCATGTACGGCATAAACTTCTTGCTCACTTCCGGAACCATCCCGTCAATCTCCGCCATCTCCACCCGCTCCACGCACCGGTGCCTCGTCACCTCTCTCAGCGCGCCGCCGTCGCCGCCGCCAATAATCAACACCCGTTTCGGTTCCCGCGACATCGCGCACAAAGGTAAGTGCGCAATCATCTCCTGATACGCGAACTCGTCTCGTTCCGTCGCTTGTATGCACCCGTCCAATACGAGTAAGTTCCCGTACGTGGACGTTTTGAACACTTGCACGTGTTGAAACTCACTTTGTTGGTCGTACAGTTTTTCTTGAATCTCGAGCGAGTTCGCTTGTCCGGGCCACATTTCCGGGGAGATTTCCGAGAACCATCCGTCTTTGAGAGTGTTGTTCCCTTTTGAGACGTAGTACATCGATTGAGAGAGGACGCATTATAATAGGGTCAGTACACGGAGAAAGAAGGTAAGGGAACCCGGTGGCGGCTCCCCGAAAGAGAACAAAGTGTGTTTACAACATGGTTTCGTACCGGTGTGCGTGACGACGGCGGACTCGGTCATATTTTGATTGGAACCAACGAAACCTTCGAAAAAGATATTATGTCGTCTCCGCGTTGTCGCGAGAGGAGCGGTGAGAGTAGAACGAATGAATGCTCCGCGCGTGGATGCGCGCATGCACAATGAAGCGAAAATGGAATAAAAAGGGGCAGTCAGGGAAAAATCCGCACAACACTAAACAAACGTATCTTATCCGTTTTAGTGTCCGTTTTTTCTCTCACTCTTTCACTCCAATCGCTTTCGCCGAGCGTTTCGCGAGAGATGGCCTCCGTGTGCTCCTCCTGTACTTCTCGCGGAGGTCGCGGTGCGCTGTCTTTATCGCTTCTTTTGATGATGATGGTGATGGTGATGATGACGATGCAAAACCGGTCGCCAATGCTGAATGTTGTCTTTGAGGACGGAGGAGAGAGCGCCGCAGATGTGAAGCAGCAGAGCAGCACTCGGAAAAGGAAAAGAACCGTCGATGATGCCAACATTTTACCGATGCCAGAATCAAACGATCCACTCGCATCGAAGCGAGGGGAAGGCGCGGTGAAACTCAAAAACGACAACAACGATATACGGAACACATCTGAAAAGCACTGGATGGAGGAGATTTTTCGAGCGCGAGACCGCGCGGGATTGGTTGGACCGAAAGCGTGTAAAGACGTGCACTTTGGGACGATCGAGAGAGGGAAAACGAGAGGGAACCATCGACATCGAGGGAAAGCGGAGACATTCGCGGTGTTTGGGAACGCGAACGGGATCGTTCGGGTCGAGCGGGAAACGGGCGGGGGGTATACCGATTATAGTTTTTCGAGAGGCGAGCGGGTGCTCGTGTCGAGTCCGCGGGGATTAGGCCACGCGGTGACAAACTCGGACGAAAAGGACGGCGTCATGGTGATAGTGGCGTGTAGCGACGAAGCGCACGACGACGACGGGGATGGGATGAACGATTACCAAATATGGGACGATCTTTGATGCGACGATAAAGAATATAGCGTAGTTGTACTTTTACGTGTAGCGTATAGATAGATAGAAAGAATGTGTTTTTCATGTTATCCGCCGAACAAGCCGCCAAAGTAGGACCCTCCGCCGGAGGTGTCCGCGGCGGCTTTCGGTCGCTCCACCGCGCCCGCTCCCCAAACCGAGGCGGCAATACCGTATTTTTCCACGTACCCTTGGAATCCGTCGTGCGCGTCCGCTAACGCGGTAATTTTATCGCCATCGCTCGCGGCTGATAGTTTCTTTTGCAACTCGCTCTTTCTCACCGATCTCCCCGAACGCATGTCCATGGTTTCCCTCTCCGCGGTAGCCTCGGAGCGTTTCATGATGTCCATCAATCTCACCGAGTCGCGACTAGAGCTCGTTTCCACCTCGGCGATCGCTCGGTCCACCGATCGCATGGCGTCTTCGAACGACACCATCGCTCTTTGCACGTCCATGCTCTCCGCTCCAGCTAAGGTTAATTTCGATCGAATTCCAGTCGCCCACGCTTTGACGTCATTTACGTTCCTCATGATGTTCGACACCGCTTGCGCGATTTTGTGTTTATCGTCCGCCATGATTTCTTTCATAGCTTCGATCGTTTCCTTCGCGCCGACCAATTTCGATTGGTAAATCTCCAATCGCGCTTCTCTCTCCTCCAACTCCTCGACGTAATCCTCGAACGTTTTCACCACGTCTCTCAAACGCGCGTTTTGATCGATCAAATCTTGACTTTTCAACGTCAAGTCGTGCATTTTCTCCTTCATCTCCTCGTGATGGTTCGTCAACTTCACCGCGGCTTCTTTCGCCTCGTCTCTCGCTTGCTCCAACTCTTCCGTCATGAACTTTCGTTGCTTTTCGAATTTAATCTTAAATTGCTCTCTTTCGTCGTCCAACTGTCGGTTGACTTCCGCGTACGTCTCGTCGATCTTCTCCTCGGCTCGTTTCCTCTCCCGTTCTCTCAACTCGTTCACCACCTCTTGTTGCTCCGCGTGCTTCAACTCCATCTCTTTCAAAGTATTCGTCAAAAACTTAATCCCTTCCCCTTTGGCGTCTTGTCTCAACCGTTCCGCGGTATCTCTCTCCCTCTTCAACCTCACGCAAGTCTCCAACAACTCCGCGTTCTCCTCGGCTTTTTCTCTCACCTCGATCGCTTGCTCCAAAAACTTCTTCTCGTACTCGCTCTTCACTTGATTCACGCCTTCTCTCACGTGAAACTCCACGGTCTCGTCCACTCTCGCTTTCAACCTCGCCAACTCGTCCTCGTGATCTTCCTTCATCTTCTCTCTCTCTGGCACCGAAAAGTGCGCGTCTAAAATCGCCTCGTGCACTTGCTTGACCTGTTGCTCGCGAAACTCGTTCATCTCCCGCTCCACGCGTCTCTCGTACTCGTCCATTTTTTGCGTGTATTCCACTCGTAAATTCTTCTCGATGTCTCGCTTCGCGTTTCTAATCGCCGTATCTTTCGCGCCGTCGATATCCGACGCTTTTTCAAACAGCTTCGCGTACGCCTCCTCGGCGTCTCGATGATGCCGCGTGACTTCGTCCTTCTCTCGCGTGAGCAACACGACGGCTTGTTCCAGATTTCCGATTCTCTCTCTCGCTTTTTCCAACTCAATCGATGTCGTCGCCGAGGAGTGTTTGGCCGCGTTGCCCTCGGAAATTTGTAAGTGCGCATCCCGTAACTCTTTTTCCAAGTGTTGGATTCGTTTCGTGTATTCCGCCGCGATGGTCGCCGCGGTCGCGTACGGCATGGATTCGATCGAGGAGGATACTTTTCCATTGGAATTGGTCGAATTCGTCGACGTCTCGAGCAGTCGTTGCAAACGAACGGAAGATGCTTCCATGATTATATATTCTCACAAACACACTACTAAATTTTTCGATCGATCAGTTTTCAATCGATCGATGTCCTCGGCCGGTCTCGCTCTTTTCCTTCTTCTTCTTCTTCTTCTTCTCCGCGCGTCAAAGTTTTGTGTGACTAATCTTTTCCCACGGAATGCGGGCAATGGTCATTAGGTTTTAACACCCTAAATATAACACCTCCAAAAAGAAACCCCCAAAATGTACTCGTCGTAAACCCGCGCGATAATACACGCGCGCGCTTTAAAGAGAGAGTCAGAGAAAGATGGACGCCCTAAAAACGAAATCCTCTGCCTTCTCCGCGTCGTCGTCCGGTGGTGGTAATAATAATAATAACGGTGGGAGTAAAATAGGTCTCGTCCACGGCTTAAAACTGGTCTTCGATGCGGTCTCGACGCATTCCGCCGACGGGTTCGCCGTCAACTTGAACCAAATCAAACGAGACGTGACGTACGTGTCGTTTTTGGCGATATCGTGCTTTGGGTTTGCCTCGGTCGCCGGGACGGAGGTGATTAGCTTGAGCAAGAAACGAGCCGAGGCGTCGAAGGCGATTCGAGAGTGCTCGACGATGTTGGATTTGAACACGTTGGATAAAGAGGAAGGAGGGAAGAATACGTTGGCGAAGAAGTCGAAGAAGAAAAAGAAAGGACCGAGAGGCGCGACGGATGCGCAGTTTTGGCAAGAGCTGAAATATTTACTCCGAATTGCGTTCCCGACGCCCACGTGTCGAGGGTCTCAACTCCTTTCCGCGCAGTTTTCGTTGCTCGTCATGCGAACGCTGTTGACCGTTCGGGCGAATAAAGTCAACACGTTTTACTTGACGAAAGCGATCGCGACCGCGGATTGGAAGTTTTGGGTGAGGTGGTATTGGAACTTTATCGGATGGATGACGTGCGGAGTCGTCGTGAATTCTGGGCTCAGGTATACGGAGTCGTTGATTCAGGTAGAGTTAAGGTCGGCGCTGACGAGAAGAGCGCACGAAAAGTACATGAAGCTGAACAATTTTTACAAGACGGCGGTGTTGAGGGAAGGTGGCTTGGAACACGTGGACCAACGGATCGTGGCGGATATTAACGAGTTCAGTCGAGAGGCGGCATTTTTGTACGGACACAGCTTTAAACCGATTTTGGAGTTTACGTTGTCGTTGACGGAAGCGGCGAAGGAGTTGGGGTATTCTCGACCTTTGGCGTTGTTCGCGAGTCAAATTTTCATCACCGGGACGTTACGGGCGATGTCGCCAAAATTAGGCCCGATGGTTGCCAGAGAAGCCGCGTTGGAAGGTGGATTCCGACACCAGCACGCGCGATTAATCGCACACGCGGAAGAGATTGCGTTGCTAAAGGGAGGCGAACGCGAAAAGGATTTGTTGAACGCCGGGTTGGATAATTTAGTCACCACGCAAAGGTGGCACGCGTTGCAAAGAGTTCGAAAGTCTGTGGCAGATAACATTTCCAAGTTTCAAGGTTTATTAGTTGGAAGCGTGTTCGTGCACGTGCCGTTTATGGCGAAGCGGGGTATGGGCGAAGGCGAACGGATTTCCACGTTTCGAGCGACGGAGGAGTTGATGTTGAGAAGCGGCGGCGCGTTTACGGAAGTTTTGTTGTTGGGTAAGAATTTGGACGAAATGGCAGGATACGCGCACAGATTAGGAGAGTTGTTTCACACGTTAGATAACGCAGAGAAAGAATCGTTAGCGATGGAAAAGAAAGCGAAAGAGGAGAAGATGTTAGCAGCGTTACCCGCAGGAGAAGGAGAGAAGGAAAAAGCTGCGCAAACGTCGATTCGGTTCGATAAAGTCTCCGTCGGTGCTCCCGAACCTGACGGTTCTACGCGCATTTTACTCAAAGACCTGTCCTTAGAAATCAAACGAAACGAACATTTATTGATCACCGGACCGAACGGGTGCGGGAAAACGTCGTTGCTTCGCGTGTTGGCGGGATTGTGGGAGCCGGTTTCTGGCGCCGTGACGAAACCAGCGGCTGATGAGTTTTCGATGATGTGGTTGCCGCAACGCCCGTACTTATCCCAAGGCTCTTTGAGAGACCAAGTGGTATATCCAGCCAACACGAAAAAAGCGCGCGTGGACGATGAATACGTCAAAGAGTGCTTGCGAAGAGCCGGTTTAGGTAAATTCATCGAGGGCGATTACGCGTTAGGATTAGGCATGCGACATTTGGAATGGAACGATGTGTTATCTGGAGGCGAACGACAACGCATTGGATTCGCGAGATTGTTTTATCACAACCCCAAGTTTGCTATTTTAGACGAAGCGACGAGCGCGATAAACCCAGATCACGAGGCGGAGTTGTATAAAGAGGTGTGCTCGAGCGGCACGACCATTGTCTCCATCGCGCATCGATTAGAGTTGAGAAAGTTCCACGCGAACGAATTAAAAATCAAAGGCGACGGGAAAGGTGGGTATGAAGTTTCTAAATTGAAGTAGTAGTCGTGTAACACATTACATATCCCCTCACCTAGACGTACGTAGGAATAATTCACAGGTCGTCAAAACTACTTCGCGCTCGCGCTCGCTAATATAATACAATTTTTTCTTCTTGTACATTTTTGTTTGATCTTCTAATTGTCATCATCATCAAATATTCAAGTACGCGATAAAACTTATCAACGGTAAAACCACCAATCCGAAAACGAACATGATCGCTTGTTCGTTCAGTTTCTTCGCCTCTTCAACGTCCTCCTCTCTGGACCGCCACTTTGGATTGACCCATTTTTCTAAAGCGTCTTCGGTAAACTTTCTCCTGTCCGATTCGTAATCGAACAAATCCGCTTTCATCTTCTTCGACGCCGTGGTCATTCCCCACAGCATTCTCTCCGCCTGCTTGGACACTAAACCGTACTGGTTTCCCAAAACTCTTTTATACTGTTTCAACGCCTCGTCTCTCCGCTGCGCGTTATCTAAACACATCGCGTAACAAAAAATCACCTGTCCTCCCAACTCCGATCGCGCGTTGATATCCTTCTCGAACGGCTCTAAAACCGCAATACCTTTCGTCACGCTCCCGACGCGTAAGAACTCGTTCGCTTCCGCCAAAGCTTCTCGCACTTTCTCCTCTTCCTCTTTCGTCATGTTCAGCGCGTTCGTCGTGCGATACTTCTCCAACTTTTTCGCCACGCGGATTTTCCTCGCCTCGGTTTCTTCTTTCGATTCGATAATGTTTTGCCCTTTCTCGTCTTTTTTTAAAGTTCTTCCACCCCCGTACTCTTTGGAGATATCTTTTGGACGCGGGAATACCCCCCACGTGGACACTTTCGGTTTATAATTCACCCCGGTTTCGATATCGTCCATGCCGACGACGCTCTCGTCCTCGTCGAACGGATTGTACGACGTATCTTTCGATATGATTTGAACGTTCACGGATTTTTGCGGTCGCGACGACGATGGTTTCTCTTCCTCCTCTGATGCATCTTTATTCTTCGACGAGGACATCTCTTCCTTCTTCTTCGTCGCGTACCCTCTCGCCTGCGCGATCCTCTCTTCCGCGGTGAGCTTCTTCGAATCCCCTCCACCTTGTACACTCGGTGTTTCCACGCCCATTTTTTTACTCTCGCTGTATTTCTTTGCCGCGTTCAACATCTGCGCGAATTCGTCCGCTTTTCGCTTTTGACTCGTAGAGTCTCCGATGTTCGAAAGCACGGCGTCTTCGTCGACATTTGTGTTCGTTCGTTTGATTGCGGAAAGGCCTTTCACGTTGTTGTCTTTTCCTCCGTCGTTGTCATCATCATCATCATCATCATCACCACCCCGGTTTGACGTAAACGAGGACGAGCAGAGCAATCGAGACGCTCGCGACCGTCGTCTCGAATAATTCGAACGACACCACGACGACGACGATACGGCGTTTGGCGCGATCGATATACTCATCCTCGCTGAAACGGAAGTGCGCGTTTCAAAAACGTGTACCGAACTGTTGTTCAATGCGATGGTAAAAAGATACGTGTGTGTAGTATTTGACGGCGAGGAGACGATGTTTCTTTAACACCAACGTTGCTCGAAAAAAACAAACATTCGTTTCCTTTTTCAATTCGCTCTGGAAACGACGATCGAGAACGAACCGACTGAAAAATGAAAACGCGATGCATTCGCTTTGTTCGTTCTGTTCGTTGATTCCAAACTCAAGCCTTCTTTTTGATTTTCCTCCACAA
>Ga0209630_10005775_pt1 | contig 10379 bp, 13 predicted proteins | sample COG_01_FD_184745 | JGI IMG/M metagenome (GOLD analysis project Ga0209630, IMG submission 184745) | Pelagic Microbial community sample from North Sea - COGITO 998_met_01 (SPAdes) (version 2) | ecosystem: Environmental > Aquatic > Marine > Neritic zone/Coastal water | place: Helgoland, sampling... | reverse complement strand
ATTCCGTAAGTGGAAAGTGATTATTTTGGATGAGAGCGATTACCTAACTCCGAACGCACAGGCGGCACTTCGTAATCTAATGGAAACGTTCTCCAAAACAACACGATTCATTTTGACGTGTAACTATGTTGAAAAAATCATCGACCCAATTCAGAGTAGATGCCAAACGTTTGGTATTACACCACCATCTAAGAAAGAGGTGGCGCTGCGTTTGAAAGAGATTTTGGATTCTGAGAATGTATCATATGAGATGCAGGATTTAGCTATTTTGGTAAATAGTGGATATCCTGATATTCGTAGAGTTCTGAACGCAGGACAACGGCAGGTTATAAAGGGTGAATTGAAGATTGATAAAACATCAACGATTCAAGCGAATTATATGGATGAGGTATTGAATGTACTTAAATCTGATGGTAATGTAAAAGAGGTGTTCCTAAAGAGTAGGCAGATTATCGCAGATTCAAAAGTTAAGGACTTCACACCATTCTACAGATTTTTGTACGATAATGTAGATGATTTCGCAGCTGGAAAAGTGGGTAACACAATAATCAAAATTGCAGATGCTCAATACAAAGATGCATCAGTAGTGGATAAAGAAATCAACATCGTAGCGATGTTATTGGAAATTTTAATTGATATCAAAGGAAAATAATTATGGCAAAAGGAAAGGGAAAATCAAAAATAGTTGGAATGGGACAACCAACACAACAAGCACCACAAATGCAGTTAGACCCAACAAAGTTACCAACGGTACATTGTGAGAATTGTGATTCTATTTTTTGGGAAGAAGTGACAATGTTCAAAGAAGTTCCAGCGGTTCAATCACCGAATGGGCAGAAATCAATGTTACCAATTCCTGTAGTTAGATGTGCAGAGTGTGGGCATGTATCGGAAAAGTTTTTACCTAAAGAGTTATTACCTTAATGGCAAAAAAGAAAAGTGATAACACTGTAAAGGCTAAGAGTATCTTCCAACATCTTAGTGGTATAAAGGAGAAAAAAGATTCTTGGGAATCTCTATCTGAGATGGATAAGAAATCATTTACTCCATTTATCATAAATCGTTGGTTAAGTATGAACTTGGACTTACTACCTATCATAAATGTACTACAGAAGTACACAATCGGCTTGTTATCCGCCAGAGATGTATACAAAGTGTATTTGGATTTTCTACCAAAGCAAAAAACATTTGATAAGTACATCAAAGGTAAGAAAGATGGTAAGTACAACAAAGAGTTACTACAACACCTATCAACTTGGTATGGTGTATCACATAGAGAAGTAATTGATTATTTGGATATACTACCAAAGGATGAGGTGATTTCGATTCTAATGAAGTATGGTATGACCGATAAGGAAGCAAAAAAGTTATTGAAATGAGCGAAGTATTAAGAGAATCAAAAACCAAAGTAGTTCACAGAGGTGAGCGAGTGGTTACAACGAATAAAGAAGAAACTGCAGTACAATACTGCGAACGAATGTATCCTGATACCACAAATGAGTTCAAAGTTATTTTGGATGAGATGTATGATACATTCTGTAAGAAGCAACGTAACTATGGGCCAGGTAACATTTCGGTGGGAACTGATTTGAAAACCGATGATGATAAGAAGTTATCATTAACTGGGCTGTGGTTCAGAATCAACGATAAGGTTCAGCGATTGAAGCAATTGGTTGTATTAGGTCAACCAGATGAGGTTGGAGAATCAGTACAAGATACATATCAGGATTTGAGTGTATATGGTGTGATTGCTCAGATTGTTCAACGTGGAAAGTGGGCTAAATGAACTGGAATGAATATTTCAGAGGTATAGCACACCAAGTAAAACTAAAATCAAAGGATGAACGTACTCAGATAGGTGCTGTTATCGTTGGAACTGATAACGAAATCGTATCAACTGGGTACAATTCATTTCCCAGAGGTATTGTTGATTCTAAATCAGAAAGACAAGAAAGGCCTGAAAAATACTATTGGTTTGAGCACGCAGAACGAAACGCAATCTACAACGCAGCTAGAATTGGAGTATCCACGAAAGGTTGTAGAATGTATCTAACTTGTGGTATTCCGTGTTCTGATTGTGCTAGGGGTATTATAAACGCAGGTATCATCGAAATCTATTGTGAGCGAGAGGGTGGTGCAACGGGCAGTAAGTGGGATGAATCAGCTATCCGTTCAATGAAGATGTTCAATGAAACTGGAATAGAAATAAAATTCTATTAATTCAAAAAAATTAATCAAAATAGTTGGATATTCCAAATAATTTTCTTATATTAGTGTAGTGAAAGATAGTAAGATAAATAACGTATTTTCTCTTGGTATTAGAGAACCCAGTGATGGAGATGTTGGGGTATCATACTCCCAATACACAATGTATGCTAATTGCCCACATCAATGGAAGCTGAACTATATGGATGGTAACAGAACGTTTGACCCATCCATACATTTGGTGTTTGGTACAGCAATGCATGAAACACTACAAGAGTGGTTGGATATACTGTACAACAAATCACCCAAAGAAGCATCTGAGATAGATTTGGGTAAGATGTTGTATGAGTGTATGATTACCGAATATACAAAGATGCGTAAACAGACTGGTGTTGAATTTAGTTCACCATCTGAAATGGAGGAGTTCTTAGAAGATGGAATTGAGATTCTGAACTTTGTTACAAAGAATCGCTTGGATTACTTCAATACACGTCATATGAAACTTCTAGCCATTGAGTTACCAATCTACGCTAAAGCTATGGAATCTCATAATGTATATATGAGAGGGTTCTTAGATTTGGTGTTTGAGGATACATATGAGAATAAGATTCAGATTTGGGATATCAAAACATCAACAATGGGTTGGAATAAGTGGCAAAAAGCAGATAAAACCAAAACAGCTCAGTTGGTTCTGTACAAAAAATTCCTATCCGAACAATTTGGTTACCCAATTGATAACATCAGTACCAAATACTTCATCGTAAAGAGAAAGTTGCACGAAGGTATGATGTTTGCTCAAAAGAGGGTGCAAGAATTTGTACCTTCTAGTGGTAAACCCACACTAAATAAGATAACAAAAAGTTTTGAAGATTTCATCAGAAATTCATTCAACGAAGATGGTAGCTACCGAAAAGAATCTGAGTTCCCTGCTATGGCGGGTAAGAACAATAAGAATTGTAAGTGGTGTCCGTTCAAAAATGATTTTGAGAAATGTCCGAAAGAGAATAGACATAAAGTATGAAGAAGATTTTATTGATTGTACCATTTTTGGTTGCAGCTGGGATTTCCAATAATCGGTTCAATTTAGAACCGATTGTGGTATTACAACCAAAAGAAATAAAAGGTGATACACCTAACTCAGCTAAGTTAAAAACTATCACAAATTATGTTGATTGGACACCATTAATCCGAGCTATGATTCAAGTCGAAAGTCGAGGTAATGATTCGGCATATAACAAACGTGAGGAAGCTGTGGGATGTTTACAAATCAGACCAATTATGCTAAAAGAATGTAATCGTATTCTAACGCTGATTGGTGTTGATAAACAATACACATTAGATGATAGGTGGAATCGAACTAAATCAATTGAAATATTTTATGTAGTAAACAATCATCATCACAAAAATGGAACATATGAAGAAATCGCGAGGGCCTGGAATGGTGGTCCGAACTGGGCTAAAAAGGGCGGTACAAAAAGATATTGGAAAAAAGTACAAAAGCAACTCAAAAAACAATTTAAAGAAAATGAACGTAGCGGTGATAGGTTCTCCGAAGTATGAGAATGTTAGAAAGTTGCGAGAATTTCTGTTCACAATCAAAGAAAAGCTAGGAACTGAAATTAACATTATAAGTAGGGGTAATAAAGATGGTTGTGAAAAATATGTTCGTAAGTATACATTAGAGTTTGGGTTAAGATACACCGAATACAACGCAGCACATACGAACAGAAATCTATACAGTGGTATGAGTGATGAGTACTATGATAAACCATTTCATCCAACACAAACATTACATCAATATGATTGTATAGTAAAACACGCTGATAAATTATTCTACTTTGGTGGTATAAAAGCATCTGAGCAAAGACACTTCGAAAAATTGCTAAAACGGTATGGAAAGCGTGTTACATATATGGTTTAATTAAATCGATTTAGATACTTATTTAAAAGAAATAAAAGAGTTATGAGTAAACAAAGAAAAAAACCTCTGATACTTCTGTTATCAGATGATTTAAGATTACATAGTGGTATAGCTACTATGTCAAAACAGATAGTGCTAAATACAGCACATAAATATGATTGGTTGCAGGTTGGAGCAGCAGTTAAACATCCCGATGAAGGTAAGTTCTTCGATGTATCTGATTCTGTAAATGAAGAAGCGGGAATAGATAATGCGAGTGTTCGTATTATACCTCAGAGTGGATATGGTAATCAACAATTAATCAAACACCTAATTACTACTGAGAATCCAGATGCCATTCTACACTTTACCGACCCTCGTTTTTGGGGATGGTTGTATGCAATGGAAGATGAGATTCGTAGACACATCCCAATTTTTTACTACAACATTTGGGATGATTTGCCAGACCCAATGTGGAACGCACCATTCTATGGAAGTTGTGATTTGTTGATGGGTATCTCAAAACAAACATATGGTATCAACAAAAGAGTAATGGATAAGTATGGTATGCCTATGGACGATTGGCAAATCCAATATGTACCACATGGTGTTTCAGATAAGTTTAAACCAATCGCTAAAGATTCAGAAGAGTATCAGCATGTTTTAAAAATGAAATCTGATTTGGGCATTGTAGATAAGAAATTTGTGGTTCTGTATAATAACAGAAATATCAGACGTAAAAATCCTGGAGATGTGGTACTAGCATACAAAGAGTTTTGTGATACTCTAAGTGAAGATGAAGCAAAGGATGTAGTGCTACTATTCCATACATCAAAAGTAGACCCGAATGGTACTGACCTGCCTGAAGTGGTTAAGAATGTATGTCCTGATTATGATGTAGTATTCACTAATCAGCAATATTCTACTGAAGAACTTAATCATATTTACAACTTAGCAGATGTTACAATTAATATGGCATCAAATGAGGGATTTGGGTTGGCTACATGCGAATCCGCTAATGCTGGAACACCCATTATTGTAAACGTTACTGGTGGGATGCAAGACCAGTGTGGATTTACAATTGATGGTAAATACATTGAAGCAGATGAATATGTTAAAATTGGCTCTCTACATGATAAGAAGAAACTACCTCATAATTTAAGTTGGGGTAGTTGGGTAAACCCAATATGGCCAACGAATCGTTCACTACAGGGTTCACCAGCAACACCATACATTTTCGATGATAGATGTTCTTTTGAAGATGCGGGTAAGGCAATACGGCAGTGGTATGATACTACTGAAGAACGTAGAATCGAATGCGGGTTGGAAGGTTCTGAGTGGATGAAATCAAAAGAAAGTGGTATGAGTTCTAAGGAGATGGGAACTCGATTTATTGATGCTATGGAAACAGCATTTAAAAAATGGCAACCTATAAATAAAGTAACATTATGGAAGATATAAAAAAGTTTTGTGTAGTTAGTTGTCCTATTTCAACCAGAAGTGGTTATGGGGCTCGTAGTAGAGATTTTGTAAGGGCTTTGATTAAATCGAAGCCGGACTGGGATATCCAAATCTTATCACAGAGATGGGGGCAGACTGCAATGGATGCGTTGGCACCAGGAATCGATGATGATTTGTTAAATAGAATCATTACAAAAAAAGAAGATAAAAAACCAAATGTTTGGATTCAGATTACTGTTCCAAATGAGTTTCAACCTGTAGGTGATTATAACATCGGTGTAACTGCTGGTGTTGAAACGACTATCATGCCTCCTGAGTGTTTAGAGGGTATGAATCGTATGGATAAGGTATTGGTATCATCTAACTTTACCAAAGAGGTTATTCAAAAGACTGTGTTTGATAAGAAGGATGAGAAAACAAACCAATCGGTCGGTCAGTTGAAATGTGAAACTCCCATTGAGGTACTATTTGAGGGTATTAATTTGGATATCTACAATAATAAGGCAGAGCGTGAACCAGCGATTGATGATGTTATGCGTGATGTATCGGAATCGTTTTGTTTCCTATTCGTTGGGCATTGGCTGCAAGGAGATTTTATGCAAGATAGAAAGAATGTATCAGGTCTAATATGGACATTCTTAAATGCGTTTAAGAACAAAACGAAACAACCAGCACTCATACTAAAAACCAGTAGGGGTAATACTTCTTTGGTGGATAGACATGAACTTAGAAAAATAATCCAACAGATAAAATCACAATGTGATTCAACCCGACTTCCTAATATATACCTACTACATTCTGATTTGACAGATGAGGAAATGAACGCTCTGTACAACCACCCGAAGGTAAAAGCACACGTATCATTTACTCGTGGTGAGGGATTTGGTAGACCGTTGTTGGAAGCTACCATTAGTGGTAAACCAATGGTTGTATCAGGATGGTCTGGTCAAACGGATTTTTTGAATCCTGAGTACGTTAATCTTATAAATGGTAAGCTAACACAGGTACACAAATCCGCATCGGATAAGAAGTTCCTTTTGAATGAAGCTTCTTGGTTTGAGATTGATTACAATATGGCGGGTAGTACTATGAAGGATATGGTTGATAACTATAAGAAGTACTTAGAGAAGTCCAGAAAGCATAGACAGTACACAAAAGATAGATTTACCTTTAACCATATGGTAGAACTATTGGGTACTCGACTTGAGGATGTAAACTCTAAACCACAAACTGTTGGATTAAAACTACCAAAGTTGAAGAAGAAAGAAGAACCGAAAAAAGTAGAACTACCTAAATTGAAAAAGGTAACTAACTAATGGCTGGGTATTACAATACACATCTAAGGAAAACATCAGACCCCACTCCAATTACGAAAACTAAAATGGAGAGGGGTATGGTGGTTAAAATTAAGTACAAAAAAGATACAGGTACAAAGTTGTATTTGGTATTTGTACTACAACCAAAATGGCCAAATACGACTGAAGGTAAGTTACATGGTCTATCCTTAGATGCAGTATCTCCTGGTAAACTTTTAGAAATAGCAGAAATCTACAATGAAGTGATATCAAAATCATCAAAGGTTAAAAGATTAGATTTAGCTAAGATTCAAATCAACGAAGCATCTAAAGTGTTCTATACATCAGAAATCAAAACTGAGAAACAACTGAAGGCATCGTATCGTACATTCAATCTATTAGATATTAAATCAGTTCAAGCAGTAAACTATGATTGGGGTAAATTTGATTTGGTTCCTGATAGAGATGCTAGAAGAAAACAGATGGAAGAGGAAGCTAAGATGAGAAAAGAAGCTGCTGAGGCTAAGAAGGAATTGGGTAACTAACTGATTATCAACACGATAGCTATGATAGTGAGCACAAAAGTAAAAAGTACGGATGATATTTGTTTAAATGAACATTTTTTCGTATATTAGTAGTAATATAGATACATTATGAAAATAAGTTACGCAGTTACAGTATGTAACGAATTAGTTGAAATACAAAAATTGATTCCATTTCTACTGAAGAACAAACGCAGTGAGGATGAGATTGTGGTACTTTTTGATTCTGAGAATGGCTCATCTTCTGTAGAAGAGTATTTAAGAACACATTCTGTAAATGGGCAATATTACTGGTTTAAGTATGGGTTCGATGGCCACTTCGCTGATATGAAGAATGAACTTACCAAACATTGTAATGGTGATTACATTTTTCAGATTGATGCGGATGAGATACCACACGAAACGTTGGTAGAGAATTTATCAGATATTTTGGAAGCAAATGATATAGATGTGATTCTCGTACCACGAGTAAATACAGTTGAGGGGTTAACTCAAAACCACATTCAAAAGTGGGGATGGAACGTCAATGAGAAAGGTTGGGTAAATTGGCCAGATGTTCAATGGAGAATCTATAAGAATTCAGAATCCATCCAATGGGAGAATAAGGTACATGAGAAGCTTGTTGGATACAAAACAATATCCCATCTACCAGTTCAAGAGGAACTAGCACTATACCATCCAAAAAATATAGAGCGACAAGAAAAACAAAATGAATATTACAATACATTAACCTGATGAGCATGAAAAGAAATATTGGGATTATTGGGCAGGGTTTTGTAGGTAACGCTATTTATCAGAAGTTTAAGAATTACTTTGAGGTATCAACATTTGATTTAGATAAATCTAAGAGAAACACAGATACATTAGAATCTGTGGTTAAAAATTCAGATGTTGTGTTTGTGTGTGTACCTACACCAATGCGTAGAATTGATGGTACGTGTGATATTAGCATAGTTGAATCAGTTCTAACCGAAATCAATAATGTGGGTAAGGATGTGATTACCGTAATCAAATCAACAATTCCACCAACTACAACTGAAATGTTTAATGAAACGTTTTCTAACTTAACGGTAGTTTTCAATCCTGAGTTTTTAACTGAGGCAAACGCAGTTAGTGATTTTGAAAACCAATCTAAGATTATTTTAGGAGGACCGAAAAAAGGAACTACACTACTGAAGCAAATTTATCGATTAGTATTTCCAACAACACCCATCATTAAGACGGGCTCGACTCATGCAGAGATGGTAAAGTACCTAACAAATTCATTTTTAGCAACAAAAGTATCATTCGCAAACGAGATGTATCAGATTTGTGATAAACTTGGTTTGGATTATGATAAAGTTGTTGAGTATTCAACTTACGATGATAGATTAGGAAAATCCCATTGGGCGGTTCCTGGACCAGATGGGGATTTTGGATATGGTGGGCATTGTTTTCCAAAAGATGTTAAAGCATTAATTCATTTAGCAGAAGAATTAGAATTGTATCCAACTATGTTAAGAGCTACTGATAAGAAAAACAACGTGGTTCGGAAAAATAGGGATTGGGAACAAATGGAAGGTAGAGCGGTATCATAATGCAGTTTTGGAGAACATACAATAATAGAGTACATCCCGTAGGTGAGGTTGCACAATTGGGGTTTCCATTATCCGAACCATCGTACATACCAGATGAGTATTTGGATGGTCAAAACTTTGTGATTCTACGAACGTGTTTCGGATTGGGTGATTGGGGTATCATATCAGCATTCCCACGTAAATTGAAAGAGAAGTATCCCGATTGTAAAGTTTGGATACCATCTCCGAAGTTACTGAGAGAAATGTTTGGGGGATTAGCACATAATTGGTCTGCTTGGGATGACCCATTTCAGGTAGTACATTCTATCTTTGATAACAATCCATATGTAGATGGGTTTATTGATTCTTTTGAGGGGGAAGTGTTCAACGACCACTATCGTATTACAGATGGTGGAGATACTCCCCTAATGGAAGAATTGTTGAGGTTTTGGCAATTTGATGAGTTTGAGGATATCGAACCCGAACTATACTTTAGCGATGAAGAAAAATCACTTGGTGACCGAATCATCAAAGAACATTGTGATGGGGATTTCGGAACTCTTCTAATCTCAAATAGATTTGATGGCGATGGGGTTGATAAAATCCAACAAAAAATTAATGAGTATGACCTAACTATGTTCTACTGGACTAAATCTACTGATGTGGGGTTGGATTTCAAAAAAGCATTGGATATGAGACACATCAACACTCGTATTCAGTTATACATCAAAACAAAGGCAAAGTTTAATGTAGGTAACCAAACTGGGGTGAATGATACCATCGCAAACTATTCACCAACCTATACAATTGCCAGACCTAATCTTGGGTCAAACTTGGTTAGAAGTGAGATTTATTTATGAGAGTAGTAGTATATACAGCGATTATTGGTGGGTATGACACACTTAATGAACCACTCGTAAAACCAGATGGTGTGGACTTTGTTTGTTTTACCGATAGGGATATGGAATCTGAAACTTGGGAGATTCAAAAGGTAACCCCATTGTATGATGATAACACACGAACTGCACGGAAGTATAAGGTATTACCACATCGGTGGTTTTCAGATTACGATGTGAGTATTTGGGTAGATGGTAATAAGGTTATAGCGGGTGATGTTTTAGATTACATCTCACAATTGGGAGAGGGTAATCTTTCACTGTTTGACCATATGGAATGTTTCGATAAAAGAAATTGTGTGTATCAAGAAGCAAATGCTATTTTTAAGTTAGGGCAAGAGCCGGGTAAAACTTACAAAGATAACCCATTAACTATAAAATCCCAAATGGAACGATATCTTTCTGAAGGATATCCACAAAATAATGGATTGGCATTTACTTGCGTTGTGGTTCGGAAACACAACGACTCAGATACCATCAATCTGATGGAAAATTGGTGGACTGAAATAAAATATGGTTCTAAG
>Ga0209630_10005774_pt1 | contig 10380 bp, 8 predicted proteins | sample COG_01_FD_184745 | JGI IMG/M metagenome (GOLD analysis project Ga0209630, IMG submission 184745) | Pelagic Microbial community sample from North Sea - COGITO 998_met_01 (SPAdes) (version 2) | ecosystem: Environmental > Aquatic > Marine > Neritic zone/Coastal water | place: Helgoland, sampling... | reverse complement strand
GGGCGGAGGTTTAAAATTAATATTCAAGCAGATGTTGCCCAAACACGTATGGCAAAGGCCTAAAGGGGCGGTAAATTGTTCGGGATATTTCAGAGTTTCCAAGAAAGTAAATCCAATGGGATTTCCCAGTGGCCATAGCATGGGCGCTTTCGCCCTAGCCACCCTTCTTGCAGACTATACGAACTTTGATGCCTTGTCAACTGTGCTGGCCTACGGTGCGGCATTCATGGTTGCACTTTCACGCGGCACCTGGTTAGGAAAATTCAGTGGCGGGGGCCATGGTGGAAAGCCGGTCGCCTGCCATTCCCCATCGCAAATTGCAATTGGATCGCTTCTGGGCGTTTTCTATGCCTTCTTTGTCATCAAGACATTTCCGCCACCCTGGAAAAAAACGCGCGGAACCATCTGAAAGCACCACTGATTTAAAATAAAGAGTATTTATACAAAAATACAAATGAGAAGAAGATACTATTTGCCAGAAAGAAATAGACAGGAAGGACCCCGGGGTCCTCCCGGCCGGGACGGCACCTCCGGCGGCGGCAATACACCTGGCAATCCCTCCGCCCTGATTGGGGCAACCGCCACGAATGGAACGGCAACCACATACATGAGGTCAGATGCTGCGCCAGCCCTCGAAACAACGGGTGTCACGTCAGGATTTTACAAGAGCGCTGACATCACCGTTGATGCACAGGGCCGCGTGACGGCGGCCTCCGACGGCTCAGCCATAACAACGTTTCGGTTGGCGGGTGACAGTGGCCCACAGCAAGACATTGTCAATAACAGTGTAATGACAGTTGGAGGTGGAGTGGGGCTAACATCCACGGCGGCAACACCGGAGACGGTGACATTAGACTTGGAGGACACCGCGGTCACGCCAGGAAGTTACAAGAGCGCCGACATCACGGTTGATCAACAAGGGCGTATCACAGCAGCCTCCGCTGGGGCTCAAGGCACCATGTCAAGTTTCACGGTCACGGGAGACAATGCCTCAACGCAGACAATAGAAGACGGGGATACATTAACGGTTCGAGGAGGAACTGGAATTTCAACTGAAGTGTTTGGTTTGCCTGCGGACACTATAGAGATTGATCTAGCGGATACCGCAGTCACGCCAGGAACGTATGAACACGCTAATATTACGGTAGACCAACAAGGTCGTATCACAGCAGCGACTGACGGTCCAGTTGATGAAGTTTTGGTTCCATGTAAAAATGATACTATAGGTACAATTTCCAAAGGAACGCCCATTTACATAACAGGAACAGTTGGTGCGAGTGATACATTTACAATCGCGGCCGCAGATGCTTCTAACCCTGCAACAATGCCGGCGTCTGGAGTGTTGCAGACTACTCTTACTCCAAATACTCAAGGCTTCTACGTTCAAACAGGCCTCTTGAGAGGATTTAATACAAGTGGTATAACAGGATCGCCAGGAATCAACGACACGATTTATGTTTCAAATGGAGGCGGCGGCTTGACAGCGATCAAACCAACGGGTACAAACCTTATTCAAAATATAGGGATCGTTGCACGCCTAGACGCGGCAAACGGTTCGATTCTCGTGTCTTCAGTTCTCCGATCCAACGACGTGCCCAACATTCCGGAAGGGCAGGCGTGGATCGGCAATGCGAGCGGCGTTGCAGTTCCTACCGATGTCGAGTTCACGATGAATGGCAATTTTGGTGCGACCCAAACCGTCAATAACGGCGACCTGCTCACGATATCGGGAGGCAGCGGGCTTGGACTTACATTGGAGGCTCAAACATCGAGCGTGCCGCTCATCACATCATCGACGACAAATAAAGCATCGCATGAAGGCGGTGCCATCTACAGAAACACTTATGTAAGCGGCACAGCGAACTACACATCACAAACCCTTTTTGCAGCATCGTCGCCCGGATACTGCAAAGTTTCGTTCAGAAATTTGAACAATTCTATTGCATTTTTTGGAGGATTGATTCCGGATGTTGGTAGCGTCAACCCTTCAGCCAGCGACACGACTCAATTCGACACAATGTATTCATTTAGCCACATTGGCAGTGATTGGCGCTGGAATTATCCAAGTGGAGGTCCAGGAACAAGCGGATTGTCTTTCAACGACTCGAATGTAAACCATAGTACTTCAGATGTTGTGAGTGTCACTTACGATGGTTCGGTCGCTGGCGGTACAATCACATGGGAACGAAACGGAAGCATTCTTGTCCCCGCATCTACGATTACCGGCGTAGGCACAAATCTTGTGTTCCACGCCAAGTTCGAAGTCTATTTGGCAGCTGGAAATACGCGAGTACAGGAATTCGCCGACGTCACGGTCGAGTCTGCGTCATCAGAAAATCCCCGCTCTACGATTGTTCCAGCGAGCGGAACACTGGGCCAACAGTATGGTGGAACGGGAGTAAATTTCAACACCGCGGGCAATGGTCAAGTTTTGATCGGCTCGCTGGGCTCAGATGCGACACTTGGAACCATAACTCAAGGTGACGGGATACTCGTCTCGAACGGGGCAGGATCAATTACTGTATCCGCCCATGTGAAGCAGGGTACTACGAGCGGTTACGCAGCTGTTTATTGGGACACTAAGACCAAAGCGTTTTGGTACCAGTGACGCGCGCGTCGTACTATCTTTAATTTTATACTATAACGTAGTATAAAAATTAATCAAGGTCACATGTATGGTATGTATTCTGTCTCAACTCGTGCACCGCGCAGTCAGAGCTTGAGCATCTTCTCGTCCCAGTTTATCCGTCGTTCCCAATTATCACTGAAGTCGGTCAGTTGAGTCACTCCCAGCGGCACAAGCAGAATAAATATATGTCGTTGTTGCAGCGTGAACCAGGCCCTGTCTAGCGCAATGTGTTGCATGCCAAGTTTGTCTGACATCTTGGTTGCGACAGCTATCCGTTCTTCGGTTTCAGTCAGAAAATTTTTCCAGAACGTCAGCAACGTCGACACAAAACTTCGTCTGACGACGTAGGCTACGCATGACATGCATTTTTGAACCCGCACAGCCGGCAGATTCTTGTACTTGTCGTACGCGCCGTCGTTCATGCCGCCTATCAACAGAACGTCCCAGTCCGCGTCGTCCGCAACGTCCCGGATGCATTTGAGCGTCACGTCGGGTGTTTTGAATACAACATCATCCTCGAACACGACGACAAAAGGTGCACCCCCGTCGTCGCTCGTACTCTCCATGAATGTTTCTAGCGCCTTGATGTGAGATTTCAAGCAACCGATGATGCCCAGACTGTGTGTTTCTGCGTCGATTCGAGTAGGATTTTCGATCAACATTTTCTGCAGCTCTTTTTCAACGTGCAAACGCCGGTCCGTCCGGTCTTTGAGATTTATGTAGTAGGAATGCTTGAAGATCGGATGCATCTTGTACCACGACAAATCAGATCCAGCCTTCTTGGCAGCTAATTTGCCCTGGTCGAAGTAGCCGAGCTTCCATGCGACTACACTCAATTCGTTCCATAGTGTGTGTTCCATCAGATGCTTGTCGAACCATCCGAACGCGTTTTTGTCGACCTCGAACTGCGTCGCGTAATTGAGGTACATATAGGCCATCTGCGTTCTTCCAAGCTGCCGATAAATTTTTCCGATATGCACCAATCCTTCTGGCCGAAGGCAACCCAGACGTTCGCTCTCAGAAACGGCACGGTTGTACCAATCGAGCGCATCGTGCACATTTTGCATTTCCGCATGCAGCTCGGCGATACGCATGATGGCGGTGTAGGTTTCCCATGGATCGTCACATTTAGCCGCCTTGTACCGTTTGATGTACATGCGAAGTGCATCACGATTCCTGTTCAACGCGGACAGGGTTTGTGCATAATAGAACATGGTGCGAGAACACTCGGGATGCGCCGCATTCTCCGCTTTCAAAACGGACAAGTCCCACGCCGCGCGTCTGGCTGACTTTTCAAACTCCGTCGATCGGTCCTGGACAATCTTCAACGATGACATCTCGCAGTTGGACCCTTCCTTCCACAACATTTCGTGCACCGGATGTTTCCACCGCCAACCCGCGCCAGAACGAATCACCTTCAATTCGTTGCTCTCGATGTGCTGGTTATTTGCCGTATTCTTCCATATCTGCCGCACGAACAACCCGTCCAACCGGCGCTTGTCGGCTATATGCGTCGCGGTCGGGCGGACGCTAGATATACTGTATCCGGACGGCTTGATGAACTCGTCTGCCGCGTCCAACAACACGATCCACGACCCCGTCGGAACTTCGCTTTCGACCCAGTCCAGCGCATCGTTTCTAGACACGGAAAAATTGACCCATGGACCTTCCTTGACTTCGACGTGCGGTGCAAAATTCTTGCACAGATTGATCGTGTCGTCCGTCGAACCCGTATCGTACACGAATATTTTCTCGACGTGCGAGGCGACCGATCTCAATGTTTTGAGCACAACGGTCGCCTCGTTTTTAACCATGAGTAACGCATACATTTGCATTTGTGTTATATGACGTACGGCCTTAAATCGACGAGCTTTGCACGGATGAAACTGTAAAGTTGCTTCTAAATAAATGCCTTTCGCATCAGAAAAACAACGACGATTTTTATGGATAAATCATCCAGACGTTGCGCGCAAATGGGAACAAAAATATGGACCGTCGCCCAGACGGCGGTCACGGAAGAAAAGACGGTCGCCCAGACGGCGGTCACGGAAGAAAAGACGGTCGCCCAGACGACGGTCACGGAAGAAAAGACGGTCCCCCAGACGGCGGTCACGGAAGAAAAGACGGTCCCCCAGACGGCGGTCACCCCGACGACGTTTGACTGGGGGAACCCCGTTTGATGTTTCTGCTGCTGATTTGCCGCGTTCAGATCCCATGAAGTATTTGTCGCTTTTTGAAAGCGGACCGAAGGTTCTGTTGAATAAATTGTACTGGAAGTACATGTTCAAAAAACTTGATAGAGACGATCCTGCTTGGGCGCAGTACGCCCAGGCGATGACGAAAAGTTACATGGAAGAGAACTCCTACGAGAAGGATGGTGTCGTTTACCTCAAAAAGGGAACGAAGCTCTACCATGGAAGCCGTCAGAACTTGGACCCACGCGCACTGTTCAAGTCTGGGCACCGAATCACGTTCTTCGGAGCCGAACCGAAGATATCGTTGTGGTACATTTTGGAAACGTGCAGCAACAACCCGCATGCATGCGAGTCGATCGTTCCCTGCATCGCGCCGGAGAAGCACGTGTGTTATTTTGACAGAGAAACGGGTCTATTGAAAAGTGTCATCGGCTTTTTGTATACGTTCGAACTGGTGCAAGAATTACCCATCGGACATTACTGGGACGACATAATAAGACATCCGTCGGAGATAAAATACTGTCGACAACAAGTCTGTCTTCACCCTCAAATATCTTACCGAGGACCGTCCTTCAGCTCGTCTGCCGTGCACGATCTATCCATCGAAGTTACGATGCCGTATGTCCGATACAGCGATTATATGACTCTCGTGAACAAACAGGTTGTCAACGTGAGCGAACTCGCTCTGCACACAAACGATGCGTTGTACGATGCGAGAAATGCGATAATTTCCGGGTAGAATATAAGATGTAGAATATAAAATGTCACAACAGAACGTGTACGACAAACCGCTGAAACTGTGCAGTCTTGACCCGCTGACCGGGTACCGCCGCAACGGATATTGCGAGGTAGATGAGTCGGATGCCGGAACGCATACCGTCTGCGCTGTCATGACCGACGACTTTTTGACGTATACCAAACGCATGGGCAACAACCTTACAGACGCGTCGCGCGAACACAGTTTTCCAGGTCTCGTCGATGGGGACAAATGGTGTTTGTGCGCGCTTCGATGGGAACAGGCCCGTCAAGCGGGAAAGGCGCCTCCCGTCATTCTAGATGCAACGCACCGCAAAACGTTGCAGTACACGTCGTTGGATGCGCTTAGAGGACAACTTGCAGGCGTGATCTAACGGCAGGTCCGGTTACGGCAGGTCCGGTTACGGCACGTCGGGAAATGCTGCTTTCAAAAGCGGTCCACCTACCGCTGCAACACACCACCAGCTGCCCATCGCTTTTTTGAATGGGTACACTGACATCGATACCAGCATGGTTGCGACGAGGTATCCGGCCATCGTTTTTCCGCCCGGTATTTTCAGCATAGACACCAGCACGAACGCAAGGGTTGCAAAGTAACCGTACCATATGGCGTGACCCGCGACTTTTTCGGTTATCCAAGGCCACTGGAGATGTCGACCGTTCGAGAGCGGTCGGGTGCATAATTTCTGTTTGTACATGCGTTTCATGATGACCCATGCGACTATCGCGGCACCGTACATCCCAACGACGAGTTTCAACGGGCGTGTCTGCGCTGACGATTTTGAGAGGAAATACAGGACGAGAAGGCCTCCGACGACCGGCTGCAACAAGTTTTGCAATGCGGCGACCTGTGATGCTGCATTGTTCAGTCGCCCATGGTAAGGGGCCGTCTTGCACGTTTTGTCCCGTTCCGTCGTCGGCTGATCACTCCATATCAAAAACTCTAAAAATTGCATGCACAGAACAAACGCGAAAAATATAGCGTACAATCGATCGGACGTTTTGTTGCGGCAGTACAGGTAAATACACGCCGACATACCGACTATAAATGTAGTTAAGCTACTCTCTTTTGACCAGCACATTTTTGTTTTATCGTTGAAAACAAAAAAATATACGCTGTCCGTCATTGCCGGTCATGGAAACGATACACCATAACGCATATCCATGTCGTGTAACATTTGTTCAAACAGCCGGTCTTGTTTTTTCGCTTCCGCGTACGCGGCGGAACAATGTTTGTCGTACTCTCGCAGAAGATTGAGCGACGTTGGAGATTCCGGCGGCGGGGCACTCGGTCCCAAGAAGGGTGCAGGGGGGGCGCTCGCGACGACCGTGTCCTCCGCGACGACCGTGTCCTCCGCGACGGGCGGTGGCAGCGGATAAAATGTTCTGTCTTCACAATCTGTGCTGCCCTCGATGCAACAATAGCAACACAGTCTGGTTAGTGCACAATTTCCCATTTATTTATACATTTATACATACATTTATACATACATTTATACATACATTTATACATATACATACGCGCAAATAAATGATACACATTCCACCTGAAATATGCGATTACATACTATCATATCTGCCGGAAAAGAGATGCGTTCCGAGGCGCCGAAAACGTTGCTGGGGACATACGAACCGTTGCCGGGTGTGCAAGAAACGGGCGCGTTACGACGTTCATCTGTTCTGCGCGAGACACGCGTCAAAACATAGCATCGCATTGACACGGTCGGGCCTTCATTTTCTTGCGCACAAGTTACCTACCGTCGACGTGTTCGACTCGCAGACGCTCGACTCGCAGACGCTCGACTCGCAGACGCTCGACTCGCAGACGCTCGACTCGCAGACGACGCATTCCGGGTTAAATAATAACTCGTAAAAACAAAAGGAGGATGACTTCAACACAATACATAGAAATCGATTCTTCGTATCGGAATCGCAGCGAGTATCCATCCGTTGGCGAATTTACCATATCCTTCGAGGGGCCCGGATCGCGGACGGAAAACAATGTTCTGGCAATGAAAGAACCGGTCTCTCGTCAGTCCAACGTTTTAGCTAACGACCCGATGGATCCCTGGAATCTGCATGCTACGAATTTATTCAGCGACACCGTGTCGGACACCAGCGTTTCTAAAAATCTGGGACAAGTTGTCAACTCGTCGTTGACAAGGATGCGCGAAACAGCGGCAACCAAAGTGCGTGTGACAGCCGTGAGCTCCGACCGGCGAACAGTCACCATCCAAGGAATAATGGACTCGTCGCCCCCTGCGTCTACGCTTGAACCAGACGAAAATTGGCTCAACCAGCAGATCGGCGCGTACAACGGAGCTGTCATTTCGGAACAGTCGCCGTACGAGCCGTTTCCAGGGTTCCCGTACACAGGGCGTCAATCGCAGAACAGGGCGCGCATCGCATCGTACACGTACATCGGAAACAACAGTGCGAAGTTGGTACTCTACACTGCTCTCAGAACGCCATACCCTGCATGTTCAGTTTCTCTGACGGCGCCAGGGACCGGATACCCGTCGGGCGTTTTTCCGACGAGCGGAGGGACCGGCAGCGGACTAACGATCTATGCGCAGGTCAACGCTCCGCCTGGTCCAATCGACGAAGTATACATTGTTTCATGCGGGACTGGCTATACGTCGGGAGACATACTGCAAGTAGTCGGTGGAACCAATGATGCGCGCGTGCAAGTAACGATCGGAGCGAACGACTTTTATATTTTCGCCATGAACAAACCGGGTATTTTCAAACCCGGCTACGCGGTGATCGCTAACCCGCCGCCGACGACGACGACATTCACCGTTTCCGGGCCGACGACGCCCGAGGCGGCCCATCTCGCCGCAGACTCGCCGCCGGGGACCGTCATCCGAGAGAACGTCCCCGTGCGAGGGGGGTCGTCGAATTATCCGGGGGCACCGGCGGCGATTGCAGGATACATTGTTATACCGCCCGGCACAACGGCTACCGTAGAAGAAACAGTCGTTGGCAGCCCGTTTGCAAACAACTCGTTATACCGTTTCACGCTGGAGAACGGCGTTTCGCTGCAGGCGCCGTTGACGGTTGGCGATCTCGTCTGTTGGGGAACGTCGGTTGCACAGACGGGGGAAGTGTTCGTTCCTTTCGGCACGGACGCGTCGGACGGATACAAAGGTCTATTCCTCTCAAACGATACGCGAAATGAATACCGGATCATAAATCGATACGACGACGTGCAGCATCTGGCGATGGCCGGCGGAGACAGCATAGCCAACTGGCAACAATGGGACTCAATGTCCATCAGACGGTCTCCGTGCACTGCCATGGTCTTGCTCGGCCTCGACTCGAACGAGATTTCGGCCGATGGATACGTCGTAGCACAGGTGCGATTGTTAAGCGCAGGCACTGGATACACGACGGGTGTGAAGGAGACGACACTCCTGTCCGGCTCATCTACAGGGAAAGATTTGCAGATTGACATCGCAGCGGTCGGCGCGAACGGAGAAATAACGGCATTGAATCCCGTTCCATTCGGAGGGCAAGGATACTACATCGGCGATGTCGTGTCTATCAACGACGGAAACAACGGAACAGCCATCGTAACGCAGCTTTCGCCGATCGCAACAAACGGCAACTACGTGTATCCGATTCCAGACGTAGATTTCGAGTACAGAAACAATCCATCGAAGAATATGTTTTTCGTCAAAGAGGGACGTCAAACGCCGGACGCGACGCTTCCCGACCTGCTGGGCGGTAACCAGGCGGCGATCATCCAAGTTGGCGACTTCATCGAACCGCTGTTCGGGAACGCCATGTACAACAATATTGGCATAGACGCGGCCGTAGACACGCCAATCATGTATGCGGCTGGGATGACCGATGCGCAGGGCGTTTTGCGACCCCCGACTATCGGTGGCGCGCGGACGCCGGGTGGGTATATTCCGTTGTCGGCAAACGACGTGCGCGGCCTCAACGTTGGCGATCGGGTCGCCGGAACGTTAGTCATCAGCCGTCTCAACGGAGTGCCCGTTCTCTACGGCACGGCAGACGCGGTGCAGGAAACCGTTCCCCTCGCACAAGACACGACAATTGTTGGCATCAGCAACGACGCGAACGATACAGACAACAACATGATCTTCCTGTCGGCGCAGAAAGACGATCACGGAAACGAGATTCCAAGCGGCGTCTTCACGTCGCCGCTGCGTGTGTACGGAGGATTGTGCAAACCGTTCTCCGTTGGGATAGCCCCCGGAACGCCCGCAAAAAGAGACAATCTGGTCATAACTACAACAGCACCAGACTATCAGGATGCGTACAACGGAATGCGGCTGGTTGTAACAAGTCTCCCCCAACTACAAAACTTGGAAAATCCGGGCATCGTCATCGAATCAACGATCGTCGGATATGATCGAACTACGGCGACCCTATTCATCAACCCGCCGGTAGACATCGGGACCGCGCCGGCAACTGTCATGATAACACCTCGGCGCGAAACGCGACGGATCGTGAGATACGCTAGCATAAGCGGTCCATTGCAGGACGATATAACACCCGGAACTACACAATTGACTCTGCCGGCCGACGAGATGAAAGTCCCGTTTACCGGCAAGGCATCAGACGTCAACGGATACTATACTGGAATGCTCATCTCAGTTGGAACGGCGTCCTACATCAAACAGGTGCGCACGGTCGTCGGGTACGATGCGGCAACGCGCACGATCACAGTGAACGCCCCCTTCACAAACACGTTTTACACAGACTCCGGGAAAGATAACATCGCAAAGCGGCTCGAAGGCGTCGGACAACCGTTTCCAGTGAGCGCCG
>Ga0209630_10005771_pt1 | contig 10381 bp, 20 predicted proteins | sample COG_01_FD_184745 | JGI IMG/M metagenome (GOLD analysis project Ga0209630, IMG submission 184745) | Pelagic Microbial community sample from North Sea - COGITO 998_met_01 (SPAdes) (version 2) | ecosystem: Environmental > Aquatic > Marine > Neritic zone/Coastal water | place: Helgoland, sampling... | reverse complement strand
AAACCGAAGACCATCTTCTATTTGAGGATAGGCAAAATCTGCCGGGAAGTCTTTTAGTGTCTTTAAAATGATACTCAGGTTCTTCACAAATGATTTTTATAACTGGAGCCATGGCTGAACCATGCCAGCCGGGGAACAACGGCCAAATTTTACTATACTTATCTTCCGCAGCTTTATAATAAGCATATTGCAGTTCTTGACCTTTTTTAATTATCTCCTCCCAAGACTCATCTGAATAATGACCATCTGCATCCACCCCTAAAACAAATTCGAATTTATCGGGTTCAAGCTTCACATCCGAATAGGTTTTGCTAGGAGAATTATTTGAAGATTCAAGTTCTTTTATTTTTACAGCCTGTAAATCTATTAAAGATTGTAACTCTCTAAGAAGGCCCGCATGGCCTACTACTGAATCTGCAATATCGGATATTACACCGGTATTAAGATCTGGTTTTTTATTTTCTAGCTCGGTTATCTGTTTAGATAAATCATTTATTTGAAGCTGAAGTTCGTTTTGGAGATTTGATGCGTCTACGGAAATTTCTTCTGTCGTGGTTTTGGTTCCTGATAATTTCATAAATAGCCTTTCAATAAATTTACACATATTTTTCATCCAAACAGTCTATTATAAACCTCTTGGTACTTCTTACTAGTTTTTTCTATTATTCCTTGAGGTAAATCAGGAATAGGAGGATTTTTATCCCAACCAATTTGCAAAAGATAATCTCTGATGATTTGTTTATCGTAACTTGGTTGGCTTTTACCCTCTTTGTAAATCTCTTTACCCCAAAACCTAGATGAATCTGGAGTTAGTAGTTCATCAATTAGAATGATTCTATTGTTATAAATGCCAAATTCAAATTTAGTATCAGCAATAATAATACCTTTATCGTAAGCATATTTGTACGCTTTCTTGTATATCTCTAGGCTATATTTTTTAATTTTATTAGCTGTTTCGGAGCCAAGGATTTGAACCACCTCCTCGAATGAAATATTTTCATCATGCTCGTCTGATTTAGTCGAAGGCGTAAATATAGGTTCTGGGAGTTTGCTTGATTCTTTTAAGCCAGATGGTAAAGGTATTCCGCAAGCTGCCTGCTTTTCTTTGTACTCTAACCAACCAGAACCAGAAAGGTAACCTCTTACAATACATTCAACTGGCAGTGGATCGGCTTTCTTAACTATTGTAGAATCTCTACCCTTTTTGATAATATGATTGTCTACAATATCCTCCATCATATCGAACCATTTATAAGACATTTCGTTTAATATCTTACCTTTGTCGGGTATTGTTTGATTTAAAATGTGATCAAATGCAGAAACACGATCTGTAGTAATTATTTCAAGACTTTCAGTAGGGCGGAGATCAGCGATGGGATAGGTAACACCGGAGATCAGCTCAAAAACGTGCGGTCTTCCTTGATAAATCTCTCTAACTTTTCCTGATTTAATTAGAGTAGGTTTGTTTTCACTTGCTCCCCAATTAATATCATCGTAATTATTTTTAAAACCTGTCGAAAAACAGTTTCTTGGTTTGTCGCCTTTGCCCATAATTAATCTTTTTTTGTAAATTTTAAAGGATTGGATGGAACCGGCTGCTTCCTTCCTTGCTTGTCTATAAAGAACTCTTTCTTTTCTTCAAGCTCTTCTGTTTCTTCCAAGTACTTTAAGTCAAATTCTTTTTCCAGCAATTCTAGCTCATTAAATCCAACCCAAAATAAACCTCTTTCATCATCCACTGTAGGACACAGCATGCCTCGATGCATCATTTTTAGAATGACTTCTCTATATGTCATAATTTTAATATTGGTGGGCCTTGTCAGACTCGAACTGACGACCTGCCGATTATGAGTCGGATGCTCTAACCAACTGAGCTAAAAGCCCTAAAAACTAAATCATAATGACGGTTTGAAACATGTCAAGCATGTTGAGCCTCTGAATTACAATTTAGCTTTTTAAATTTTTAAGATTCGATGATTTTTCCTACTACCCACTTAAATACAAAGAAATTAGAAATTAGTGCTCCAATAACAATAAGAATCATCATTAAAACTTCAAAACCTTCAGGTAAACCTAGAATGGCTGCGAAAAAGCCCCCGACGAACCCTCCAACTAAACCGACACCCGCTCCTGCTAAAGTCCCTATAATGTTATATAAGAACCACCATAATAATACTTTTTTTGTTTCCATAATTATAATATTTCGTAATCTTCTATAATGTTATTGTGTAATAATTTTTCTGCAGCTTCAAAGGTTGATTTCTTGATCTCTTCTTCTGTCGCTGCATCTTCAAAAATCAAAAGAAAATGTCTGCCAGCTTTTACGTCAGCTATGCCTTTAATACCTAATTGTTTTGCAGCTTTATTTATAACTGTACCTTGAGGATCATAGGTTTGCCCTTTTGTAGTTGTGACAACATGCACTTTTTTCATTTACTCTATAATAGAGTAAAAATAGTATGCGTCAAGTAATATTTTTAAGTATCGAAGATGTATGTAGCCAGTTATCTACAGAAAATTTAAATTCACATTTTTGATATAAGGAGTAATCATTACCACTAGGTTTACATTTGTCGCCAAAAAAAACTTTTGTTTTATAAAAACTTAAGTAATCAAAAATCTGCCCTTTATCTGAGCCTATTTTTTGAATATCTATTGATATTTCTCCTCCAATGCAAGCTTCTAAATTATAATGTTTAAAAAGTTTATTAAAATTTTTAACTATTTTTTCTCTTTCTTTACTGATCTTGTCCCAATTGGAATATTCAGAACGGATATCTTTACTTATATCTCTACCTGCAACGCTAAAATTTAGCATACCTGTCCTATGTTCAAAATGTATATTGCCACATTTTTCTTTTGGGTATTTAGATTCGTACAATTGGCCTGTTAACCATAACTGAACTTCTGCGGGGATCTTCAATTCTTTAAAGTAAACCTTTTCGTCGTTAACCCACAACTCATTACCCATACAAGTAAAAATACCATCTACTTTAGAAATAATATCTGGAGTAATTTGTTCTTTTACTTTTTTATAATCACTGCCAGTAGCTAAAAAAACAGGTTTTTGCTCGCAAAAGGACGCGAAAAAAGATGCAAACTGTTTATTTATCTTTTGTCGAGGTGGAGTTAACGTTCCATCAATATCAAAAATATAAACATTTTGGTTTATCATTGTAAATCTTTTAGAATTCGTTTTATTTCATCTATCGCTACAGTGTATTTTCTTCTACTGAGGAAAAGCTCTTCATTTTCTTTTGCTAGGTCTTTCGAAATTTGACACTGATGTTCATACTTTTTTATTAATTCTTCGTTTTGTTGGCGAAGCATTGCTGAAACATTATCTTCTTTTTCTTCCCATCTTTTATCGCTTGAACTTGACATATTTATTATTTTAGAATCTTATGAATTAAAACTACGATAACTAGAGAAGCGCAAAGCCCAATCATCATTTTAAAAAAATCTTTCGCCACAAGAGGAAAAACCTGCTTTAGTTTTCTTTTTTGGTTGCTTGTTGCCATAGCCAACTCTCTACCAGTTAAAAGACCTACAAATACCCAAGTAGTGGACATAGGAATATTATTAATCTCTTTAAATATGTAAAGAATAATCCAATAAACAAAATCGATAATAGTAGCAGAACGAATAAATTTTGTGCTTTGCTTACTCAAAACTATCTGTTGGATTTTGCCACCTTTTTCTTTAAACATTAAAGCTAAACCCACAACAAAAACAATGGATATAATAACCATTAAGTCAGCAGGAACAGATCTAGGCAAGAATACAGCAATATTAGCCATGTCATGAGCTAGCCATGTATACCACAAAAAACCTGTAGTAGTCCATTGTGCTACCCGCCAAAAAGTTTCATGCTTTACGTCTACATCCTTACTCTCATCAAGTAATTTAGATATTACAAACCAAAGACTATATGCTGCAACGGCTGCTACGGCATAACCCATGATTGATTTAAGTAACATCTTTTCCAATACAAAAGTAGAAGCAAAAGCTGATAAAACTAAAAAAGAAGTGCTAACTGGAACCCCTACTCTAGTCAATAAAAGTAAAACCGCAGGAGCTAAAGCGTGATACCACTGGACCTCCTGAAAAGGTATTTTAGTTAATCTTCCATAAGAAATGTCTCCCCCGTTTACAGTCCAACCATACCACAACGTAAACAAAAGTACAATTGAAGCTCCAGCCCACATTGTAGTCCATCTAAACTTTTCGTTATTGGATGCTATCCAAGTCCCTAAAGTTTGTACTGAATCGTTTGCTATAACTGAATAGGCTGCTAAAAAGAAACCTATCGCCATCCATATTGTAATTAGTTCCATAATATATTTCTAATTAAAAAATTTTAAAAGTAAGTTCGTATTGCCAACTGCCAGCTTCCTGTGTTAATTTCTGTATCGCTTCCCAAAAGCTCGCCCCATGCATACTCATAACCAGCCATGAGCTTGAGATTCTCTTCACTTAGAAAATACTGAAATCCAGAGTAAACTGAATGATAGTTCTCAACATTGAGTCTCGCGTTTCTGTCTCCATCACCATCATGCCCAAATCGCTGAGTACGTTGTTCACGCCCTGAACCCATGTATTGGTAGCGGAAAACCCCTTCAAGCTTGTCAGTAATTTTATAAGAAGGTAATACATAGAAACCCCATGTATCATGTCCAGCCGGAATAGCTGCTGAACCCTTACTCACTGAAACCCCTTCACGATTAGCACCGTAGATGACATCAGAAATAACTTTAAATGGACCTTTTTCGTAATCAAAACCCAAAGCGAATGCGTGTTCATAAGCAGATCCGAAAGTACCTACAGAAGCATCACCCCGTGCTCGTTCACGACCACCTTCATTATTCACAAAGTTCCAGTCGAAGTGAAAGGAAAGATCATCTTTTACCGGATAGGTGAGGTTATAGGATAGTCCTTTATTAGCGCGAAAGTCAACCCACTCTGGACCATCTTCATGGGCACCATAAACCCAAGCACCAAACCGATGTTCAATACCTTTAGTAAAGAATCCCACTTGAGCTCCCCATGGACGTTGCTGGCCGATTTCATTCACGATAGGGGCACGTTCAACCGTTTTGATATATCTCGACGATTGAATGTCCTCACGGGTAATATCCTGCTTGTCTTTACCGATAATGAAATAATATTTGTCGCTGGGTTTCCATTGGAGGTTGAACGTTTGGAAGTTGTTTACGAAAGAACCCTCATCGCTAAGAGCTGTTCTGGAACCATGGCCATCCGAAATGTTTGCATCGAAACCAAAGGAAAAATTATGATCGAAATCGAAGTCCATTTGGATTCGCGCACGGCGATGGTGGTAGACATCGTATTCATTGTCTTTGACACCACCGATATCCTCATCTTGGCTGATGTATTGACCATGGTACCTACCTTTCAACTTAACATCTCTGATGAAGCCGCTATCGCTCTTATACAAAGTGTTTTTGTTAAATATATTCCAGTTTTCAGGTTCTTGGGCTAATGTAGAGTGAGCCCAAACTATTAATAGTAGAGATAATATTCTCATGCAAATATGTTACAATATGCAAGCAAAAAGTCACGTTACATTTATGTTACATTTTAACAAGAAGGGCTTTGCATAATATTACTTAAAGATGCTTTAAAAATAAAATCAAGATTTTCTTTCACTTGGTTTCTTCCCCACCTAGTAGTAATTACTGTTGAATCTTTAACCCTCTCTATCGAGACAACCGTATCTAGATTATAAAGAACTTCTTCTCCTGTTTGGTAATCTGTTAATTTTACTAAATGAGCCATCAATTAATTCTACTTTCTTTTTGTTTTACTTGTCGTTAACAAACATCTCAGAGTCTTCAAACAAACCGATTATTTGCCCTTTCCAGTAGGACTCTATTATTTTCTTGCCTCCTGCGTAAGCACTGATTGAGGTTAAAATAACACTAGCTTGTCCTGCAATATGATTTCTGGAGTCCTCATGCCCAGAAATAATCACTAAACTTTTGCCGTCTTCACTTGTTCCAGCCCATGGACCGCTACAATTAGTAAGAGACCATTTTTTAACAATAACCTCTTTACCTTCTGCGTTTTTTGTTTTGATCTCGTTTTGCTGATAAGTCGCTATAGCTGTGGAGCTAAAATCATCACTGATCCATTGTGCAGTGATACCATATTTATGCTTTAGTAATACTTGTTGGTTGAATTTCATAATATTAATATTTAAAAGTGTTAAAAGTTTTAGGGTCGTATTTTATAAATGCGTTTTCTCTAAGGGTGTCTCCTTTGTAATCGTTAGAACTATATTTTGTTTTGCTGAAACGTTTTTTAAAGTTGATTAAAAAATTACCTTTTTCATCCGTAACTTTAATACTAGCCACAGTGTTTTCGTGGGGTATTTTTACAAATATACAAGATATTACACCTTCATTTAAACTTTTAGTTTGCAAAATATCAAGTTTTTCAGCGGTTATCAAATATCCATTTTTTTTAAGTAAATCTAAAGTAAATGGAGTTTTATCTTTACGATTCCAAAAAGGTCTAGTTTTTATTTCGCAAACCCCTATCAAACTATCTTTGCGATAAATATCTGCATCATACTTTTCTATTTTATTAGTTTTAGTTTTTACAGTAACGTTGTAACGTCTCTCAATCAAAGACTCAACATCGTGTTGATCTTTTATGAACTGTTTTCCTACAGGAGTTTCGCAATCTAACTGCATAATAAATTTAAATGGTACCAGTGGTCGGACTTGAACCGACAAGCCTTAGAAGGGCGACAGATTTTAAGTCTGTTGTGTTTGCCAATTTCACCACACTGGCATAAAATATACGCTAAAATAATGAAGACCTGAATTACTATAAAAGTAATGATTTCTTGAATTATTCTCAGCACATTAAATTTTTATCTACCTTGCCTATTATAAGGTTTTTTGTAATTTTTGCTACTTTTATTTCGGGAAGAATTATTTTTAGAATGTCTTCCTTTCATGTCAGCTATTTTTTTATTTAAGCCTCGTTTTTCTTTTGATTTTCCTTTTGCCATTTTTTTATTCCTTCTTCTATGTGTTGCGCTAATGCGTATCTTGAAGCCTCGCTGTCAAGATTTACTTGAAATGAATGTTTTGTATATTCATCTAAAATGTTTTTTATAATCTCTTTCATAAATTTTTCAAACTAATAACCCCATAAAAAACCAAATAATAAAGCACACTATCCCTACCGCTATACCAACACTACCTAATCATAAGCTCACTATAACAATAGCCCCTCCATCAGTCAACATACAATGCACTCCTGTCCAAATACAGAATACCCAAGCTCCTAGCCCAAACGCAGCTCCAAGAGGTGAAGAGTGCCCTCCCGCTAGGAATGCGAAATAGAAGACTGCTGTAACTACTGCCCCTACTAAAAAATCACCAAGCACCTCTCCTAGAGACATTAAAACTAGAGACTTAGATTTATTCATAACGACCTCTTTCGTATTTTAAAAATGCATTCAAATATTGAGAATTGCCTAATTTCTCTATCTTGTCTTTAATTATTTGTTGGTCATCGTGTATTCTGAAAAGGATTGTAAAATTAGCAACAAACAATGCTAACAACACCAAAACAACAAATATCAGTCCTATCTCAGTTTTATTCATACTATTATTCTATATGCCCAACAATCATCGCGGGCCTATTAATTTTCTGCAAGAAAACTTTATTAACTTCTTTAGGGTCTACAACCATACATAAACCTAAACCATTATTAAAGACCTTTTTCATTTCTTCGTCAGATATATTACCATCTTTTTGAAACAAGTCAAATACAAAAGGCTTAGTAATATCATCTTTCCATTTAACTTTTAAGTCTTGAGGAAGAATGCGATCTAAATTACTTAATCCTCCGCCAGTAATATGAGCTATTCCATGAATATTAACCCCTGCTTCTAATATGTTCAAGACTTCTTTTACGTAGATCTCTGTAGGTTTTAAGATTTTATCGATATATTTCTCATGCTTTTCTTTGTCAAAAATATTTCTAACTAAAGAATAGCCATTGCTATGAAAACCGTTACTTGGAAACGCAACTACTACATCGCCTTTTTTAATTTTCTTACCATCAATTAAATCTTTTTTCTTTACTATGCCAACACAAAATCCCGCAACATCAAAATGATTATCAGTTACCAATGAAGGTAATTCTGCTGTTTCTCCCCCGATAAGAGGTATACCTGCTATTTCGCAACCCTTTTTAATAGAGTTCAAAACTGTTAAATATTGTTTTTCTTCTATATTAGAGGAAGCAAAATAATCTAAAAAGAATAATGGTTTAGCGCCGGTACATACAATATCGTTCACACACATGGCAACGCAATCTATACCTATACCGTCTAGCATATTATACTCTTGAGCTAGAAGTATTTTAGTACCAACTCCATCCGTAGCACCAACAAGATAACTATCGCCAAGGTCGAATAAACCTCCGAAGCCCCCAATGTTATCTACTAGGCCAGAAATCTCTTTTACAAGATCATCTGTTTTTTCTATATCTACTCCTGATTCTTTATAATTCATTGTTTTTTTTCAATTGAAAAACCGTCTTTTTCTTCTATCGCTTTGGTTAGTATTTCTTTGATATAGTTGCCTACCCCCTTTTTTGTTAACCTCTTCTTTCCAGTTTTCTTAAGGTACATTTGATCAAAAGCTTCATTTGTCTCAAAAGTAATTAAAGAAGAGCCGTTTGGATTATCTACTATATCGAGAACTTTTATTTCAGGTTTAGGTTTCATTATTAAATTGCCCCGTATTTAGTTATTGTTAAATACAAAGTATATACCGCTAAAAAAGTAAGAATAATCTCACCTGTAATACGCCGAATAGTAAACCTATCATCGTGTAACATATTATTTTATATCTATTTTGCTAATACTTCTTGGTAGCGTTTCATTGCTGGTATGTAATCGTCAATATGTAGCCAGTTTTCAATAGCGCATTCATAATTTATTTCCCAAATATTTCTAACTTTATCGTATATCTTACGTTTTGACCATTTGCCTGAATTAACTCCACTAGTTGCAATTATGCATCCTGTCTTGCGACTAACGCTAATATATAAACGAGGTTTAGGTTTTTTTTGTTCGTATCCAGAAACAGTGTCTATAAAAACAGTGTCAAATGGAAAATCTTTAGGACCAGTAAAGCTTAAATTACGACTCTTAACTTCTAAAACAGCAGAAGGTAATACTAATATATCTTTTGTATTTACGTATTCTTTTCTAGCGATTTTCATTTTCTTCCTAGCTAAAGACCATCTAGAAGCTTCATCATCTGAATAGCGTGACACGTTAGGATTGCCCCTAAAAGAAAGTTCTTCTACATGAACTTTTACTCCTTTTGTATTTAGGTAACGGCCTACATATTCTTGCCATCGCTGTCCTTCTCGGCATTCCCTAAAAAACAAATCATCATTTTCAAACCATTTTAATAAATTAGACATAGAATTATCTTCTTTCATCTTATATCTACCTTGCTAACCTTTTTCGTTTTAGCATGTTTCAACAAATCGACAAAATCAATCAACTCAAATAACTCTTTTTCTTTTTTAGACAACTCGTCATAAAAATCTCCACCAATAATATCGGGATAACTCATAGTTCGACGTTTAAGTTTAAATTTTAATGCGTTATTAGGCGCAGTTAGTTCTACATTAAATTTAACTTTTTTCATCTCTTATATCTTTCTTATCCTAACTCTTTGATTTTGTTATTAAATTCTTCTTCAGTTAATCGCTTACCGTTCAAGTACCATGCCAACGTTTTTCTATTAAACGATAAGTCCGACAAGAGCACGATTATCAAGAACCATACGGCCTTCTTCAAGAGCTCCAAAATAACCAATCTTACCCTGACGAAGAGTATATTGATCACCTACCCAATGGTATGGTTCAGGTATGCTTGTTTCACTTAACAATGATTTTTCTGACAAACCTGCACCGACAATCGCTGTGCCTTGCACCAACTTATTTATAAATGATCTTCTTTTCATAATTTTATTTTTTGCTAGTGGCTATAGTAATTAAAATTAAAGTTACTACAAATGGTATTAAATATTTGATTATTAATTCTTCGTGCATATTACATTATTGTTTTAATTTTATCAACAACCCTTTTAGCTTTTTGTTTAGCTAGATTAACAAACTCATCTCCTGCTACAACGACACCCATTCGACGCTTACCATTAATACTTGGTTTACCGAATAACCTGAGTTTGACATTGTCTTCATCTAATGCCTCATCCAAATTATCATATTCAACTTGATTGCTGACTCCTGAAGGTTTAATAACTGCAGAAGCTGCAGGAGTGTTAAGCTTAATGGAATTAATAGGTAAACCTAAAA
>Ga0209630_10005766_pt1 | contig 10384 bp, 10 predicted proteins | sample COG_01_FD_184745 | JGI IMG/M metagenome (GOLD analysis project Ga0209630, IMG submission 184745) | Pelagic Microbial community sample from North Sea - COGITO 998_met_01 (SPAdes) (version 2) | ecosystem: Environmental > Aquatic > Marine > Neritic zone/Coastal water | place: Helgoland, sampling... | reverse complement strand
TCGGGATTCCTTTAATAATTGTCAGAGACAAGGATCTTAATATTAGGGTATTTCATAATGTCTGTAGTCATAGAGGTTATAAATTATTAGATAAACCATGTACTTTAAAAAATGTAATTAGATGCCCTTACCATTCATGGTCATATGATTTTAAAGGAAATTTAGTAGCCACCCCACATATTGGAGGTCTAAATATTCATAATTCAGATAAATTTGAAAAGAATCGAAGCAATCTAAAAGAAGTAAGATCAAAAATATGGATGGATATAATATTTGTAAATATTAATTCAAATGAAATTGATTTTGAAGATTATATTAAACCACTTGAACAAAGATGGTCTAAATTTATTAATCACGAAGATCATAAACTATTAGTTCATTCAAAAGATTATGGTTCTTTTGATTTAGAAGTAAATAGCAATTGGAAGTTTGCAATTGAAAATTATTGTGAAAGTTATCATTTACCAACTATTCATCCAGAATTAAATAAAGTATCAAATATTAATGATCATTATCACATTCAAGGATTACCAAATCGATTTGCTGGACAAGGAAGTAAAAAATATGAGCAACCTGTAAAGGGAAATAAAAAATTTGATACATTTAAGAATTGGGAAAAAAGTTCACTCAAAAATTCTGAGTATATTGCGTTATTTCCAAATGTAATGATTGGTTTGCACCTTGATCATTTTTATGTATTTTGGCTAGAACCACTTGCAGTAAATAAAACTAAAGAACATATGCAAATGTATTATGTTGGGGATAAAAGTGCTAATGGAGAGGAACTTAAAGAATTAAGAAAAGATAATACAAGATTTTGGAAAGATGTTATGCTAGAAGATATAAGTGCAATCGAAGGAATGCAAGAAGGAAGAGGTTCACCAGTTTATAATGGAGGAAACTTTTCACCAGTAATGGATCAACCAACCCATCAGTTTCATAAGTGGGTAGCAAATAGTTTATTATAAAAAAGAATTAAATGAAATTATCACAAGTTAAATTACCATCAAATCGCAAATTTGGATTTTTCTTCTCGACAATTTTTCTATTAGCATCTTTATATTCATACTACATAGATAGTGAATTCATGGTTTATATACTTGGTTTGTTATGTGGAATTTTATTAATTACAACAATTACAAATCCAAAAGTTTTACTCCCTCTCAATAAATTATGGATGAAATTTGGGATTCTATTAGGAATGATTGTAAGCCCAATATTAATGGGAATAATTTTTTTTGGAATTTTTACCCCAATTGCTATGATTATGCGTCTTTTAGGACGTGATGAATTACGTTTACGTTTCAAAAAAAAAAAAACACATTGGATTAATCGTATAACTTTGACTGAAATTGACTCATTCAAAAAACAGTTCTAAGGTAGTATAGAATGGATTTAATTAAAGAACTTTGGGAGTTCCTTCGTGTTAGAAAAAAAATATGGTTAGCTCCAATCATCTTAGTGTTGTTGATATTTGGAGGGTTGATAATACTTTCACAAGGGTCTGTTGTAGCACCATTCATTTATACATTATTTTAAAGTTAAAGAATGTACATACTCGGAATATCAGCTTATTATCATGACAGTGCAGCATGTTTGCTTAGAGACGGTGAGATAATTGCAGCAGTGCAAGAGGAACGTTTTACAAAAAAAAAGCATGATGCTAGCTTTCCACAGAATTCAATCAAGTATTGTTTAAAAGAAGCTAATATTTCTGCGAGTCAAATCGACAATTTTGTATTTTATGAGAAGCCTTTTATAAAATTTGAAAGACTGCTTGAAACCTATTTAGCGTTTGCACCCAGAGGTTTTACAAGTTTTGCTAAAGCAATGCCTGTTTGGATTAAAGATAAGCTTTTTCAAAAATCTGCGCTGATCAAAGAATTAAAATCATCACTTGATGAAAATGTTGGTTGGAGCGAAAGATTATTATTTTCTGAGCATCATTTATCGCATGCGGCGAGTGCATATTATCCTTCACCATTTGATAGTGCTGCAGTGTTAACACTAGATGGTGTTGGTGAGTGGACAACATCTTCACTTGCTATTGGTAAAGGAAATGATTTAAAAGTTTTGAAGGAAATACATTTTCCACACTCTTTAGGTCTACTTTATTCTGCTTTTACCTATTACACAGGTTTTAAAGTCAATTCTGGTGAATATAAGGTTATGGGTTTAGCTCCATATGGAAAACCAATTTATGCAAACTTGATAAAAGAAAAACTCATCACAGTTGCTGATGATGGGAGCTTCCAGTTGGACATGAGTTACTTCGATTATGCAACTGGCTTAACGATGACAAACAAAAAGTTTGATGCATTGTTTGGTGGTCCACCACGTACGTCGGAAACGGAACTTACACAGCGAGAAATGGATTTGGCTGCATCGGTTCAAAAGGTGACTGAGGATATTGTTCTTAAGTTAGCTAGAGGAATAGCCGAAGAGACTGGTGAACGTAACTTATGCCTTGCTGGCGGTGTGGCGCTCAACTGTGTTGTAAATGGCGTTTTGTTACGTGAAAAAATCTTCGATAATATTTGGATTCAGCCAGCGGCCGGCGATGCTGGCGGTGCGTTAGGCGCTGCGCTTTCAATCTGGTATCTGCATCACAAGAAAGAACGAGTTACTTCAACAGAACATGATGCAATGCAGGGTGCTTACCTAGGTCCGAAATTCAGTGACACACAAATTGAAGCTGAACTGACAGTATGTGGTGCGAAATTTAAAAAGCTTTTTGAAGACGAAATGATTGAGGAAGTTGCGACCGCTTTAGCTAATGAAAAAGTGGTTGGATGGATGCAAGGGCGTATGGAGTTTGGCCCAAGAGCACTAGGTGGGCGCAGTATTATTGCTGATCCTCGCTCACCATTTATGCAAAAACAACTTAACCTAAAAGTAAAATATCGAGAAAGCTTTCGTCCATTCGCTCCTAGTATTCTAAGAGAAGATGTAGGTGAATGGTTTGAGCATGATACGGATAGTCGATACATGCTTCTTGTTGCAGACATAAAAAACGATAAACGTCGCGCAATGACCGAAGAAGAAAAAGCATTATTTGGTATTGATAAACTAAATGTACCGCGCTCTTCGGTACCAGCAATTACACACGTAGATTATTCTGCTCGAATACAGACTGTACATGCTGACACTAATCCTCGTTACCATGCAATCATATCTAAATTTAAAGAAAAGACTGGTTGTCCACTCGTTGTTAACACCTCATTAAATGTGCGTGGCGAACCAATAGTTTGCACACCTACAGATGCATTTAAATGTTTTATGGGTACAGAAATGGATGTATTGGCTGTTGGGAATTATATTCTTTACAAAGAACAGCAAGATGAATTACTTAAAGAAAATTATGAGGATCGTTATGAGTTGGATTAGATCACTTGATATTGTTGGAATTTTTATAACTTTGAGTGGCTTAATTTATGCTTCAATTGAGGGTGTTGATTTGAAATTAGTAACTTTCTCCTTTTTTGTTTTTATAATTTTATTACTAGAGACGGCTATTTCAACAAAGACACGAGGACTAGTGACAGTTTCTTTGTATTTTTTATTTCTATTTATTTTTTTTAACCATTCCAATTTTTTATTGGAACCAGGTTCTATCGATTCAATAAATCTTTTTGTAATCAATCCAATTATATTCCTAGTCCTTGTGATTAAAAACAAAACTTCACGCTCATCATTAATTACTTTTTTATTTGTTTGCTTATTTTTTTCAACTTATGGTCCAGATTTTTGGAATTTTGTAAAAAAATCTAAAAATAAAGATGTTATTACAAGACAGGCCTTTAACGAAAAGCACAAAAACTGCAAACATAAACCAGATCAAAATTTAGGTTACAATAGAGAAGAAAATTGCAACTCTCACAACATAATTTATTATTTAAATGGGGAAAAATTATCTAGGTTCGTATTGAATACAAATTTTCGAGGTGATAGGCTTGTCCCAGATTCGAATTTAAATAGCAACCATCATGCTTTCTTTATTGGAGGTTCAAGGACATTTGGAGATGGTGTGAGTGATATGGAAACTTATCCAAACTATCTTTCACAGTTACTTAATTTGAACTCTCGTATTTGGGCAAATAGCGCTTGGGGATTGAATCAAGCATCATTTCTTATTCATGATCGTTGGAAAGAGCTATATGAGGCCAGTCAAAATGGTCAAGTAACAGTTTTTTATCATGCTATTGCATCTCATATCACTCGAACTAGTGGTGGTTATTATGAAACGATGCGATATCACAAAAATTACCCTAAGTATCTAGTTAGTAATGATAAGTTAAATTATCTTGGTACTTTGCGTGGATATTCGTTTAGTAAACTGATTGCTTATAGCTGGGTGTGGAATTTTTGTAGATTAGAGTGCAAGCTAACTTTTAGACTAGGAGCGTCAGTTTCTGACTATTTAATGCATCTGGATTTTATATCTAATAAACTTGAGAAGATTGAAAATTCAAATTTTGTTATTATTATACATCCAGGGCGCTATGGTTATGAATTAAAAAATGAAGTTGATCTAGCATCTCATTTTAGTTCCAACCCAAACGTTACTGTTATTGATGCTAGTAATTTATTTGCCCTCAAAACTCCTTATGTTATTCATGAGCATTTAGATAATCATCTTTCTTCTAAAGGCAATAAAGTACTTGCCAATTTTATCTCTTTAGAGCTTCAAAAAATATATGAGGTAACAAAATTTAAATAAAATTTTATAATTATTTAATTTATACCGATTTTTTATTTAAAAATATTAACAGCATGAACTCTAAATCTTTATTTAACATAAATTTTAATTAAAAAAATAGATTAGTTTAGGTATTGCTATATTGAATAATAATTTAAATATACTTAGCTTTAAATGATAAAATTAAAAACAAAAAAATTTTGGCAATTCTCTGGTAATGAGGAAAAATATATAAATGAAATTTTAAAAAAAGGTATTAAGTTTAAAAGTAAATCTTACACTGAAAGATTAGAAAATTTATTTTCTAAAATACATAAAGTGAAATATTCAATAAGTGTTAATTCATGTACATCTGCACTCCACATAGTATTTTTAGCAATAGGTTTAAAAAAAAATGATGATGTATTATGTTGGTGATGATAGTGCGAATGGATCTAAGTTTACAGAGATGAGAAAAAAAAATTCAGAATTTTGGAAAGAAGTTATGTCAGAAGATATAAAAGCCATTGAAGGCATGCAAGAAGGTAGAAATTCACCTGCATATAATGGTGGAAATTTTTCACCAATAATGGATAATCCTACTCATCAATTTCACAAATGGGTTGCTAACGCTTTAATAAAGTAAAGCAACAATTTGTGAATATTTATTTATGTGATATATTTAAAAATTCAATCAATGAATAATTAAATTAATAGCTTCTTAAATATTATGAATAATCCCTTAAATAAAAATATACTTCATAAAAAAAAAACATTAGCAATTGTTGGATTAGGCTATGTAGGTTTGCCTCTTGCAATTACGTTTAGCAAAACAAAGAAGTTTAAAATTATAGGATTTGATCTAGATAAAAAAAAAATTGAAAAAATTAATAAAGGCAAATCATATTTTGAAGATATTTTAAATAATGATATTAAAAAACTAATTAAATCTAATTTTTTTGCAACCAATCAAATAAAATATCTAAATAAAGCAGATTTTATTGTGGTTGCACTGCCAACCCCAATTACTAATGGAAAACAACCTGATAATAGTAATTTAATTAGTTTTGCAAGAAGTTTAGAAAAAATAGATTTAAAAGGAAAAGTAATTTGTTTAGAAAGTACAGTATATCCAACCGCTACTGAAGAAATTTTTTTCCCAATAATTAATAAACAAAATCTTAAAATAGGAAAAAACTGTTTTTTAGGATACTCACCAGAAAGAATAGATCCTTCAAATAAGATGTTTAAATTAAAAGATATACCTAAAATTATAAGTGGTTATTCAGAGCAATGCTTGCAGATAGTAGATAAGTTGTACTCCACAATAACAAAAACTGTGAGGGCAAGCAGTATTCAATGTGCGGAATTTACAAAATGCTATGAAAATGTATTTAGATCAATCAACATTTCTTTTGCAAACGAAATGAAAATGTTGTCACACAAAATAAACGTAGATATTTTTGAAACAATTAATTTAGCTAACACAAAACCATTTGGAATATATCCTTTTTATCCAGGACCAGGTATGGGTGGCCATTGCATTCCGGTAGATCCGTTTATTCTCTCTTGGTACGCTAAGCAGAAAGAATTTTATGCACGGTTTATAGAGTTGTCAGGTGAAATAAATGACAAAATGCCTAATTATATTATTGATAGAATTTTAGGTCATGCAATTAAAAATCCATGTTTAAATAAAAAAATATTACTACTAGGATTAGCTTATAAAAAAAATATTGGTGATATGAGAGAAAGCCCATCTCTTAAGATAATTCAGCTTTTAAAAAAGTTAAATTTTGAAGTATATTGCAATGATCCTCATGTCAATTTTGATGAGTTAAAAAATTTAAAAATTAAAAAAATAGAAATTACTAAAAAAAGTTTAAATAAATTTAGGTACACTATATGTATTACAGATCATGACGTTTATGATTATGTAAAAATATTAGAATACTCAAATTTTATAGTTGACACAAGAAATAGATTTCCATTGAGTTCAAAAAAAGTAATCTCTGCATAAAGATGAATAAACTAAAATAAATTTTTTGAACTTCTTATGCTTATAAATGTAATTATTCAGTCTAGAATGTCCTCAAAAAGGTTTCCAGGAAAAGTACTTGCCCCATTTTTAGATAAACCACTCTTTTATCACGTCGTAAACCAAATAAAGAAAATTGGAATTTATAATTCTATAATTTTAGCATCAAGCACTGACAAGACAGATGATCCTTTAACAAGCTATGCTAAAGATCTTGGTTTAAATGTAGTTAGAGGATCACTTGATGATGTAGTTGAAAGATATTCTTTAGCATTAGACATTCATAAGTGCGATGCTTTTTTTAGAGTATGTGGTGATAGTCCTTTATTGCCTCCACACTTATTCAATCATGCAATATCAATTTATAAAAAAAAAAAATATGATTTAATTACAAACATTTTTCCCAGAACTTTTCCAATGGGAATGAGTATTGAACTTTTTAAAACTGAAGCATTTTTAAGTTCGGTAGAAAAAATTACTGATAAAATTGAAAAAGAGCATATATCAAGACATTTCTACATTAATTATAAAAAATTTAAATTATATAACTTTGAATGTAATTTACCTGCTGACCCTGATTTGAAATTAGCTATTGATAATATTTCTGATGTTAAAAAAATTGAGCGATGGTACTTACAAAATAAAAATCAAATTGAAAATTTATTTGCTATAAATAAATAAAAATTCTAAAAGATTAATTTATATAACTTCCAACAATTTTGTTATATAATTATAAATTATAAATTATTTAAACGTATTGTTTTGAAAAAAAAAATTAGAGCTGGTGTAATTGGATTGGGTGTGGGGGTTCATCACGCCAAGACTCTTTCATTACATCCAAAAACCGATTTAGTATGGTTGTGTGATTTTGATAAAAAAAAATTATCACATGTGAGTTCAAAATTTGATGGAGTAAAAATAACTCAAAATTCTAATGATATTTTTCAAGACCCCAGTATTGATTTAATTTGCATAGCATCTTATGATGAATTTCACCTTGAACAAGTATTAAAAGCTTTAAAAAATAATAAGCATGTCTATGTTGAAAAACCAATCTGTCTTTCAAAAGATGAGCTTAAAAAAATAAGAAAGAAGTTCGATAAGTATTCAAATCTTCATTTATCGTCAAATATGGTTTTGCGTACATGCCCACTTTTTAATAAAGTAAAAAAATCTATAAAATCAAATAAATTAGGTAAAGTTTATCATATAGAAGCTGACTATTTATGGGGCCGGAAGCAAAAACTAATTTCTGGTTGGAGAACTAAAACAGACAAGTACTCAATAATTTATGGAGCCGCAGTGCATATGGTGGATCTTGTTTTGTGGTTAATTGAAAAAAAACCTTTAAGAGTTCAGGCTTTAGGTAGCAGAATTGCAACTTTAGGAACAAGACAAAAAAATAATGATTTTGCAGTTTTATTACTTGAGTTTGATGATCAAATAACTGTAAAAATCTCTGCTCACGGCGGTTGTGTTCACCCACATTTTCATTCATTAAAGGTTTTTGGAACAAATTCTAGTTTTGTTCATGAATCCTCAGGAACAGCTTGGGTAAATTCATGTAATTCAAACATAAAATTAAAAAAAGAAAATGCTGAATACCCTGCAAAATCTAAAAGAGATGCTGCTTTAAAATCTTTTTTAGATTCTTTAATAAATCCTAAAAAAAAACCTATAATCTTGCAAGAAGATGTATTTAATGTCATGAGTATTTGTTTAGCTGCTGATTTAGCTATAAAAAAAGGTGAAATAGTTGATATCCAGTATATATAATAATTTAAACCTTTAAAAATATAATAATGATTAAAATTCCTTTTGGACAACCAATTCTTGGTGATGAAGAAAAAAAAGCAGTGATGAAAGTCATGGAAGGTTCAATACTAGTTCATGGTCCTGTTTCAAAAAAGTTTGAAGACGATTTTGCTAGCTTTACGGGAGCACCGCATGCAATAAGTGTTTCATCATGTACCGCAGGCATGCACTTGATTTACTTTGCCTTAGGCTATGGCATAGGTGATGAAGTTATTGTTCCTGCGCAAACTCATATAGCTACTGCGCACGCAGTTGAATTAACTGGAGCTAAACCTGTATTTGTAGACGCTGAAAAAGAAAGTGGAAATATTGATATTAATTTAATAGAGAGAGCTATTAATAATAAAACTAAAGCAATTGCTATAGTTCATTATCTTGGGGTGCCAGCGGATATGATAAAAATTAAAGCTATCGCAAAAAAGCATGAATTATTTTTACTTGAAGATTGCGCATTAGCTCCTGGTGCAAAGGTTAATGATATTCATGTAGGGTTACATGGAGATGCAGGGGTTTTTTCTTTCTATCCCGTAAAACATATGACTACCGCAGAAGGTGGAATGATAATACTTCGAGATGAAGATTTAGCAAAAAAATTAAAATTACTTAGAGCTTTTGGCGTAAATCGCAATTATGGTGAAAGAAAGATTCCAGGGATGTATGATACTGAAGTTCTTGGTTTTAATTATAGAATGAGTGAAATTCACGCAGCTATAGGAGTTGAACAAATTAAAAAATTACCATTTTTTCTTAAAAAAAGAAAAGAAAACTTTGATTACTTAGAATTGGGACTTAAAAATTTAGATTATATTAATGTTCTTGCCCAACCCGTTAATCAACATCTTCACAGTTCTCATTATTGTTTAGGCATGATGATAGACGACACATTAAAAATAAAGAGACCAATTATAATGGATGCACTAGGAAAAAAAGGTGTTGGAACTAGTATCTACTACCCTCAACCTGTGCCAAGGATGTCTTATTATAAAAAAAAATATGGTTACGATGAAAGTGATTATATTAATGCGGCAACTATCAGTGATAGTATTATAGCATTACCAGTGGGACCTCATTTAAATTTATCTGACATGGATTATATTGTAAAATCTATAAAACAAGTTTTAGGAGAATTTAATGTATAATATTGATAATCTTAAGGGTAAACGTGTAGCTATTATTGGTGGAGCAGGATTTATTGGACATAACTTAGCTTTAAAACTGAAAGAATTAAATGCTGAACCTCATGTAATTGATGGATTGCAAGTTAATAATATTGGATATTATACAAGTGGTTATGATAAAAACTTAAATGCTGAAAGATATATAGCATTTATTAATGAAAGACTTTCTCTACTTCGTAAAAATAGCATTGGTTTACATATAATGGATGTGAGAGATTACCATCTTGTAGCTCAAAGGATGGATGAAATAAATCCTGATGTTGTTGTTCATTTAGCGGCAATAGCTCATGCTAACCGATCTAATAAAGATCCTTTTTCAACTTTTGATCATAGTATGAGAACCCTTGAAAATGTTCTCGACACAACTCGAACAAAAGGTATTCATGTAATTTATTTATCCTCTTCAATGGTTTATGGTAATTTTGATGGTGAAGCTGTAACAGAGGATAAAATATGTAATCCAATTGGTATTTATGGAGCCTTAAAGTATGGTGCTGAAAAACTTGTAATAGGATACAACCAAGTTTTTGATCTTCCCTATACAATTATTCGTCCATCTGCACTTTATGGTCAGCGTTGTGTTAGTCGTAGAGTAGGACAGGCTTTTATCGAAAACGCAATTGTAGGTGAAAATCTTACAATAAATGGTGATGGTAAGGAGGGTCTAGATTTCAC
>Ga0209630_10005763_pt1 | contig 10387 bp, 9 predicted proteins | sample COG_01_FD_184745 | JGI IMG/M metagenome (GOLD analysis project Ga0209630, IMG submission 184745) | Pelagic Microbial community sample from North Sea - COGITO 998_met_01 (SPAdes) (version 2) | ecosystem: Environmental > Aquatic > Marine > Neritic zone/Coastal water | place: Helgoland, sampling... | reverse complement strand
TAATTATCTATGAATATGATATACATGAATTCATTGAAACCCTTAAAAGTCATGAAGGCAATGAACCCTATGAAAGCATTCAACAAGGTTCTAAAGCCCAAGAAAGGTCGCGAGGCACTGCTTTTAGTAGTTCTGGTCGTTTACATACTGACAAACGTACAGACACCCGGTCCGTTGGCAAAGGTCGTCGACAATGTATACGGAAATGTTGCGGTTACCTTATTGGCAATCGCATTCTTCATGAAGACCAAGTCGGTGGCGGGCGTATTATCGCTTGTTGCCGCGTACGAATTGATAAAGCGTTCGAGCATGAATACCGGTTCGCACGCACTGCGCAACTTTGTTCCATCCGAGCACAAGAAGTTGGCCGATTTCGCGAAGTATAACGAGTTCCCGATGACGCTCGAGGAGGAAATGGTTGCCAAGTTGGCACCCCTTGTCAAGCATGCGCCTGCGGCAAATGCGAACTACAAACCGATTCTCAGCGATTTGCACGAGGCTGCATCTGCCACCAGCGATGATATGTAAATATTATTTATGTATTGAGATTGTCAATGATTGTTGATTGGATGTAAGATAAACATTCAATCAACCTGTGTTCAACTATTATCAGTTTGTCGATGCGGTTGTTGGCGTCGATGCCGTCGATGCCGTCGATGCCGTCGATGAACTGGAATTGTTCTTGCGAAACCGACCTACAAATCTGTAAACTATATATACCACAAATATTCCGATAAAAAAGTATGCGAAACCGATAAGCACTTGTATCATTTTATTTGTAGTTTCACTATACTCGCTATAATCACTATTTTCCATAGGAGCATCGACAAGGGTTTTCTCTTCGCTAGCACCAGTTGGTTGACAATCAATGTAGATTTCGTCTTTCCCGTTCCCATCCGTGTTTGGACCATTTTGATTGAAGAATACATCTGGCGGTTCTTCGTGATCGAAACCTTCGATCACACGTCCACCAAAAAATGATTCGACACCAGTATTTTTGCGAATAACACTATGCTTATGTGCGCTGATCATATTCTTTAATACTTTGCGACCGCTTGTCGAAATTGGCAGCGCGTGTTCTTTACTAAATACAATAATATCATATTTATAACTTCCCATTCCCGAACTGGGTAAAGCACCTGTGTATGAATAATATGGTTTTTTTGGAACCAGGGACGAGAGAGAAAATCCAGGAATGGATATCTCTCCAGCATTGCCTCCTGCGGTCGGTGCAAATTTAGAAACACCTTGAATCATTTTATCCAGCGTTGTATCGCTACTGGAAGTTGCCATCACTGGAATACAAACCATAAGACGTCCTCCTGTGGTGACGCCAACATGCTCAATCATGAGTTCGGCGTCCGCGCTAGAACCGCCAAAGGAGTGCACCGACGACCGATACAATTTCATCACTTTAACATCGTATTTCTCTTGATTATACCGAACCGGAGATACGCGTTGGGTATCTGGACGAAATGTAATGTGGTCGCCCTTATTCCGCGCCACCAGATTCGTCAATGGATAATCGAATGAATACTCGCATTTCTTTTTACAATTACCCGAAACATTCTTATTGATGTTCATTGTATAATAATATATCGTGATACAAAAATATATACCCCTCTTTATATAAGCAATGAAACTTAGCAAAAATAAAATTTTGAAATTGCTAAAGGGTAAAAATAAAACACTGAAATTAAGGAAGAAGAAACCAGTAAAGAAAAAGAGAAAATCGGTGAGAAAACGTCATCGCACCGCTCGCAATGGTCGTAAGAAAAATCAGCGTGCCAAGACAATGAAGAGGATGTATGGTGGAGGTAAAAAATCCAGAGACCCCAAAAAAGCGGAGAGAAATGAATTTAAACAAAAACAAAGAAAAGCAGCGACAAAAGAACGTAAAAAGAATATAAAAGATCGGGAGCAAAAGAAACGAATGGCCGAAAATAAACTAAATGCCGAAAATAAACTAAATGCCGAAAATAAACTAAATGCCGAAAATAAAGTTCTTGCCCAGGTGGAAGCTATTGAAACTCAAGAAGCTCGTACCAAAGAAGCTCGTGCCAAAGAAGCTCGTGTCAAAGAAGCTCGTGCCAAGCGTAACGACAATCAAAGCAAAAAATCTGGTCCTGCTCCTGCTGCTCCTACTGCTCCTACTACAATAGCGATAGGGGCAGCAACAAATAAAGAAAACGAAGGTGCCCTCATCCAAAACACACGAGCCACTGCTCCTAACAACGTGAAGCCTAACAACAACGCTAAGCCCAACAACAATGTGAAGCCCAACAACAATGTGAAGCCTAACAACAATGTCAAACCAAACAACAACGCTAAGCCCAACAACAACGTGAAGCCCAACAACAACGCTAAGCCCAACAACAATGTGAAGCCTAACAACAATGTCAAACCAAACAACAACGCTAAGCCCAACAACAATGTGGTAAATAACGTAGTCAATAACGTAGTCAATAACGTAGTTAATGACGTGGTAAATAATAATGCTAAGCCCAACAACGATGTGAAGCCTAACAACAACGCTAAGCCCAACAACAACGCTAAGCCCAACAACAACGTGAAGCCTAACAACAACGCTAAGCCCAACAACAACGTGAAGCCCAACAACAATGTGAAGCCTAACAACAATGCCAAGCCCAACAACGATGTGAAGCCCAACAACAACGCTAAGCCCAACAACAACGTGAAGCCCAACAACAATGTGAAGCCCAACAACAATGCCAAGCCCAACAACAATGCCAAACCCAACAACAATAAAAATAATTTCAAAAATGCTGCTCCTGCCAGTACTGCTGCTGCTAATACTGCTGCTGCTAATACTGCTGCTGCCACTGGTGCTTCTGGTGCTACTGGTGCTCCCAATCCTGCTCCTCCTGCTTCTGATAATGTCATATCATCTCGCACATTCAATATTATCGACAGTGATAAAGATAAAATGATCACGCGCCATGAAATCGCCAAATTTATCAAATTGACCAAAACGGCAATCGAAGATAAATCTCAAGATAAAGAGATTAAGCAGGAATTGATGAAATCAATCGAACTGTTTGAACTTCCCCATGACCTCAACCTGTCGGTTTGGATGAGTATTCGTGCACTGTTCGAAGTGTTGTTCCCAGATATGGAGTTTGATGAGTACAAACACAAGAAGATCACTTACAATGAATTCTTGGAAATCATTAAGACTGCTCCTGCTCCTGCCAATACTGCTAATACTGCTGCTCCTGCTGCCAAACCTGAAGCAAAACCTGCTGCCGAGGAAAAAAAAAATACTAAACCTGCTCTTCCTGCTCCTCCTTCTCCTGCTGCTCCTGCTGCTCCTGCTGCTCCTGCTGCTCCTGCTGCTCCTGCTGCTCCTGCTCTTCCTGCTCCTCCTGATACGGAAGACCGTGTAATAAAATACATGAAAAATATTTTTGATACTGATATAGAATATGAGTTTTCAAATGAAAACGTTGTAAAAATAAATACGGAAATAACTGAAGAAAATATTCAAACATTCATAACTGAAAATAATTTACAAGACTCAATATACAAAAGCAAAAATGAAGAAGTAGAAATGCCAGAAATGCCAGAAGAACCGAATAATAATGTAAAGAAACTTCAACACATGTTTAACGCGTATTTATTGTATACAAAAAAAATGGGTGTTCAACCTGGTGTAGCAATGGATTATTTAATCAAAGAATATCCGAGTGGTACTAATGTTGATGAAAACAACTTTGACAGTTTTGCTGTTAATGCCATAAAAAAATTAAAAGGTGATATTAACAAGGAGGCTCATGCTGCTGCTGGTGCTGATGGTGCTGGTGCTGATGGTGCTGATGGTGCTGATGGTGCTGCTGATACTGCTGATGCCACGCCTGCTGATGCCACGCCTGCTGATGCCACGCCTGCTACTGGTAATACTGGTGCCAGTGCTGCTGATGCTACTGGTAATACTGGTGCTACTAGTGATACTGGTGCTAATGATGAAGATAATAGTGCTGAAGAAACAAAGGATGAAGAATCTTCTGCTATATCACTCAAAGATGGCGCAAAGATAACAGTTACATTTCATATTAAAGGTGGAAAGGTCGTACCAAGTGTAGATGGGCAAGGACCGAGTTTGGAAGAACTATTGACTGTTACACAAGGACAAAATGGTGGAAAGAAGAAAAAATCCCGCAAACATAAAAAGCAAAAGAAAGCATCGAAAAAGGTTCGCAAAACAAAACGCCGTAATCAGCGCAAATAAAACGGCCTTTTAATATATCATGAACTCGCGGCAAATCATCACCGCAAGCAAGATTGCAATTGATAAGTTACAGAGTGTCCTTCAAGATAGCAACAAGAACGCCATTTTATTTTATGTTAAAGGTGGTGGTTGTAACGGATTTAGTTATAATCTGAAACCCACAAATGACGCACCTGGTAAAATGGATGAGGTCGTCCACATTAATGATATTGAAATACATATTTGTAATCGCAGCATGATACACGTATTGGGAACACATATCGATTGGAAGCAGGATATAATGGGACAAGGATTTCATTTCGAGAATCCGATGGCTCAATCCAAATGCGGCTGCGGAACTTCTTTCAGTAGCCGCGCAATTAATTAGTGTTACCCAGATATACTAAATGAAAAAATGAAAAAATGAAAAAAATGATATTTGCTACTAATATCATTTTTATTGAAACCTACATTATTAAAGGTAAGGGATATAACGCATCGTGTTATTATCATACATCGTCACATTGAACGCATCATTATAGCCCTCCACATATACCGTATCACCATTGTACATATTATCGCATCCATACTCATTCGTGCAACTACGACCTTTATGTGTAATCGGCAACTTAATCATATTGTTCTTATCCGTCATCGTGTAAAAGTTCCATTTGTCACGGTTCGTGAACAACGGGCGACCCATAAGAGGCAATATATTCTCTCCGTCTCCATTCGACCGAGTGAGTATTCCCACTTGACGATACGCGGAATCAACCGACTGTGTAGGGGTGTTTATGGGGATGCCTCGCGGGTCGGAACTATCGCGCGGATGCACGTGCGCGCGGTCGTCCTTCAATGGAGCCTGATAAGGATCCATCAGCACGTCGCTGTGTCCATTCGTGGGAAACTGAATCGGACTGTGCGCGACCCCCTGTTCCTTAATGACCGCGCGTTCTCGTAGACCACCCTGTTTTTGATGTTGCAACTTCAAAAACAACACGACAAACCCAACCACAATCAACGCAAATATAATTGTGACATTTTCGATGCATATAACTCCTGGCGGACAACGCTTTCCCATATTACATTAAGCACCTACTTTTTTTTTCATTGGGCCCATATTCATATATTGCCCTACCAATTTGTCTATCTTACCAGTGTTCAAACCATTCATCATCTTTTGCGCGTTCTGCATCAATGGCTCTAACTTCTCAATGTTACCCATCAACTTGTGCTGCTTATCGGCAAGTTTCTGTGTGTCCGCGCTCATTTTATTGATTGCGTCCGACGACAAAAGTTTGTCGAGATTGTCGTAAGCAGATTCAAGCGAACCAGGGAAATCGAGCTCATCCGCATCATCGTCGTTATTATCACCCAACGAAGCCGGGCGTAAATTCGTAAGAGCATCCTTATCCTTCTTTTTGCGTTTGCCATCATCGTCCTCATCGCCGTCCTCATCACCGTCCTCATCACCGTCATCATCATCGTCTCCCTCATTCTCAAGACCTTCTAACAGCGGGGTTCTAGATGCCTTCTTGCTTCCAACAAGGAGGTTCGTAAATACAATGGCGGCAAGCATTACCACAATCATATTTTTACTAAAGTAGCTCGTAAGCAAACCTACAAGAAATAGCAAAATCACGGCATCAATGTTGTTGACCATTAAATATCCCATGACATTTGTAACCGCAATGAAGAGGACAATATAAAGAACTGTTTTGTTCTTCAACATGTTTTTCATACTACGACTGACGTTCAGTTTCGGCATTTTGGGCATTTTGGGCAGGTTCATCTTCATTATATAGTTATAACAGAAAAAATTGATTAGAATGATTTACAGAGTCACTGATTATATATGAAAATGAGTGGACGATTTACTTTGGCTATATGCGAACTATTCTCTCCAACAATACACGGCAAAACTGAAAGGAGTTCGCGAAACATCGATGGACAATGGTTGGTTCACATGTGCATACCAATAGAAGAATTTTACGACGGGACCTACAAAGAAGATGTTGAAGCGCTATGCTTACAACATCGTCAGGACGGTCGAAATGTTCAATTAGACATTATTATGATGGACGAACTGGAAGATGGTGGCGAACTGGTGGGCATTATCCATACACATCTATTGAACACTCTTCAACGTAAATGGAAGAAAAAATATCAAAGAAATATGGCATTATTGAGAGAACGCGCTTCGTTATCATCGTTGCGAGAGAGACAAATAAATGGAAGATGGTCTAAATGACTTCGAAAATGAAATGACTTCGAAAATGAAATGACTTCGAAAATGAAATGACTTCGAAAATGAAATGACTTCGAAAATGAAATGACAACTTCTTATTTCATTTTTGACATTTCCTTCTGGACGTTCTTGATTTCCTTAATAATGATGCTTTGGTCTTTTTTAAGTTCTCGTAATAACTCTTTGGAATTCGTTTGCTCCTTTGCAGTCTCTTGTATGTAATTCGTCAACATCCATAGTGCTTCGCATTCTTCTTCTTTTTGCTTGCTTACAGCTTCGTGATGCGCTCTGTATTCTTGTAAGACATCATGTAGATGTTCGTTTCCACCTGACGCGCGCTTGATATCATCGTAGTTTTTGCGTAACATTTTCTTAATATTGTAAATTTTTGTGTCTATCATTATTTTCTCGTTGTCATCTTTGGCAATCTTCATCTGTAATGTATATATATACGATTTTATACTGTATAATAGAGAGACTCTTATTTATAGATAATTTTTCATTTATGTGGCAAAAAATTAAGAAATATACAAAAATATACGGAAATATACGTGAATTTTATTTTTATATAATGTAAACCCGTCTCATATTTGGTTCGTTTTTATTAAAAACTATTCATTAAGCAGTCATTATATTGAATATCTTATTGTATAAACCATATAAAATATCTATGCTATTAATATTTAGGATGTCCAGAACCCAAGTTGAACCTCTGCTCACGGAAGACGAAAGTCGTTATGTTATGTTTCCAATTCAAGACCAATCTATATGGCAAATGTACAAAAAACAAGTAGATTGTTTTTGGCGAGCGGAGGAAATAGACTTATCGAAAGATGCGGCTAGTTGGAAGACGCTGTCTGATGACGAGAAATACTTCATCAAGATGGTGCTTGCTTTTTTTGCTGCGTCTGACGGTATTGTCCTGGAAAACTTGGGGGTTCGGTTCATGTCGGAGGTTCAATTGTCGGAGGCTCGCGCTTTTTACGGGTTTCAAATCGCGATGGAAAATATTCACTCGGAAGTGTATTCGCTTCTTATCGACACATACGTGAAGGAACCGGCAGAGAAGACACAATTGTTTAACGCATTGGAGAACTTTCCGTGCATCAAGAAGAAGGGAGAATGGGCAATCAAATGGATCAACGATAATCGCTCGTCATTTGCGACCCGTCTTGTTGCGTTTGCCTGTGTGGAGGGCATCTTTTTCTCGGGCGCGTTTTGTTCCATTTACTGGCTCAAGAAGCGCGGGAAGATGCCTGGGCTCACCTTTTCGAATGAGCTCATATCGCGCGACGAAGCATTGCACACTGAGTTTGCCGTGTTGCTTTACAAGAAGTTGGCCAAGCAACTCCCGAAGAAGAAGGTGCATGATATGATCAAGGAGGCTGTCGAGATTGAGCGCGAATTCATTTGCGAAGCGCTTCCGTGCCGGTTGATTTCGATGAACTCCACTCTTATGAGCCAGTACATTGAGTATTGTGCCGATAGGTTATCCGTACAACTCGGATACGACAAAATTTACGGCGCGACCTGCCCTTTCGACTTTATGGAGCAGATATCGATTGAGGGAAAAACCAACTTCTTCGAAAAGCGGGTTGGCGAATACGCGCTGGCAAACAAAGACAAAGATGAGACCACCTTTGATTTAGACGGCGCATTTTAATTTTGACGTCAAACGAAACATTATATATTATTTTATAGTATATAATGTCGCAGTCGTCGCGATTTGGCGCTTTTCAGTTAGGACCACAAGGACCACAAGGACTGCAAGGAATCGCAGGGACTCAGGGTCCTTCGGGCGAAGCCGGCGCGACTGGTCCTGCCGGAGATGGTCTCCTCATCAAAGGCACAGTGGATGGTTCAGCAAATTTGCCCCCTGATGGTAATATTGGGGATGCCTACATCGACATTTCGGAGAACAACTTATGGATCTCGCAGACCAATGGATGTGTTCACGACGGAAGTCATTCCGTCTGGTATGACGGGAGTTTATTGAAAGAGTGGATATACGACGAGACAACCGGATTCTTATACCCGAGAAATACCGATAAACCAGGTGATAATACGAGGGTTGGTATCGGAACGAAGACGCCATCCGCCATGCTTGAAGTGACAGGCGACGCATCTTTTGGAACTTTACAATCATCATCTGGGACTTTTGATACGACAACAATAAACACGTTTTTGAAAGTACCAGATGTTTCGCTTGATAACATAGGCGCGCTAAATGGAAACAGCATATCCTTTATGAATGATGTTTCATTCAACCAACATATCGCTGCGGGAGATGCGTCTTTTGATTCTATCAGCGTTTCCCAAATATTCGGAAACTCACCTATTGAAATTATGGATGATGCGTCCTTCCATAGCAATGTACACATTAGCGGTGCGCTGGTTGTGAACGATGATGTCACCTTCAATAATAACCTTAGCGCGGTGGATGCGTCCTTTTCAAGCAACGTGGACATTTCTGGAAAACTCCAGGTGGAGGATGACGTGACATTCAATATGAACCTTAGCGCTGTGGATGCTTCCTTTTCAAGCAACGTGGACATTTCTGGAAAACTCCAGGTGGAGGATGACGTGACATTCAATATGAACCTTAGCGCTGTGGATGCTTCCTTTTCAAGCAACGTGGACATTAGCGGGAAGTTAGTGGTGGAGGATGACGTCTCATTCAACAAGCACCTTAGCGCTGTGGATGCTTCCTTTTCAAGCAATGTGGACATTAGCGGGAAGTTAGTGGTGAAGGATGATGTGACATTCAATATGAACCTTAGCGCTGTGGATGCTTCCTTTTCAAGCAACGTGGACATTTCTGGAAAACTCCAGGTGGATGATGACGTGACATTCAACAAGCACCTTAGCGCTGTGGATGCTTCCTTTTCAAGCAATGTGGACATTAGCGGGAAGTTAGTGGTGAAGGATGATGTGACATTCAATATGAACCTTAGCGCTGTGGATGCTTCCTTTTCAAGCAACGTGGACATTTCTGGAAAACTCCAGGTGGATGATGACGTGACATTCAATATGAACCTTAGCGCTGTGGATGCGTCCTTTACAAGCAACGTGGTCATTTCTGGGAGATTAGTGGTGGACGATGACGTCTCATTCAACCAGCACCTTAGCGCTGTGGATGCGTCCTTTACGAGAAACGTTGACATTGGTGGTGCACTGGTGGTAAATGATGATGTGTCATTCAACAAGCACCTTACTGTCACTGATGCGTCCTTTGCTAAAATTGGTGGTATTGATTCAGAATTGATAATTGTTGGAGATCTTACGGTCCAAGGAATTTTTAGTTTCCCTGAACTCGCTGCGAATGATGGTTTGTTTAATGAAATAACGGAATTCACCTCAGGAACAGGAATTACTTTTTTGAGCGATGTTTCGTTCAACGAATCAATAAATGCTGTGGATGCGTCCTTTACAAGCAACGTTGACATCAGTGGAAAACTGTTGGTCAATGACGACGTCTCATTCAACCAGCACCTTAGCGCTGTGGATGCATCCTTTACAAGCAACGTTGACATTTCTGGAAAACTCCATGTGGATGATGTTGTGACCTTCAATGAGAACCTTAGCGCGGTGGATGCATCCTTTTCAAGCAGCGTGGACATTTCTGGAAAACTCCATGTGGTGGATGATGTGACCTTCAATAAGAACCTTAGCGCGGTGGATGCGTCCTTTTCAAGCAACGTGGACATTAGCGGGAGGTTAGTGGTGGAGGATGACGTCTCATTCAACAAGCACCTTAGCGCGGTGGATGCGTCCTTTTCAAGCAGCGTGGACATTTCTGGAAAACTCCAGGTGGAGGATGATGTCACCTTCAATAAGAACCTTAGCGCGGTGGATGCGTCCTTTTCAAGCAGCGTGGACATTAGCGGGAGGTTAGTGGTGGAGGATGACGT
>Ga0209630_10005758_pt1 | contig 10394 bp, 11 predicted proteins | sample COG_01_FD_184745 | JGI IMG/M metagenome (GOLD analysis project Ga0209630, IMG submission 184745) | Pelagic Microbial community sample from North Sea - COGITO 998_met_01 (SPAdes) (version 2) | ecosystem: Environmental > Aquatic > Marine > Neritic zone/Coastal water | place: Helgoland, sampling... | reverse complement strand
GAGATGCACCTATCGGTGTTGATGTAGTAGAAAGTAAATCTTATTATTGGTGTACTTGTGGAAAAAGTTCAAAGCAACCTTTCTGTGATGGTTCACATAAAGGATCAGAATTTGCTCCACTAGCTTACAAAGCGGATCAATCTAAAAAAGTTTTTTTCTGCACTTGTAAAGCAACTAAAGATCAACCAATGTGTGATGGGTCACATAACGCTAAATAATCTTTATGAAGAATATTGAAGTAAAAAAAATTGTACAAGCGATAGAAACATCAGATGGAGCTGGAGTAAAATTAAAGAGAAGTATTGGAACTCCAGATGCAGACTATATTGATCCTTTCTTAATGTTAGATGAGTTTGGATCAGAAAATAAAGATGATTATATCGCTGGTTTTCCTCCACATCCGCATAGAGGAATAGAAACTGTAACCTACATGCTTAAAGGTGAGTTCGAACATGAAGATAGTACTGGTGCTAAAGGAATAATGTCATCTGGTGATGTACAGTGGATGAAAACAGGAAGAGGAATTATTCACTCTGAAATGCCAGCTATGTCAGATGGTAAATTATTGGGATTTCAGCTTTGGGTAAATATGCCAGCTAAGTTAAAAAAAAATAAGCCTGAATACATTTATATTAAAGGTAAAGAGCTAGGAACTCATGAAGATGGTGAAAAAGTAGTTAAGGTTATTGCCGGTAAATACGAAAAAGCAGAAGGACCAGAGAAAAATCATAACGTTGAGCCAATATATTTTCATATCATTTTAAATGAAGGAAAAGAATTTAATTGCGAAGTGCCTGAAGGTCACAATAGTTTTATTTATTTGTTAAAAGGTGAATTAAAAATTGGTGAACAAGAACATGCTAAAACAAGTAATTCAAATTTAATATTATTAGAGAGAGGAAATAAACTAATAGTAAAATCAAATAAAACTACTGAATTTTTATTTATTGCTGGTAAACCTATAGGTGAGCCTATTGCTAGAGGGGGCCCTTTTGTTATGAATAACAAGGCTGAAATTCTTGAAGCTATTCAAGACTATAATAACGGAACATTTGCCAAATATTAAAAGTTCAAGTACGTTCCTTTTAAAATGCCTAAATCAATAATAATTAAAAAAAATGGTGGACCTGAAGTTTTAGAACTTCAAGATGTAAATGTAGGATCTCCAGGACCAGATGAGATCAAGGTAACCAATCACGCTATTGGTTTAAATTATATTGACACTTATCATAGATCAGGTTTGTACCCTCTTCCACTACCAAGTGGAATTGGATTAGAGGCTGCTGGTAAAATCGATGAAGTTGGGTCTAATGTAAAAGAATTTAATAAAGGTGATAATATTGCATATGCTGCAATGCCGATAGGTTCATATGCGCAACAAAGAATTATTCCTTCTAAAATAGCAATAAAAGTTCCTGATGGAATTTCCTTTCAGCAAGCAGCTACCTTAATTACAAAAGGTTTAACTGTTAATTATTTAATTACTAAAACATATAATCTTAAAGCAGGTGAAACAGTTTTATTTCATGCTGCAGCGGGGGGTGTCGGACAAATTTTTGCGCAGTGGGCTAATAGTATCGGAGCAAAAGTAATAGGAACCGTTGGTTCAGATGAAAAAATTAAAACTGCCAAAGAAAATGGCTACGAACATGTCATTAACTATACAAAAGAAGATTTTTCAAAAAAAGTAATGGAGATTACTAAAAATGAGGGAGTGCCAGCAGTATTTGACGGAGTTGGAAAAAATACATTTAGAGGATCGTTAGCTTGTCTAAAAAATAGAGGTATGATGATAAGTTTTGGTAATGCCTCTGGGCCTTTAGACCCAGTAAATGTTCCTAAAGATATTCAGCCGAAAGGTCTTTATTTAACTAGGCCATCTATTGGTCAATATTTTACAAACAGAAAAGAACTTCAAACCGGTGCTGATGAAGTTTTTGAAAAAGTAAAATTTGGAAAAATAAAGATAAAGATTTCTAAAGAATATAAATTAGTTGAAGCCAAAAAAGCACATGAAGATTTGGAAGCAAGAAAATTAACAGGGCCTGCTATTTTAATTCCTTAATGGAAAGTAAAATTATATCTCCTTGTATTAGTATTTGTAGAACTGACCCAGTTACGGGTTATTGTTATGGTTGTGCAAGAACTAATGATGAAAAAAGATTATGGAAAGATGAAAATACCAAAGATCAATGGAAGCAAGATAATTTAAAAGAAATTTTGATAAGAATGCAAGGTTGGCAGTTAAAAACTTTTAAGGAGTCATATGATCATAAAAAAAATAAAGGAATTTCTTTATTTAAAAAAAATCTTTTAGAAAATAAATAAAACTACAAATCTTTTTTCATCGAGTCCATATCACTTAAGTGATACTTTAATGCTTGATTTGATAGTCTTATTTCTTGCAAAAATAAAAATATTGAAATGATCATACAAATACAGCAAGCCGCAAAAATTAATCTAGCGAGCTGAAAGTATCCCATGTAAAGCATAAGGACTGTTGTCATATTAAATAGAAAACCAAAAGCAGCAAAGCCCATAGTATATTTCAGAAGATTAGTTCTATTATTTAAAACATGCAATTGGTTTTCCCATTCTGGTGGGGTTCTTTTATCAAAAGTTAGTTGATCGTGAAGTTTTCTAATCAATCCACTTAGAGTATGAAATCTATTGCTATACATGGTCATCATTAGAGGAATAGCTGGAAACATTAATGCTGCTACTGTGTAATCTATATCCATATCGAATCAAATTGATTATGTAGGTAGTGTTTGATATTTACAAGAAGTATTTCATGCAACATTTAAAAATATTCATAGAGTTAACTAGGTTAAATAAACCAATTGGTTTTATGCTTCTATTTTGGCCATGCTCGTGGGGCTTAGCTTACGCATATTCTGTTAATAAAAATATAAATTTATTTATTTATTATTTAATTTTATTTTTTATTGGTTCAGTACTCATGAGAAGTGCTGGATGCATAGTTAATGACATAGTTGATAAAGACTTTGATAAAAAAGTTAAAAGAACAAAAAAAAGACCTCTGGCTATTGGTAGAATATCTGTAAAACATTCTTTAGTTTATGTTTTTATTCTTTGTGCTTTAGCATTTTTAATTTTAATACAATTTAATTTTCTGACTATATTATTGGGTATGGGGTCAATGATTTTTGCCTTCTCATATCCTTTTATGAAAAGAATTACTTACTGGCCACAATTATTTTTAGGAATTACCTTTAATTGGGGACTTATAATGGCTTGGGCTGCAGTAAATAACAACATTACAATAGAAATAATCACTCTTTATATATCGGCCATATTTTGGACATTGGGCTATGACACCATTTATGGAGCTCAAGATATGTCTGATGATGAAATTATTGGTCTTAAATCAACCTCTGTTAAATTTAAAAACAATATAAAATTGTTTATAGGAGTTTCTTATTTAATTAATGTGCTTTTATTAACCTATTTATTCAAAACCGATATTGGATATAATTTTTTTTCGGTATTATTTTTTTTTTTTATTATAACTTTATTCTATCAAATTTTAAAATTTAACAAAAATCAACCAAAGAGCTGCTTGAAAATGTTTAAAATAAATAATATTTCTGGTTTAAGTCTTTTAACAAGCATTTTATTAATTAATTATTAAATGAAATTCCAAGAATTAAAGTTAATATTAAAAATATTATTTAAACAATATGTTAAAAAACATTTAAATAAAATTTTTTTTGCGTTGTTTTTATCTGTAATTGTTGCGGGTAGTACAGCTGGGATAGCTTGGTTATTAGACCCCGCAGTAAAAAAAATTTTTGTAGAACAAGATAAAACTTATGCATGGGCAATCCCTCTATTAATTGTTATTGCCTTTTCTAGCAAAGGTATATCTTTATATTTAGCAAGAATAAATATTATCAGAGTTGGGCAAGAAGTTGCCGGTGAAATACAAAAAAAAGTTTCGTCAAATATTTTGCTTTCAGATATACAAACATTAGATAATAGACACTCTGGAAAATATATTTCTAATATCTTATATGATGCAAATCATATTCAAAACCTCGTTAGCACAGGAATTTTAAATTTAATTAAAGACTCTTTAACTGTTATTGCCCTTATTTCTTTAATGTTTTATCAAAATTGGAAGCTAGCTTTATTTGCAATATTAATGATGCCATTAGCAGCAAGTTTAGCAAAATCACTTGGTAAAAGAATGGGAAAAGCCACTACTAGCGCGGGAGAATCTTCTGGTAATCTAACTTCTTTTTTGTCGGAAATATTTAAAGGATCAAAAATGATTCGAATTTACCAAAAAGAGGATGAGGAAAATAAAAAAGCGAATCAAGTTATTGATGATCTCGTAGAAAAAAATATAAAAATTGGAAGTGTACTTATTAGAGCTACACCTATTATGGAAACTCTAACAGGCTTTATGATAGCAGGGTTTATTATTTTTTCTGGACAACTTATTGCATCAGGAGAACTAGAGGTAAATAACTTCTTTTCTTTTTTGGCTGCTATGATGTTAGCTTATCAACCTATCCGCTCTTTAGCTACAATCAACATGGCTGCGTATCAAGGAGCAGCAGCTTATAAAAGGATCAGCTCAATTATTGATAAGGAAATAAATGTAAAAGAAGTGAGCGGAAGTCCAAAACTAATTTTAAAAAATTCTGATATAAATTTTAGCAATGTTGGTTTTAAGTATCAGGCTTCTAGCGATAAAGCAGTTAAAAACATAAATTTAGATATTAAAGGCAATACTATGAGTGCTTTTGTAGGCCATAGTGGTGCTGGAAAAAGTACAATAATAAATTTAATACCAAGATTTTACGATCCTCAAGAAGGTTCAATTAAGATTGATGGACAAGATATAAAAAACATATCTCTTTCATCTTTGAGAAAAAATTTATCTTTGGTTAGTCAAGATACTATTCTATTTGATGACACGATTAAAAATAATATAGCCTATGCAAAGAGTCATGCCTCGATGGAAGAAATAGTAAAAGCATGTGAATATGCAGCAGCTGATGAATTTATTGAAAAACTACCAAAGGGGTATGATACTGTAGTTGGTGAAAATGGGATAAGACTTTCAGGAGGTCAAAAACAAAGAATATCGATTGCCAGAGCAATATTGAAAGAGTCGCCAATAATTTTACTTGATGAAGCAACTTCATCATTGGACGCTGATTCTGAAGAAATAGTTCAAAATGCAATTAGCAATCTAACAAAAAATAAAACAACTTTAGTTATAGCTCATAGACTTTCTACTATTCATAATGCAGATAAAATTTTTGTAATGAAAAATGGAAAGATTATTAATTCAGGAAACCATGATTTTTTAATCAAAGGTTGCGATGAATATCAATCATTGTATAAAAAACAATTAAGATAAAGATGATTCTTGCTTATAGAATCTTTAGTAATTTAATATATCCATTGCTCTTAATATTTATTTTTATTAGAAAAATTTTAAAAAAAGAAGATTCATATAGATTTAAAGAAAAAATTTTTGTTTCACATTTTGATATAAACAGAAAAGAAAATAAAAAACTAATTTGGTTTCATGCAGCTAGTATAGGTGAATTCAAGAGTATTGTTCCTATTATTGATGAACTCAATATTAAAAATGATAATTTAGAATTTTTAGTAACTACTACCACTTTGAGTTCTGGGAATATTGCAAAAGAACAATTCGATAAATATGATAATATTCATCATAGATTTCTTCCTATTGATGTAGATTTTTTAATTAAAGATTTTTTATCTTTATGGAGGCCAGATGTGATTTTTTTAGTTGACTCTGAAATTTGGCCAAATTTGATAATTAGAGCTAAAAAAAATAGCATTCCACTTGCTCTCATTAATGCAAGAATAACATCAAAAACATTTTCTAGATGGATGATGTTTCCTAAAACAGCAAAAAAAATATTCAATACTTTTAGTTTATGTCTTGCTTCAAACTCTGAAACAAAAAAATTTTTAGACAAATTAGAAGTTTCAAATGTTTATTTTAATGGAAATATTAAACTTATTAATAAAATTAACATAAACGATATACAGAATCTGAATGAAAAATTTTTGAAAAAAAATAGATTTTGGATTGCTGCTAGCACTCATATCGATGAAGAAAAATTTTGTTTAGATACACATCTGAGTCTTAAAAAACAGCATAAAGACATTATTACAATCATCGCCCCAAGACACATTCAGAGATGTCACAAAATTAAAAGTTTATGTGAAGCCCACAAACTGGAGTCGCAAATATTGAATAAGAATGAGTTAATTTTAGAAAATAAGGAAATAATAATTATTAATTCTTTTGGAATTTTAAATAGTTATTTTAAATATGTTAAAAGAGTTTTCATTGGAAAATCAACTATTAAAAAAATGAAAAATGATAGCGGTCAAAATCCAATCGATGCTGCAAAGTTAGGTTGTAAAATTTATCATGGACCTTATGTATCTAATTTTAGAGAAATATACGATATTTTAAAAAAGATGAATATTTCAAAACAAATATCTAGTTATAAGGATTTAAGTGATAATTTGATTATAGATTTTAAAAATTCTTATAAGGAAGATAATAAAATTTATAATTCAATAAACGATTTAGGTCAAAAAACTTTGACCGATACAATGCAAAATATTAATAATTTTTTATCTAATGAAATTAAATAAACCAAAATTTTGGAATGAAAAAAATAGTATTTTATCAATTATATTATTCCCAATATCACTAATAGTAATTTTTTTAATTTTTCTAAAAAAAAAAACTACAAAAACTTTAAGATTTAATATTCCGGTTATTTGTGTTGGAAACATCTATATTGGGGGAACTGGTAAAACCCCGACCTCTATTTTTATAGCAAATGCACTAAAACAAATAAGTAAAAATCCTGTAATTTTAAGAAAATATTATAAAGGTCATAATGATGAACATAACTTAATTAAGAAATATTTTAACAATTTAATTATATGCCATGATAGAATCGAAGGTATAAAACAAGCAAAAATAAAAAATTTTGATAGCATAATTTTAGATGATGGATTTCAAGATTGCCAAATTAAAAAAGATTTAAATATATTATGTTTCAATCAAAATCAACTTCTCGGTAATGGTCGTGTTTTACCTGCTGGTCCACTTAGAGAAAATTTAAGTTCATTAAAAAATGCTAATATAATTGTTATCAATGGAAGAAAAAATTTAGAATTTGAAAAAAAAATTTTAGATATAAATCAAAATTTAGAAATTTTTTATTCTTATTACAATCCAGTTAATATTGATCAATTTAAAAATAAAAATTTATTAGCGATCGCTGGTATCGGCAATCCAGATAACTTTTTTAAATTACTAAGGGAAAATAATTTGAATATTGAAAAAAAATTATATTTTCCAGATCATTATCAATTTACTAAAAAAGAACTTAAAAATATCACTGAAGAAGCTAATAATCAAAATCAACAAATTGTAATGACCGAAAAAGATTATTTTAGAATTAAAGATTTTAATATTAATGATATTGCATATCTAAAAGTTTCGTTAATAATAGATGAAAAAGAAAATTTTTTAAAATCAATAATAAAATTATATGATAAAAAAAATTAATTATTTTTTACAGGCTTTTTTAATCTATTTATTTTTTCTTATAGGTCGTATTTTAGGAATTAAAATAAGTAGAAAAGTTTTTGCTTTTTTATTTTCTTTTTTTGGGCCTTTTATTAAATCAAAAAAAATTGTGAATAATAACCTTCAAATATTTTTGAAAAAAAACTCAAAATTTAAAAAAAATGAAATAAAAAATAACATGTGGAAAAATTATGGGATGACTTTTATTGAATATATTTTTTTAGATATTTTTTTAAAAAAAAAAACAGAAGTCGAAATTATTGGTGAAATTAATTTAACTAATATAATCAGAGAAAATAATCCTGTTATTTTTATTTCAGGTCATTTTGCAAATTTTGAACTAATGTCCATGGAAATAACAAAAAGAAATATTAGTTTGGCAACTATTTATAGGCCTCTCAATAATAATTTTTTGAATCCATTTATGGAGTATTTAAGAAAAAAATATATCTGTAAGAACCAGATTAAAAAAGGGATTAATGGTGTCAAAGAAGCAATAGAATTTATTAAACAGAAACATAGTATAGCTCTTATGATTGATCAACGAGTTAGTGAAGGTGAAAAAATTAAATTTTTTGATCAGCCTGCTCTCACAACCACTTTGCCAGCTCAGTTTGCAAAAAAATATAGAATGAAAATAATTCCTGTTTTTATTGAAAGATTAAAAAATAATAAATTCAAAATTGAATTCCAAAAAGAAATTGATCCCAAAAATTTTAAAGATAAATTAGACCTCACCGTAAAATTAAATGAAGTACTAGAAAACATGATAATAAAAAATCCAAATCAATGGATTTGGACACATAATAGGTGGAAATAAATTTATTTTTTTTTACTTGTAAATCTTTTAAAGACTTCAATGGGTGAAAAATAAGCTTCTTGTAATTCTACATTCCAGTAATTTAAATTTTGTAAATGTATTTTTTTACCAGATATTGCACACAAAACATATTCACCCTCTTCCACTATTTCAAAATAATTGTGTTTAAAAATAAGTTTAGCTTTTTTTTTTATCATCGATAAATTATACAATATATATTTTGTCATGAATATTGGATTAATTGGAAGCGGTGGAAGAGAACATGCCTTATGTAAAAAAATACATGAGTCAAAACATGTTAATAAAATATATTGTTTTCCTGGTAACGCGGGTACAGCTTCATTAGCAATTAATATTTCTGTTGATATTTTAAACTTTAGAAAAGTTCTTGCATTTATTAAATTGTATAAAATAGACTTAGTTGTAGTAGGACCTGAAGAACCATTAGTTAATGGTATAGTTGATTTTTTAAAAATAAATAATATTAAAGTTTTCGGACCAAATAAATATGCTGCTCAGTTAGAGGGGTCAAAGGCATTCATGAAAAATATTTGCTATCAAAATAAAATTCCAACAGCTAAATTTAAAATTTGCAACCATCAACACGAAGTGATGGATTTTATTAAAAATTGCAATCTTCCTATAGTTGTTAAAGCAGATGGTTTAGCTGCTGGTAAGGGTGTTACAATCTGTAAATCAAAAAAACAAGTGGTTAAAGAAACTAATGAAATATTTAATGGAAAATTTAAATCATCTAAAAAAATTGTTTTGGAAGAATTTCTAGAAGGTGATGAAGCTAGCTACTTTGTAATTGTAGATAATAAAACCTTTAAATTTTTTGGCACAGCTCAAGATCACAAACGTGTGTATGAAAATGACAAAGGTCCTAATACAGGAGGTATGGGAGCGTATTCACCTGCCAAAAATATAACAAAAAAAATAGAAAAAAAAATAATATCAAAAATAATTAAACCAACTTTAAAAGCGTTAAAAATTAAAAAAAAGCCTTACAGTGGTTTTTTATACGTTGGCTTAATGATTAAAAATGACGAACCATTTTTAATAGAATATAATATCAGGATGGGGGATCCTGAGTGCCAGGTAATATTGCCTAGATTAAAAACTGATATTGTTAAAATTTTTAAAAAAACTATTAAAAATAAATTAGGAAGTACAAAAATAGAATGGAACAAGCAAAAAAGTATGACGATCGTGTTGTGTGCAAAAGGTTATCCTGGATCTTATAAAAAAAATATAGAGATCAAAAATTTAAAAAATATTAAATTATTAAAATCAGACTTTATATTTCATGCTGGAACAAAACTTATTGGGGGAAAAATAAAATCTAATGGTGGCAGAGTTTTAAACATAACCGCAGTTGGAAATAGTTTTTTCGAAATAAGAAAAAAAATTATTTCAGTAATAAAAAAAATAAACTGGAAAACTGGTTTTTATCGAAAAGACATTGGATGGAAAGTAATAAATAAATAATTTATGAGAATTATTAGCGGGATATTAAAAGGTAGATCGATAGATTTTTTAAAAAATAATGAAACAAGACCTTTAAAAGATGCAGTAAGGGAAAATATTTTTAATATCTTAATGCACTCAAATCTTATTGAAGTTAAAATTAAAAACTCATACATTCTTGACTTATATTCAGGGTCAGGGTCTTTTGGAATTGAGTGTATTTCAAGAGGTGCTAAAAAAGCTACTTTTGTTGAGAAAGATATAGTTGCAACAAATATACTAAAAGAAAATTTAATTAACCTTAAATCAACAAATAATTCGGTCATTTTTAATAACAAAATTGAGAATACTTTACTTAACGACATTAATGAAGAGTTTAATATTTTTTTTCTTGATCCTCCTTTTAAAGATTGTGAATATTTAAAAATTCTTGAATTAATAAAAAAAAAAAAAATATTTAAAAAAAAAAAT
>Ga0209630_10005757_pt1 | contig 10395 bp, 7 predicted proteins | sample COG_01_FD_184745 | JGI IMG/M metagenome (GOLD analysis project Ga0209630, IMG submission 184745) | Pelagic Microbial community sample from North Sea - COGITO 998_met_01 (SPAdes) (version 2) | ecosystem: Environmental > Aquatic > Marine > Neritic zone/Coastal water | place: Helgoland, sampling... | reverse complement strand
GCGAAATTAGCATTAAAGCAGTAAGTAAATAATGAGTGATTTGTATTTAAATCCAAATTTCATTGTCGTTATTGGCTTTGTTGTTGGTGCTGTATTTGGTAGTTTTTTAAATGTCTGTGCCTATCGTATTCCAGTTGGGAAATCGGTCATTACTCCTCCATCTCACTGTCCAAATTGTGGCGAAAATATTTCGTGGTATCGTAATCTACCTTTTTTTACATGGATCATCCAGCGGGGGATGGCAGGGTGTTGTTCGTTCAAGATTCCATTTCGTTACTGGTTTGTTGAGATGGTAATGGGTGTTCTTTTTGCTTATTTTGCTTATTTGTATTCCCAGGATTTAGACCTGTTTTCATTGGTCATTCGGGCGTCCTTTGCCTGGTTGATGGTAGTTGTTGCCGTAATTGATTTCGAAACCATGATAATACCGGATCGGTTTAGTGTTGGAGGAGCTTTGGCTGGGGTGTTTTTATCCTTTTATTTTCCTGCCATGCATTTGGAGGTCTATAATCCTGTCTTTTGGGACCATTTTTCGAGCGGTATGGAATCCATTTTAGGTATGTTGATTGGTTCAGCCCTTCTCTATTGGATTGGAGCAATTGCCCAAATAGCTTTTGGTCGCGAAGCCCTGGGAGAAGGAGATGTCAAACTTCTTGGGTGCATAGGGGCATTCTGCGGCTGGGAGGGTGCAGCTTTTGCTATTTTTGGAGGTGCAATGTTGGGTACGATTTTTATATTGCCGGTTATGTTTTTTCAAAGAATAAAAGTTAGTCAACCCAGTGAGATCAGTCATTCTAAAATCGAATGGGGCGCTGAGATTCCCTTTGGTCCATTCATTGCATTAGCTGGTTTAATCTACTATGTTTATGCGTCAGTTTATGTTGACACCTGGTTTAATTCCTTCCAGTCAAATTTTTGATTCCCGATTTAATTTTTAAGTTTTTAACATTGAAAAAATCCTCCCTTCCGTACATTGAATTATCTTCGAAATAACAACAACATCCCCCCTATTTTATGAAGAAACTCCTCGTCGCCAATCGCAGCGAAATTGCTGTCCGTATTTTTCGGTCTGCTACTGAATTGAATTTACGAACCGTCGCAATCTATGCTGAAGAAGATCGCTTTGGTGTTCATCGCTTTAAGGCGGATGAAGCTTACCTTGTTGGGAAAGGAAAAGGTCCAGTTGCAGCTTATTTGGATATCGATTCAATCATTACTTTAGCTAAGGATAAAGGGGTAGACATGATTCATCCGGGGTATGGATTCTTGTCAGAAAATGCTGATTTCGCGAGAGCCTGTGATCAGGCAGGAATTACTTTTATCGGACCTCGACCTGAATTACTTGAAAGTATGGGAGATAAGGTTGCAGCTAAAAGAGCTGCTGATAAAGCTAATGTTCCAACTTTACCTGCCACCCCCAATGCGGTCTCCAAACCTTCTGAGGCTTTAAAGTGGGGGCGGAAAATTGGCTTTCCTTTAATTATTAAAGCTGCATTTGGTGGTGGTGGCCGAGGAATGCGCGTGGTTACAAAAGAGGAGGATTTGAAGCCCATGCTCGAAGAGGCACAAGGAGAAGCAGGACGGGCTTTCGGAAACTCTGCGGTGTTTTTAGAAAGATATGTTGGTCGGGCAAAGCATCTTGAGGTTCAGGTGCTCGGTGACCGAAAAGGGAATATTGTACATTTGCATGAGCGGGATTGTTCCGTGCAAAGAAGATATCAAAAAGTTGTTGAAGTTGCACCATCGATTGGACTTCCTCAAGATGTTGTTGATTCCCTCTGTGACGCAGGCGTAAAACTCGCACGGGAGGTTGGTTATGATAATGCTGGTACGGTTGAATTTCTACTGGACCAGGATACAAATGAATGGTTTTTCATCGAAATGAATCCTCGGATTCAGGTTGAGCATACGGTCACCGAACAAATTACGGGAATAGATATTGTAAGATCCCAAATATTGGTGGCTATGAACAAGTCACTGCATGGCAAAGAAATTGCTATCCCTGCACAGGAGAAAATTCCTCGTAATGGATGTGCAATTCAATGCCGGGTTACCACCGAAGATCCTGAAAAAGATTTTACTCCTGATTATGGAAAGATTTTGAGCTACCGTTCCGCTGCAGGTTTTGGAGTAAGGTTAGATGGTGCAATGGGTGACACAGGTGCTATTATTACTCCATTTTATGATTCTTTGTTAGTAAAATTAACTACATCTGGTCCAACTTTACCCCAGGCATTGAATCGTATGCATCGTGCCTTGCGTGAAATGAGGATTCGGGGTGTCAAAACTAATATACCTTTCTTAGAAAATGTAATTAATCACAAAGATTTTGTTGCCGGGAATGCGACTACTCGAATGATTGATGTTACCCCTGAACTTTTTCGTTTTAAAGCAAGGAGGGATCGTGCTTCAAAACTACTCAGTTACCTTGGGGAAGTAATAGTTAATGGGAATCCACAGGTTAAAGGGCGAGTACGGGCAGAATGTCCTTTGCCACTAATTGAACCTGAATACGATGCCAAAGAAAGTCCACCCCGTGGAACTCGAGATTTACTTTTAGAAAAAGGAGCAAAAAAGTTTTCGGAATGGATGCTTAAGCAAAAGCCCCTCTTGGTTACTGATACCACAATGAGAGATGCCCATCAGTCACTTTTTGCCGCGAGAATGAGGAGTTTCGATATGTTGGCAGTTTCAGATTTTATTGCCCGAAGAGCGTCTGGTCTGTTCAGCTTGGAGATGTGGGGCGGGGCAACATTCGATACCTGTATGCGGTTTTTAGGTGAATGCCCTTACGAGCGCCTTCGCTATTTGAGAGAAAAGATTCCTAATGTTCTGTTTCAGATGTTACTCAGAGGCTCAAATGCAGTGGGATACGCAAACTATCCTGATAATGTAGTTCGTGACTTTGTGGTTCATTCCTCTGAAGCGGGAATGGATGTTTTTAGAATCTTTGATTCTTTGAATTATCTTCCAAACCTTAAAGTTGCGATGGAAACAGTAAGCGAAAAAACTAAGTCTCTTTGTGAGGCAGCATTATGTTTTACTGGAGATTTCACAGATTCAACTGAAGAAAAATATGTGCTCAATTACTATGTGGATTTGGCAAAAGAGCTTGAAAAAATGGGTGCACATATTCTTGCAATTAAGGATATGGCTGGTCTCTGCCATCCGACCGCAGCCTATCGTTTAGTTAAAGCATTAAAGAATGAAGTCTCTCTTCCTATACACTTTCATACTCACGATTCTAGTGGAATCGCTTCCGCTTCTGTCTTAAAGGCAAGCGAAGCTGGGGTCGATGTAGTGGACTTGGCAATATCCTCCATGTCAGGTTGTACCAGTCAGCCTAACCTTAACTCCATTGTGCATTCATTGCGAAATGCACCTCGCTCCACCAAATTAGATGTGGATGCTTTTAACCAACTTTCCATATATTGGGAAGCTGTCAGGCAATACTATTCCCCTTTTGATAGTTCTCCTCCTTTTGGTAGTGCGGAGGTTTTTGAACATCAGATGCCAGGCGGACAGTATACGAATTTAAGGGAGCAGGCTGGGGCTTTGGGATTAGGAAAAAGATGGCCGGATGTGGTAAAAACTTATCAAGAAGTTAATCAAATGCTTGGTGATATTGTTAAAGTGACTCCTAGTAGCAAGTGTGTTGGTGACCTTGCTATTTTTCTGATCACGAAAGGTGTTAAGCCGGAAGATTTACCTAATCTTCCACCGGAGACTGGATTTCCTGAATCAGTCATTGATCTTCTTTCTGGAAATCTTGGACAACCCAAAGGCGGTTGGCCAAAAGCGGTGCAAAAAGTCATTCTTGGTAAAAGAAAGCCGCTTCGCGGTCGGCCTGGTGCTTCTGCTCCAAAAATGGATTTGAAAAAAGAATCGGCGAAATTAACCAAAAAACTTGGTCATAAATCTTCGGATGATGAATTATTTTCGAGTGTTATGTATCCCCAAGTTTTCGATGACTTCCAGGGCTTTCGTGGTAAGTATGGGGATGTTTCTGTCCTTCCTACAACTGCTTATTTTCATGGGCTTGAACCGGGTGAAGAGATTTCGATAAAGATAGAAGAGGGGAAGACACTCTTTATTAAACTTTTGCACATCGGAGATCCAGATGAAAAGGGAGAGAGGTCCTTATCATTTGAGTTAAATGGTAAGGCAAGATCAACCATTGTTCAGGATAAATCAGTCAACGCCGAGGCTAAGGTCAGGGAAAAAGCAGACCCGGCGAATCCAATGCATGTGGCTGCTCCAATTCCTGCTATGGTTAGCAGTATTTCAACAAGTGTTGGAAAAACCGTGGCTAAGGGTGAGAAAATTGCTGTATTGGAAGCTATGAAGATGCAAACAACACTGTACGCATCGTCAGATGGGGTAGTGGATGAATTGCTCGTAAATGTTGGGGATTCAGTCGAATCGAAGGATTTAATTGTACGGTTACGCTAAAGAATTCTTTTGGTTGGTCGACTATTGGGTAAGTGATACTTTCTTTATTTCTTAAGAATTTTTTCCTTAGACCGATTAAGTCTGGGTTGATTGCATACATTTGTATGTCTGTTGCTTATGCTAAGCCTTTCTATGTTCCTGAACCATTACTTGAGCAAGCACTCGCTGATGCTCTTCGCGTTGATAGAACTCAATTAACCAAGGAACTAGTTGCCGAAAAACTAGAGTTTTTTGAATTAAATAATGCTGGTATACGAGATTTGAGGGGCCTGGAGGTTGCGAAAAACCTCAAAGTGTTGGTGCTTAAAGATAATCTCATTGAGGATATATCACCCCTAACTGAACTTGCACATCTTCAAAAGTTAGATTTGTCCGGAAATCGAATTTCTAGTCTTTTAGCTCTTTCAGGCTTCTCATTGGAAAAGATGCAAAAAGAGATAGTCGAGATTCAGCAAAAATTGTCTGCTCGACCTGGGTCTTCCGAACAAAGCCCTGAACTGATCTTGGAATTATCAGATTTGACTGAGAGGATAAGAAGAGGACCTTGGCAGTTGAAAGTGCTCTCATTATCAAATAATCGATTACTTGGTTTATCTGGTATATCAAATCTTTCTTCTTTGCATCACTTGGATGTTTCCGGGAATGCGTTAATTGATTTGGAAGGAATTAGTTCAATTTCTAATTTAGTAACCCTTTATGCCCAAGGAAACCAGCTCGGCAGGACTGAAAGCTATGTCGATGAGAATAAGAACAAAACTTTTGATTCTGGTGAATCATTTAGTGATGAAAGTGGAAATGGGAAACGGGACACGAATCCCCTGATTGAGTTGAATTCTCTCCCTAAGCTTACGAATTTATATCTTTATGAAAACCTATTACATTCTGTAATATCTCTACAAAATTTGCCGAGTTTGAAGATTCTACTTTTATCCGGAAACCAAATAAAGGATATTAGCAACCTCGGAGACTTACCCAGTCTGGAAAGGCTTGCGTTATCTGATAATCGAATTACCAGCCTGGAAGGTCTGGATAAGTTAAATAAAATTAAGTATTTGTATTTGGTGGAGAATCGGATTTGTGATTTGAGACCTATTCAGACTCTTAAAACTCTGAAAGAACTTAGATTACAAAGAAATCAACTGATCAGTATTGAACCACTATCTAATTTAAACGCACTGCAAGTGCTTTCACTTTCGAATAATTTTATATATTCTCTAAAACCGTTTTTGGAGATGAACAGTTTAAAGCGGCTTTCTTTATCAGGTAATTTTGTAAATCTTGATGATTTTGGGATCAAAGATACAATTCGGGACCTTCAGATAAAAGGAGTTTCTGTTACCCTTGGACCACAGAAGAAAAGAGTGATTTCAGCAGAGAATTTAATTTTATCATTGATTGGTCACCCCAACTCAAATCACGCTCTAGGAGAATACTTGGAAGCTAACGGTTATTTTAGGCTGGTAGATTTTGTTGATGATCCATCGATCACAGAAGATGAAAAAATAATTGCCTATAAGAGTTGGTACCAAACTCTTCGAAACGGTAAATCTGTAAACGATCTGAAATTTCCAGGGAAATAAAAGATAAATTTCCCTTTACTATCTATGAATTTAGATAAACAAGGCAGCCTAAAATTATGGTGGCGACTAGGCAGGCAAAATACAGTAAGCGAACGAGTAGTTTGTGAATTGCATGTGACCGCACAATACCGTCGACAGTCCGATAGTATTCTTTTTTCCATCGCTTTACTAGGCTTTGTTTTTTAATTCGCATTAGATGCGAAGTAATAAAATCTATCTTCAAAGGATTCGCAAGCTTGTAGAAAGATTCTTCCTTCTTTACAGAAAGACAGGCTTGTTTTAGAAGTATCAAACCAATATGCCTGCAAAACAAAGGACTATTAGAAACAAACGTTCCATCAAGGGAAAATCCCTGCATACGGGAGAAGAGGTTAATTTATCTATTCTTCCGGCAGATGAAAATCAGGGTTATATTTTCCGTAGAATTGACTTGTATGGAAAACCGGAAATCAAGCCTTCTTCTGCCAATGTCTCTGAATTAGTTAGAAGTACTACAATTTCCAATGGAAATACGAAGGTACATACAATAGAGCATGTTCTAAGTGCTTTGTCAGGTTGCGGAGTAGATAATGCAATCATTGAATTAGATGCGAGTGAACCTCCGATATTAGACGGTTCTGCTCGTCCATTTGTTAACTTGATACTAGAAGCTGAGCCTGTTGAGCAGGAAGCGGATCGGGATTATTTTGTTCTAAAAGAACCTCTTTCTGTGACTTCGGGAAACCGTTCTATGATCGCACTCCCTCACGATGGGTTTCGCATTACATGTACATCGGCAGATGACCGAGGTAGTCATGTTCAGCATTTGTCGATTGATTTAGATTCTGAGATGTATGTTGCTCAGGTTTCACCGGCTCGTACGTTTACTGTTTATGAAGATATTGAAGAACTGTTGAAGTTGGGGAAAATACGCGGTGGTAGCTTAGACAGTGCGATTGTAATTAAAGGTGATAAAATTCTTTCCAAAGAACCCCTTCGTTTTGATGATGAATTTGTTCGGCATAAGATCCTGGATATCGTGGGCGATCTTGCACTCTTAGGCAAACCGCTCAAAGCCCATATTATTGCGGTCCGTCCTGGTCATTCATTAAATGCGGACCTTACCAAGAAAATACTCGGTCGGATGGTCAGTAAGGAAAAATTACCATCTGCTAAAAAGGTAAGTAAATCCGTTGTTCTTCCTGACGAAACTGAGCTGGACGTCAGAAGAGTGCTTGATGTTTTACCTCACCGCTTTCCATTCGTTATGATTGACCGAGTTACTTCAATTGAAGGAAATGAAGTTTTGGTGGGGGTTAAAAATGTTACTATTAATGAACCCTTCTTTACCGGTCATTTTCCTGGTCACCCGGTAATGCCTGGTGTTCTTCAACTGGAGGCAATGGCTCAGGCTGCAGGAATTTTGCTTTTGCGAAGGAGTTCGTCTGAGGGGAAAGTGGCTTTTTTCATGAGTGCTGATAAGGTTAAATTTAGAAAGCCGGTTGTCCCTGGAGATCAGTTGGTTATTACCGCGACACTTGAAAAAGTTAGGGGTAATAAATTAGCAACTGCAAGTGTGGTTTGTAAGGTCGACGATAAGCCAGTTTCTTCTGCAAGTTTGATGTTTTCCATCGTGGATGCTGGAGAGGAAAGTTAATGTCTACTCAAATTCACCCGCAATCAATTGTTGAGGATGGCGCCCAACTAGGGGAGGGGGTGGTCATTGAGGCATTTGCCTTGGTCGGGCGAAATGCGATTATTGGCGACGGCACTATTATTCGCCACCACGCAACTGTTGAGGGTAAGGTGGTGTTAGGAAAAGCAAATGAGATTTACCCATATTCTTTAATTGGTGGACTTACGCATGATTTAAAGTTTTCGGGAGGTGAACCAGAACTTCACATCGGGGATCGTAATACTTTTAGGGAATATTGCACTGCTCATGTTGCCACCAGCGAGCAAAATAAAACTCTAATCGGATCGGATAATACCTTTTTAGCTTATAGTCATGTAGCCCATGATTGTGTCGTAGGTGATAACTTGGTTATGAGCAGTCATTCTGCCTTGGGCGGACATGTTATTGTTGGTGATCATGTTAATATTGGGTGGGGAGTGGGGATACATCAATTTTGTCGTTTAGGTAGAAATTGTATGGTTTCAGCCTGTTCAAAACTGGTACAGGATGTTGCTCCTTTTATGCTTGCCGACGGTTCCCCTGCAGAAGTTCGATCAATTAACAAAGTGGGTATGGAAAGAAACGGTTTTTCAAAAGAGCAGATCGAAGTGGCAAAAGGTGTTTTTAAAACGGTTTACCGTGGAGATTTAAATCGTAAACAGGCGATTGATTATCTCGAAAAGGATTTCGAGTTTAAAGCAGAGGAAATAACCCTGGAAATTATAGATTTTACGAAAAAAAGTGAGCGTGGTTTAGCTTAAAACGAAGGCTCTCAGTTACGAAATTTTATTCGTTTCGTTTTATTTTAAATTACTTAAGCTTTTAAGGTAATCCCAGGAATATATTCCGGTCGAATGCCCATCTGAAAAATGAATTCGAATCGCATAATTTCCTATCTGCACAAATTTTAGAACTTTTATATCCAAGTGTTCCCTTGGTACTTCTCCGCCACTAACATTACCAAATATATCAACTTCGCCTTTATTTTCTGCAGATGGAGAATTAGCCCGCAATTTAGATGCTTCCAGATAGGTTTCATCACCATCTAACCATTGTAATGCAAGAGTATTACCGACAATCTCAATTCGAGACGGTTGAGTATACATCGATTTATATAAAAGAGTCTAAACTGTGCCCAGCAGAGGGCGGTTCAGAAGGATCTGATCCACTTTGATAATAGGGGTCGAGTACTTCGTTTGAGTTTGGTCTACTAAAATCTTCTCCCCTCTCTGCAGCTCGGTTAAAACTTTCCTTTTCTTTTTCGATTAATTCGTCCTGCAAGTCTTTATTTTGGAGTTCCCTGTCCAAGCTACGCTCATCCCAATAACGGTCATTGTGAAATTGACTCGGGCCTGGTTCGTCGGGCAATTGTGTTGACTTTACAACCTCCCAATCAGGTGTTCGGGTCGGGTCAATTCCCGCGTCTTCCACATTGTCGACGCTTTCTGGTGGGAGTCCCGGTTGCGGGGTATTAGTCTGATTTTCAAGAGTTTTGTCGTTAAGGAAGCTCCCGGAAAGAACAATCGGTTCTGGACTTTTTGTTACTTTTTCGGAACTCTCATGTCCCACTTCAGGAACTTCTAAGGTAGACTCATTTTCTCTTCTTAATTGCATTTCTCGATGCAAGTTTTCAGTCGAGATATGATCATTAATTGATGATTCCATAACTAATAATATGTTTAGAGCGTCGAATTTTTGCAAACCATAAAAACCTCTTTTATAATTCAGTATTATATTTTAATTGCTACAAAAAGAATAATTTGGCATTTTGTGTCCATGGCTAGAGAAACTATCATACTTGAATGCACCGAAGCACGCAAAGAAGGTAAGCAACCTTCCCGCTACATGGCATCTCGCAACAAAAAGTTGCAAACTGAGCCTGTTGAAAAGAAGAAATTTAACCGTTTCCTTCGTCGTCATACGATGCATAAGGAAATAAAAAGTTAAATTTATTACCCCAAAATTTTTATAATTTCTTTAGCGGCGGAGCATATTGCTTCGCTTGCGAAATGTTCCGGGTTTGACTTTGTAATAGGCACTCCGTGATCACCACCCATTCTTATTTCCTCATGGATAGGGATTTCACCAAGGAATGCAGTGGATAATGCTTGGGCCGTTGTCGGACCTCCACCCTGACCAAAAAGGTAAGACTTCTCTTTGGTTTCCTCGTTTAAAAGAAAGCTCATGTTTTCGATAACGCCAAGGATAGGCACATTCACCTTTTCAAACATTCTTGCTCCTCTCCTTGCTACATCTACCGCTGCTTTCTGGGGGGTAGTTACAATAACAACACCATCTAAAGGCATTGTCTGAGCAATGGATAGTTGTGCATCTCCTGTTCCAGGAGGAAGGTCGATAAATAGAATATCTAATTCACCCCATTCAACATTTTCAGCAAATTGCTGAATTGTTTTCATCACCATGGGACCACGCCATACAACCGGTGTTTCTTCGTCTACGAGCAATCCCATCGACATTACTTTAACTCCATAACTTTCTACGGGTGCTATTAGGTTTTCTCCAAGTGCTTGTGGTTGCCCAGAAGCTCCAATGAGCAACGGAACTGAGGGACCATAAACATCGCAGTCCATGAGCCCGACCTTAAAAGTTGAAGATGTTTCATTCTGAATGATTTGTTCAACTGCACAAGCGAGGTTGACCGCCATAGTCGATTTCCCAACACCTCCTTTACCACTGGCAATGGCAACA
>Ga0209630_10005756_pt1 | contig 10396 bp, 6 predicted proteins | sample COG_01_FD_184745 | JGI IMG/M metagenome (GOLD analysis project Ga0209630, IMG submission 184745) | Pelagic Microbial community sample from North Sea - COGITO 998_met_01 (SPAdes) (version 2) | ecosystem: Environmental > Aquatic > Marine > Neritic zone/Coastal water | place: Helgoland, sampling... | reverse complement strand
GTCCCCCCTCCCCCCCGCGGCATTCTTCGTCAGGGCGTGATGACGTTCCCGAACGGCGACACGTTCGAGGGGACGTACGTCAAGTGCACGAAAGAGGTCGAGAAGCCCCCCGCGGAGGAGGGCGAGGAGGAGCCCGCGCCGCCCGAACCCGAACCCGAACCCGAACCCCCCGCGGAGGGCGAAGAACCCGCGGAGCCCGCGGAGCCCGCGGAGCCGCCGGAACCGGAGACGTACACGACGTCGCTGCGTCAGGGCAAAGGGAAGTACGTCTTCGCGGATGACAAGGGGTCGTACGAGGGAGAATACGTCGACGGGAAGAGATCCGGCGTCGGCGCGCTGATCCTCCCGGACGGCTCCAAGTACGAGGGCGCGTTCGAGGACGACGTCATCCAAGGCGAGGGCAAGTACACTTACCCGAGCGGGGACGTCTACCAGGGCGCGTTCACGAACGGGAAGAAGGACGGCGTCGGGAGCTACTTTTTCAAGGCATCCGCGAGCACGTTCATGGGAACGTGGGAGAAGGGGGCCTTCGTCGAGGGCGAGTGGGTGCTGCGCGACGGGAGCACGTACAAGGGGCCGTTCAAGGACGGGAAACCGATCGGCGAGGGCGCGTACACGTGGGCGAAGACCGGGAACGTGCAGATCGGGACGTGGAACGAGGACGGGTCGTTCAACGGCGGCGTCGTCGAGACCGTCGCCGCGTGATGAGTCGACGCGACTCGACGCGACTCGACTCGACTCGAATCGACGCGACTCGACTCGACTCGAATCGACGCGACTCGACGCGACTCGACTCGACTCGATTCGACTCGATTCGACTCGATTCGATCCCGCGCGCGCGGTGAACGTCGTGCCTCGAGGACGCGGCGTCGAGAATAACGTCGTTTAAGCCTAATTAAGATGCCTACTACAGTACGAGTAACGCGACGCTCGGCGGATCGCGTCACGCCGCGCCTCTCGAGACGATCTCTTCCAACCGCTCCCGCGACACGTCCCCGAGCGCGAGCGCTTCGTCGATCCCCGCGAGCGCGCGCTTCACGTTCGATCCGCGGAACTTGTGCCAGTCGACCGTGAAGTCCTTCACGACGCCGTGCAGGTACTCCAACCGCCTCGGCTGCTCTTTGAGCTCTGCGACGATCTTCGCCTCGTCGGCGAGAATTCGCTTGTACTCGTCGTCCAAAAAGTCCACGTCGCCGTTCTCCTGCGTCCTGAGCTCCTTCAACCCCTCCACGAGCTCGCCCTTCCGCACGAGCTCGCGCTGGTACTCGATCAGCGGGTGCGCGCGATCGCAAAAGTGAGCCACCGAGGCGTCGCTCAAGTTGAAACTGAAGTTCACCCTGAGCTGGTTCTCCGTCGCCTCTTTTCCGATCAGATCCTTCAGAAGCGCGAGCGGGGAGACGTTATCCGAGACGCACGTCATCTCCCCGTCCCCGATGACAATCTTGAGCGTCGTCTTCAGCAGCACGTTCTCGAACTCGTACGTCGCGTGTTCGACCCCCGTGGGCGTCCGCGTCGGGATCTCGTTCAGGCACACGACGCACCAGTGATGCGCGTCGTCGAGGGTGAAATCGCCTCTCACGACGAGCTCGTTGACGGGCGCCGCCGCCGCCGCGCCCGCGTCCTCCTCCGCGGCGGTTGACGCTTCATCTTCCCCCCCCGCCCCCGCCCCCGCCGCAGCCGACGACATCGCGTTCACTCGTCGGTGTAAACACAGCGGCTTGATGTGATGCACCTTCTCCGTGGACGTCTTCGGCGACTGCCGCGGGACGACGAACGACCGCACCGTCCCGGCTCTCCCCTCGATGGCGCGCATCCTCAGCTCCACTCTGTTGTTCCCTTCGTTCACTCTGTACGTCGCCGCCGCGTGCGTCCCGTTCGCCGGGTCCGCGGGCGACCGCGAGCATATCGCCGCGTTATCCTTCACGTCGAGCAGATCGATCGGGACGTCCGAGTGCACGCTCACGCTGAACAACGCCGCGGGCGCCTCCAAACTCAACGCGTAACACGCGTCGTCGGCGTCGAGGACGAATCGATCGAGCACCTTCGCGGGGCCGTCGACGGCGATGAGACCGCCGCTCACGGCGGCGTAATTCTCCTTCGCTTTCTCCACCTCCTTCGCGAGCTTCTCGAGCTCTTTATTCAGCTGCTTCACGCGCTTCTCCGCGCGCATGTTGTCCTGCCTCTCCTCGTGTTCCGTCTTCTCCGCGCCCAACCCGAACCCGTCGATCGTCCGGCTGTCTGACCCCGGCGCGAATCCGAGCACCTTGCCGCTGAACGTGTGCACCAAAATCTCCGGGAACGGGCTCGAGACGCACCCGTGCCGTATCGTCTGCACCGCCTCGCCTAAGCTCTTCTGATACACCAGCGCGGGCTGCCCGTTCGTGTCCAACGCGTAGACTTCCAACCCGCCGTCGTCGCGGCCGACGACGACGTCGCAGTTCCCGTCGCCGGTGCAGTCCATGTCGCCGTACAGCGCGCTGACGCCGCCGACGCCCCTGGCCGCGTCGATGACCCACCCTCTCGTGACCGCGTTCCCGTCGAGAAATAGCTGGCCGACGCTGCCTTGCTCGGTGCCGAAGAGGATCTCGATCTTCCCAGCTTTCGCGTCGGTACCCGGCGCGGGTCCCGCGGCGTTCATCGCGGTCCTCTTCATGTCGGGGTGGAGTTGAAAGGCGTCAGTTGAAGTTGAAAGGCGTCGCGGTCGGGGAATGAAAGCGAGGGACCCTGGGCGGAGAGATGCGACGGGCGAAGTCCTTAAGGATCGGCGTTCACCACGCCGACGCGGTCGTATGGGAGCCAGTGTATAGAACGCACCTTCTTTTCGTTTTCGACGCAGCGGCACAACGTCGTCGGGACGCCGTTCACCGCGGCCTCGTAGTACAGGTCCGATCCTTGCACGACGCGGATGAAGCGGTCCGCGCACGCGAGTATCGGGTTCTTCTCGTCCGGGAGGATGACGGGCGCGATGACGACGTCGAGTATCCTGTCGTTGGACATGAAAAAATGCGAATCCGCGCAGTTTACGTACTGCGCGGCGGCGGCGCGGCGGCGGCGCGGCGGGAACGGTCGGTCAGTGTGATGCCGCGCGGAGTGATTTTTGTGACGTGGGATCTTCCCGTTGGTTTGGTTTGGTCACGTCGTGGGTGGTGATTCACGCGCGGCGGCACGAGAACCGTCGATCCGAGATGTAATACGCGCGCGCGCACCATGTTCGCGACGTACTCGGACGCGGCGTAGATGTTGTAGTTGTCCACGTGCAACGCCTTGATCACGTCTTGCAGGTTCGTCGTGAACTTGAAGAACTCCTTCCCCTTCCTGTTGATCCCCCGGATCGTGTTCCCCGCGCTCGCGAAGAGCTTGTCCACCTGCGGCGCCGCGACGCCGCACGACAGCGACGTGATCGGCGCGCCGTTGCCGCATTCCAGCTTGAACACGACGTTCCGCTCGTCCCGCTTGCATCCGACGACGCGCACGACGCCGTCGACGTCCCCGAGCGCGAGCTTGTTCTGCCGCTTCCCCTTGCCGAGCGGGAGGACGCACATCGTCCCGCGCTCGGCCTGGGCCGTCTGCGTGATGTCGCTGCGCGAGAACGAGAGCGACATCGCGACCGCGCGCCCTCGGCCCCCCGGGGCCCCTCCCCCAGCGCGAGGGAAATCTGACCGTGGGGCGCGACGCGAGACGTTTTTTACGAACAGAAGTCAACAACCTTCAACATCCGCGCCACTGACCGCTGCGCGCGGGTCGTCATGGGCGTCGACGCCGGGCGAAGACGGGCGACATGGAGCCGCCCGGAGGACTCCGTCGCGGAGCTCCGCGCCGCGGCCGCGCGAAGCGGCCGGTCCACGCTCGCGTCGTCGTCGTCGTCCAAGTCGAGGGCGGCGGCGTCGGACATCGCGCATCCCGCGGCTTTCTGCGCGTACACGCGCGGCGCGCACGCGGAGAAGGGCATCTCGCGGCCGGTCGTGACGACGCGGCCGAGGCCGACGAAGGTGGGCGTGAGCGCGATGAACGCGATGGCGAGGGCGCCGCCCGAGCGCGCGGCCGCGCGCCCGGCGAGGAGGACGCGCGTCGGGTGGGAGACGAGCGGCGGGGGGGCCGCGGACGATTCGGACCGCGCGCGTTCCGTTGAGAAGAAGAATACGCCGGCGACGACGGCGACGGCGACGGCGACGGCGACGGCGACGGCGCCGAAACCGAAACCGAAGCCGACGGTGATATACGACGACGACGACGAAGAGGAGGAGGAGGAGATCGTCGGCGTCCCCAGAGACGCGGCCGGGGACGCGGCGACGGCGTCGTCCGCGCGTGCGCTCGACGCCGACCCGTACGACTCGGACGGCGACACGGTCATCTCCTACGAGGAAGAGCGCGAGCTGGAGGCGTACGACGACGACGAAGACGACGACGATGACGACGTCATCGAGGAGGTGATAGAGGTGGTAGACGACGATGAGGAGGAGGAGGAGGAGGAGGCGATAGAGAAGGTCACGACGGGGATGATGGCGACCGGGTTGACCCCGACGCGGGCGCCGCGATGATAGACGCCGCGGCGAGTGCGAGTCGACTACAAAAAAATAGATTCCGTAGTAGCTAACTTACTTCTTCGCGGCGACGCCCTGGTACAGGTACACCGCGCATATGCTAAAGGACACCGCGAGCGCGCCGACGTAGTTGTAAATCCCCCCCGAGCCGTCCGAGTACGTCGCCGCGTCAGGGCCCAACCCGCTCGCCGCCGCGAACGTGAACACCGTCATGAGATCGATCCCGAACACCGCGGCGGCGACGGAGAGATTCAACTTTTTGAACGTCCCGCCCCCCAGCCTCCCCCGACGCGACGCGTCCAGGAGCACGAACTGCACGGGCGCGAGCATGAACACCGCGCCGAGGCCGAACGCGCGCTGCACGAACTGCGACGACGGGTTGTACTCGTTCACGATGGACAACGGCGACAGCGGCGAAAACGCAAACGCGCCGCCGACGACGATCGACGCCCAAAAGCTCAGCTTGTAGTAGTACTCCAGGTACCCGCCCACCTCGGAGACGTTTCCGATGTCCGCCGCGAGCGCCACGTCCTCCTTCACGCGCGCGACGAACCCTTCGAGGCCGCCGCCGTGCGTTCGCACCACGGACGCGGCGACGACGGACGCGGGCGCGAGCGCCGCGACGACGCCGGCGACGGCGGCGGCGGACGGCGACGGCGACCCGTCCGCGGTCGCCGCGATCGCGACGCCGAGGATGTTCGCCGCGCCGTACAGCGCGATCGCGCCCGCGACGCGCTGATACGTCGCGGAGTCGAGCCGCGCGTTCTCCGCGGCGTCGGACAGGACGTAGAGCCCGCACAGCGCGATGAGCGCGAAGCAATCGGAGCCGACGACGTTCGCGAAGTGCTGCACCTGCGCCACCGCGGTGAACGCGGCCGGGTCGCCGTTCTCGAGGTCGAACGCGTCGAGGACGGCGCGCGTGCTCGGGAACGTCGCGAGCGTCGGAACCGCGAGCGTCAGCGCGGCCGCTTTGAGCGCGGCCGCTTCCGCGGGCGTCCCCGCGGGCGGCTTCGCGGGTGCCTTCTTCTTCTTCTTCTTCGCGAGGCTAATAAGATCGCCGAACGTCGCCATCGCGCGCGTCGTCGTCGTCGTCGTCGCCGACGCGCGTCCCCGGACGCCGCGCCTCGCGCGCGAGGCGGCGCGCGCGCGACGACGCGCGCCGAGGAGTCGCGACGGCGGCGGCGCGAGGGACGTCGTGGGCATCGTGGACGCGGCGTGCGGCGCGCGAGTCGCGGTGACGTCGACGGCTTTATCCGTCCACGAATCGTCGTGAGAGCATCTGCGTCTCGGCGATCCCATCGTAAAAAAGTTCATCGGTCCGTTGAAAGGGAGAGCGATCAAATGTTGAAACCGAGGGGTGCGTGAAAATCGTTCAGTCGCGGGCTCGCGGCCGCGCCGCGCGAGGAATAATCTTCGTCGTCGGCACCGACGCGCTCGCCTCGCCCGCGGCATTGCGAGGAGGCGCGCCGCGATGCAGAGGCGCCGTCCTCCCGGCGGCGCCGACGCCGACGGCGTCGTCGTGTTCGGCAGGAAGTCGCGCGCGGAGCGCGCCGGTCGCGTCGACGCGAAGAAGAAGAAGAGGGGACGGCGGCGGACGACGGCGACGGCGACGGCGACGGCGCGCGCGGACGAGATTCTTCGCGCGCGCGGCGTTCGCCCGCGCGTCTCGCGCGACGAGGACGAGCGCGCGTTCTTGGCGCTGCGTTGGGCGGGCGCGAGCGCGACGCGCGCGCGCGCGGCGCTGCGCGCGTTGGGGTTCGAGACGCCGCCGAGGAAGCGGAAGCGACGATCGCGCGGCGACGCGACGACGCGGCGACGCGACGCGGACGCTCCATCGTCCGTCGGCGGCGACGAGCGTGATTATGACGATGATGATGTCGCGCCGCGCGAGCCGACGCGCGCGGACTCGGACTCGGACGTCGTCTTCCTCGAGGAGGTGCCCGCGGCGGCGACGAAGAGACCGAAGAAGACGTCGAAGAACGCCGCCGACGACGTCGACGTCGCGCGCGACGTCGCGACCGCGCTCGGCGGGCTTCTCGCCAAGTCCGAGCGCGGCTTCGGGAACTGCATGTTCTGCGCCGTCGCCTCCGGGCTGACGCGGTGGCTCGAGGAGACGCGCGACGACGCGATTCCTCCCCTCGCGCGCGACCTGGAACTCGCCGACGGCGACGGCGACGGCGAGCGCGAAGTCACGTGGGTGACGACGCGGAGGGCGCTCGTGCGGACGCTGCTGAGGCTCGTGCGAGACGCGCCCGCCGCGGCGACGGCGGGGAACGCGTCGTCTTCGGAGAAGCGAAAAAACGCACAGCTGGCGCGCGAGATCGCCATGCGAACGCTCATGACCGGCGCCGAAGGCCGCGCGTGGCTGCACCAGGGCGCGCTCGCGAATGCCTCGACGACGACGCGATGGCGCGAGCACCTCAGATGCATGGCGTCCGACGCGAAGCCGCACGCCGGGACGCCGCGGTGGACGAGGTACTGGGGCACGGACGTCGAGCTCGTCGCGCTCGCGTCCGGGTTGCGCGTCGGCGTCGCGTGCGTCGAGTGCGCGGGAAGGGGCGACGGCGGCGCGTACGTCGCGTCGCCGTACGCGTTCGGAGGCGGCGGCGACGGAGGGCCGCTGCGGCTCGGGAAGTATACCCCGCGCGGGGAGACGACGGACGCCGGCGTCGTCTGGAGCGCGGCGAGAGGGAAGGCGACGCTGCGCGTGCGATCGGTGAAGGCGTCGTCGAAGGCGGCGAGGGCGGCGGCGCGGCGGACGACGACGCGATTCCTCCCCGCGATCGTGGTCGTGCATCGACCGGGGCACTTCGACAGCTTGCAGCCGCCGCCGGGACGCGTCCTCGTGTTAGAACGCGAGGCCGCGTAGTCTTAATTAGTCTAGCTAGCGTACGAACAGAAGGAGTGAGCGTTCGCTCCCGCGCGGCACCGCGCGTCATCACTCCTGGCGCCTCGCCTTTCTCGCGCGCTTCACGATCGGCTCCCCCTCCGCGGCGCTCCTCCCCGCCTCCGCGTTCTCGAAGTGCGCCGCGGTCTTCTCCCGCGTCGTCTCCACGTCGTCCCCCTCAGCCGCGCGTTCGATGACGAGCTTGCGTCCGTACAAGTGCGTCCCTCGCAGCGCCTCCAACGCGCTCGTCGCCTCTCGTTTCGTGCTCAACTCTACGAACGCGAACCCGCGATGGTTGCCGTCGAACTTTTTAGGGAGGCGGCAGGACTTGAGCGCGCCGAACGGGTTGAAGAGCTTCTGGATGTCGCGCTTCGTCGCCTCGAAAGCGACGTTGCGGACGACAATCTTCGTCGCGCTGAAGCCTTTCGGAACCTTCGCGTCGCCGCCGTCGCCGCCGTCGCCGCCGCTCGCGCCGCCGGCGCTCATCTCGATCTTCAACGCCCGTCCCTCGAGTGTTTTCCCTTGCATCGCGCGACGAACCGACCGCGCGGTCCCGGGGGAGTCGAGCTCGACGAACCCGAACCCGCGGCTCAATGTCGCGCCGCCGGGGCCGCGTTGCGTCGCCACCGTGGCCGCGAGGACCCTGCCGCCGGCGGCGGAGGCGGCGCGCAAGAAGTGCGCCCGGAGCGCCGCGTCCGAGGTTTGGAAAGAGAGGCCCTTGACGAAGAGTTTCGCGACGTCCTCGTCCGCGACGGCGACGTCGCCGTCGCCGTCGCCCTCGCCGCCGCCGCCGCCGCCGTCGTCGGCGGGCGCCGCCGCCCTCGGCGTCTTCGCGGGTCCCCCCGCGGGGCCGCCCTTCGGCGCGTCGTCCCTGAAGATGCCCTCTGGCGCCCACTCGACGTATATCGGCACGTGCTTGTACCGCTTGTACGCGAGCCCCTTAAACGCCTTCCTCGCGTCCGGGGGCTCGAGCCACTCGCACACGGCGATGGTCTTCGTGTCCGGAAGCACGAACCTCGACACGCCGCCAAACCTTTCGCACATCCCGCGCAGCTCCCCTTTGTCGCCCTCGTACGGCAAGTTCTTCAGGAGGATCGCGGTGCCGCTGCGCTTGACGCCCTTGACGCCCTTCCCGACGTTGCTTCCGCCGCTCGCGGCGGCAGCTTCGAGCGCGGAGGCGTCCACGCCCGCGGCGGAGAGCTGTTCCTTCGTGCTCGCGATGACTTGCGCTTCGCCCAACGCCATTCGAACGGCGACGTCGTCCGCGCCAGACTCGAGCAAGTCCGCTTTCTTGACGCCGTATTTCGCCGCGACGGCCGCGGCGACGGTATCCTGGCGCATGAACAGCGAGTTCCACGCCGCGCGGTTGGTGGACGCGTCTGACTTTAGCCTCGCCTCGCGGTCTTTTTTGAACCCGGCTTCTCTCTCCGCCTCCGACCCCCCCCGCGACCCGGCGCCGTCCGCGCCCGCGATGCCGTCTCGTCCGATCCCGCCCATCGTCGCGTCCATCGACGGCGGACGCTTCGCCGGGAGCAAGTGAATCAGCCGTCCTTGGAAGATGCTGCCGTCCATCTCTCGCATCGCCGTCGTCGCGTTTTCCGGCAGCGCGTACGTGATGTAGGCTAACCCTTTCGACGCGCGCGTCGTTCGGTCCACGATGACGTGCACCGCGGTCAGCGCGCCGTGCTTCGCGAAGTGCGCCGCGACCTCCTCTTCCGTCGCCGTGAACGGCAGGTTGCGGACGAATAAGCGCCCGGTCTCCGCGACGGCTTCCATGTCGTCCGCGGTGACTTCTTCCACCCTGGACGGTTTCGGCGCTCGGAAGTCGACAACCTCCGGCTCCTCCGGGGACGCCTTCTTCTTCCCGTCGTCGTCGTCGCCATCGGCGTCGGCATCGGCGTCGGCGTCGGCGTCGGCGTCGCTGTCGTCGTCGTCGCTGTCGTCGTCGTCGCTATCCTCGTCGTCCATGGACTCATCCTCGTCGTCGTCGTCGTCGTCCGAGACGTCTTCGCTGTCGCTGAAGCTCCCGACTTTCGCGCGTTTTTTCAGGTAGTCCATGTCCGACACCGCGTCGTCCGCGGCGATCGCGTCCACCTCCGCGTCCTCGTCCTCTTCACCGCTGAGATCGTCGTCGTCGTCGTCTTCTTCTGACTCTGACTCTGACTCGGACTCGACCTCTCTGCCCTTCTTCTTCTTCTTCGCGTTCTTCGTATTCTTCCCCCCGCCGCCGCCGCGCGGCGTCCCCGTCTCGCCTTTTTTCCCGGGGCCCCTCGCCCCGCCCGCGTCGTCGTCGTCCTCCTCCTCCTCCTCCTCCTCCGATTCCCCGCCGACGTCCTGGTAATCGTCGTCGCTCTCGCCGCCGTCCTCGAATCCCGCGCCGCCGTCGTCCTCCCCGGCGACGACCGCGGAATCCAAGTGCATCCCGGCGTCTTGGTTATCCCACAACTTCTGCTTACTCCGCGGCATCATCAGACGCATGAACTCGGCGAGCTTCGGATCCTCCGCGATCTGTCTGTCGAGCTCCGCCTCGTACTCCCTCTGCTTCGCCTTCTTCATCTTCTTCAGCTCTCTGACGCCTATGAACCGGTCCGGGTCTGCCTCCGGCGGCGCTTTCGCGTCCGGCTTCGGTTTCGTCGCCTTGGCGTGCGCGGAGGACCCCTCCGAGTGTCTGCTCCACGGCCGCGGGAGCGCCGAGGACTTCATCGCGCGCGCGTACTCGACCGCAATCTTGGACGTGTCCACGAACGTGTTGTCGAAGTACTCCAGCGCTTTCGTCGCGTCGGCCTCGGTCTTGAACCCGACGAACGCCATGCATCGCGATTTGCCGTCGCTGCGGAGGGAGAGAGGGAGGGAGGGAGGGAGGGAGGAGGTTGGAGCGCGCTCGTCGATGGAAAAAGTCGGCGGCGGCGGCGATTTGTGCGTCGTTTTTCCGCGGCGGCGGGCGCGGCGGCGCGCGCGGTGGACGACG
>Ga0209630_10005755_pt1 | contig 10398 bp, 14 predicted proteins | sample COG_01_FD_184745 | JGI IMG/M metagenome (GOLD analysis project Ga0209630, IMG submission 184745) | Pelagic Microbial community sample from North Sea - COGITO 998_met_01 (SPAdes) (version 2) | ecosystem: Environmental > Aquatic > Marine > Neritic zone/Coastal water | place: Helgoland, sampling... | reverse complement strand
CGCCAGCTGTAGAGATACTGCACTTCCCAGCCGTCTTTGGACTCCCGTGCGGCCTGGACGAGATCCCCCCGGCCTATGATCCCGAGCGCCGCGACGCCGCCCAGCCGCCGGCCGGCCATACGACCGCCGATGGCGAGGAGCTCGCGAGACAGGAAGGCGACATAGTCATCGTTGACGTCGGCGCGAGACTGCCGGCATTCTGCAACGGCGATCAGCGCTGCGGTGCACACGTCTTCCTCGCTTTCCTTCTGCGCCTGAACGAGAAGGTCCATCGCATAGTCGTCGTCTACCGCCCGGTCGCGGAGCGCCTCGACCACCGTCATTCGGAGCGCGTCAGGCAACGGTGCCGAGACTTTCAACACTTCGGCCCGCATTTGCGGAATGTGACCCTGGCAGAGGGCGACCACGCCCGTCAGTCCCGCGGCCGTGTGAAGAGCCTGTGTCGCAAATGCCTGGACTTCGGGAGCCTCCTTGAAAGCTTCGATGATCGCTGCCGTGTTTAGTCCCGACCAGAAATAATCGCTCTCCTTGTCAAGCTTTAGGGCGGCTTGCAGGATTTCAGGGTCATCAGCGATGGGCCCGGTCGCCATCAGACCTTTGAGGATCCGGTCGGCGCGCCCGTGCCGGCCACCCTTGCGCGTTTTCAGAAGGCGGATCAGCCGCGTGCGACAGGCCTTTTTGTCTGCCATGATTTCCGGCAGACGATGCGCGACTTCGGACAACTGGTCGTCATCCCAGTCGACGAGCTTCTGCAGAACCTCTTGAACGCCCCGGTCGTGAGGCCAGAGATCGAGGAGTGCATCGACAAGCCAAAAATCCAGGTAAGATCGCTCAAGCTGCCGAGACAGGAGCTTGGCCTTGAAAGCTTCGCTGCGCCCGACATAGGCCGCATTGGCAAGGCCGAAATCATCTTCGACGCTGTCCAGTCTGTCTTCAAGCGCTCTGGCCAGGATCGGATGCCCGGAGAAATGCTCGCGGATTTGGCGCCAGTGGCCGTGGAAGGCGAAGAATCCCTTTTGCCGGCCCAACAGTTCGACCAGAACACGTGCGATCTCATCATCGCCAGGGAAGGTTTCAATGGCGACTGCCAACGCGGGATCGCGACTCCAGCTATGGCGATCCGTCAGCAAGATATCCCGCAAACTGTCCCAGTCTCGCCACCCCCGGGCCAGGAGAGCGGGTATCGCCCCATCGTAGGCGATCTCCTCGCTCAGCATCCAATGTACCAGTCGGTCGCGATCGGCCGTCTCGGGACGGCCGAGCGAAACGCGACCTTCGATTCCGGCCAGAGCAATAATCCGGGATTGCGAGCCGGCGGCGCGATCCACGACCTCGTTGGTCTCATCATGGCCCGGCCAGCCGGCGACGAGCCCTGCAACAGCCGCCGCAACGACGCTGGACCGTGTGGCGTCGCGGGCAAGCTCAGCAAAGCGCTCTCGCCAGGTTTCATCGGCCTGGTGTCGCCGCGCCAACCCGTGCTGGCCCCGCTGCGGTCATTCATCAATGACCGACAGGACGTGGGAAATCGTGGGCCAAAATGACCGAGAACTCCCTTTCGAGAAGACGATAGGCGATGCCGTTCGCGGACTGGTGCGCAAGCGCTGGTCCAGCAACGCCGCCAAGATGCTGGAACGCTCATGGGACCTCGACCCCAAGACGGCTCGCAACGTGGTCGGGCAGGGCAACGTCTCTGAACGCACCCTGACGAAGGCGATCCGCTCGGAGGGCTGGGGCTTCCTGCTGGCCCTCGGTCAGGAGCTGACGGGCCAGACCTACGACCAATACCTGGAACAACGAATAGAGGAGACGCGACGTGTCCACGACCGGATCGCGGCCCAACGCCAAAGGCTTCGCGCGCTCGAAGCCGCGAGGGCGTCTCAACCAGATCATCTGGAACACGGGGCGGCTGATTAGCCGCCTCGGGTTCGACGTGTCCGGCATCGGCCTTTCCCTAATGGAATGGGCCGACCGGCAAGCCAAGGGGAATGCCGAATGATCGCCGCCCTACGCCGTCTCGCCGCTCGCTCTCGCCTGATCAAGGCCAAGCGCGCCTATGCCGCGGCTTACGCCGAGTACAAGGCCGCTGACGAGCGTCAGGACACCCGCCGCATGCATGCCGCGACCGGCCCGCTTCAGGCCGCACACCGCGCCCTGATGGCCGCCGAGCGGGCCGCCCTGCCCCGGCCGGATCGCCTCCCACTGGTCCGCCGGAGGGGCGCATGACCCAGCCCACCCACACCGTAGAGACCGTCTACCAGACCCGATCCGGCGACTGGATGGCCTATGTCCGCAACCACGCCCTGCCCGTCCACTGCGACGAGGGGACCAAGGCTGGTGACGCTGTCCGCGTCGTCGGCGGGAAGGCGGTGAAGGCGTGAGCCGCCCGAGCTACGAAGAGCTGGAGGACGAGGTCCGGGTCCTGCGGGCGCGGCTGGCTGAGGTCAGCAGGCCCCTAGAGAGCGCTCGCCTGTGCGCCCTGCTCAGGATGCGCCCCCAGCAAGGGCGACTACTGTCCTATCTTCTGGGTCGCACCAGCGCCACCAAGGCCATGATCTACACCGCCGTTTTCGAAGACGAGGACGGTGGAGGCCCGGACGACAAGATCATCCACGTCACCATCTTTCGGATTCGGCAGGCCCTTGTCGAGGCCCGGGCTCCGGGCGCCATCGAGACCTTGGGCCAGTCCGGCTACGGCATCAACGGCCCGCTGCGTTCGTGGCTGACCGAGAGGCTGGCTGACCCTGTCGCGGCGGTGGCGGCTTGAGCGCGCTGGCCTTTTTCACCGTGTCCCCAGAAGCCCTTCGTTTGTCCACGGACGAGGGTCCGGCCGAGCATGTCGTAGGCCTGTGGAAAGAATAGCCTAGACGCATGAACACCTTCGCCACCCTTCCCCTGAAGCGCCCACAGGCCGCCGATCTTGGCTTCCCAAGCCTTGTCCACGCCGGTCCATTCGCCGATCTGGAACTCCGTGCCGAAGGCGCGAACGGTCTCAGGATTGTCGCGGGGGGCGCCGACGTCCCCGATGTAGCGGGCCTTGATGGTCATCTGTCTCTCCGATGAGAAACAGGGGCGGCCCGAAGACCGCCCCTGCTGACTACTCGATCTTGCCGAACAGGGCGGCCTTGAAGGTGCCCGCGACAGGGGTGCCGGCCGCCGTGGTGACCGTCAGGATGATGTCGGTCTCGGCGGGGTACTTGTAGAGGAAGCCGGTCGAGGCCAGCGCCGTGATCGAGCCGCCGGTCTGACCTGTGGTGTTCACGGTGACGAGACGGTCGTAGTCCGCCGCCTGATACAGCGGATCGCTCGCAACGCCGTAACCGGCGTCTCCGACCGTCACCACCAGGGCGGTGTCCGAGTCCATGTCGGTCAGATCGATGCGGATGTCCGTGGGCTGGAAGCCCTTGGGAACCCGCAGGATCGAGGTCGTCTTGTTCAGCGCGAGATTGGCGGTCCCGATGCTGCCGGTGTTGGTCACCGCGTAGCAGGAATGACGCCAGCCATGACAGGGCGTCACCCAGTTCGCGGGGATTTGTTCGTTGTCAGCCATTGGGCTGCTCCTTCATATCGAAAGGTGAGGCGGGGCGACCGAAGCCGCCCCGTTCAGGTTCAGTCGCCGACGTTGGCGAAGAAGCCCGTGGCGATGCCGTTGTCCTTCGGCGCGTCGAGGTCGGTGGCGCCGGTGCCGAAGCGCAGCTTTTCGATCCCGTCGAAACCGATGATCGCCACGCCCTTCTTCCGGCCGTAGTCGAAATCCTTCTCACGGGTGCGCCACGGACTGACCTTCGCCATCCCGAGCGCCTGAGCGCCGATCAGGTAGAAGGGCGCCACGTCGATGCCGCCGGCGCCGAGACCGGCGTAGTTCGGCATCTCGTCCAGCTCCTTGACGATCACGCCGTCCCAGTAGAGGTCGCCGCCCTCGAACAGGGCGATGGCCTCACCGGCCGCCGTGGTGTCGTCCAGCACCGCCTCCATGTCCGCGCGGAGGTCGCGCATCATCAGGGGTGAGGCGTAGGAGACGAAGAAGCGCTTGCCCTTGTCGCCGATCCGCAGGGGGCGGATCTTCGGACGGTCGCCGATACGGGCCAGCGCGCGGCGCTTCAGCAGCGAAATAGCGCGCCGCGTCAGCTTGTCGTTGGTCGCATCGACGTTCAGCAGCGAGGCCGAGCTGTCGCTGGCGACGGTGTTGGCCACCGCGGCGCCGTAGAGCGTCTGCGGATTATTGGCCAGCCAGGCGTCGCGCTGGGCTTCGGTGGCGTCCTGGAAGCGGATCGGACCGGTCGGGCCGGAGGCGACGGAGCCCATGGCGTCGATGATGCGATCCCGGGTGTCCTCGGAGACCCAGGTCTTCAGGCTGTCCTTCGCGGCCTCCCGGAGTGGGATGGCCGAGAGCTGCTCCTGATAGGTCGAGACCCGGACCGCGTGGGCGCGCTCGTGGGTGGTGACCTTCTGCGACCGCTTGCCGAGGTCCTCTTCGTTGCCTTCGAGGGTCTCGTCGTCGATGACGCCGTCGCCGGTCAGGCGGTTGACGAGGGCGAAGGTGACGGAGTCGCCGTTCTTGACGGTCAGGTCGGTCTTGACCTGAATGGGCGAGTTGACGCCCTCGCCCATCAGGTCGGTGAAGACGTCGCCCTGGATGCTTTCGTTGAAATACTTGTCGTCCCACTGCTGGGGCGTCAAGCCGGGAATGGCGCGAGTGTCGGCCATGGTGGATCATCTCCTTTGCGGCGTCTCTCGACGCGGCGTGGTCACCCAAACTTGTGCGTGAAGGGCGACTTTTTCTCGATGGGGCCTCGGGGGTTCGCGGAGCGGACCGAGGCAGCGGATTGCGGGAGCCGAGGGGCGGGCGAGGCGGTCATCGCGCCGGTTTCGCCTTCACCCATCTCGGCAATAAGTTCGTCTCGAATGCGCTGGCGCTCTTTCTCCCGCCAGGTGTTCGGATCGTCGCCGATCTCAGCGGAGAGCTTTTCGCGCTGGTACTGCTGGTGCGCAGCGGCCCACGGGTGGCGCTGCTGAATGGCCCACTCCTCGATGTCGGGGCGCGTGGTCAGCCATTCCTTGACGGACTCCAGTTCCGGCTCACCGTGCTTGTCGATGAAGCGGTCCTCGGATCGCTCGAGGCGATCGATGACACGCTGCGTCTCGAAGTAGGCGCGCGGGTCCTGCGTGGGGTCCGGCAGATTGGGGGCGGTGGCCTGCGATCTCGCGGCCTCCAGTTCTCGTCTCAGAGCGGCCTTCTCTTTCCGCTCCTTCTCGATCTCCTTCCGATACCAGAAGGGATGGTCCTTTCCGTCTTCCTTGCCCGCCGGCTTCGCGGCGGCTTCGGGTTGCGGCGCCGCGTCCGTCGTTTGGGGCGCCGAAGCGTCCGTCATCTCGGGGGGCGGGGCTTCGCTCTCGGCCTCGGGGGCCGGCTCAAACATGTCGCTCATCAACTTTGCTGCACTGTCTCACGGCTGCTGCCTCACGGCATGAGCCTCGACGTTCAGCCCTTCTCGCCCATGCCGGGGCGGTCGGATCAGGCCGCTATCGGCCCAATGGGATCGCCGGTCGGAACCGGCATGAACTGCGACTGGTCAGCCTCTCGGGCCGTCTTCTCGCCTTCAGCAATGGTCTTGAAGGTCTTGGCCCGCGTCTCTTCGAGCTCGGCCATCGCCTTGTCCTTGGCATACTGGGCGGCCTCGGCCTGCTGCTGCTGGGCTTCCGGGTTGGGCTGGCCGAGCGCCTCCAGGGCGTCGAGCAACTCCTTCTTCAGGCGCGTCGGCAGGGCAGGGTGCGCCTTGATCATGATCGCGACCAGCGGCGGCGGCAGACCTCCCTGCGCGGCCTGGCTGATCGCCTGCGTCAGTGCCTGATACGCCTCGACCGAGTTGTTGATCGTGTCCGGCGCATCGCCGATGATGATGTCCAGATCCAGCTCGGCGACATTGTTCTGAATGCCGACCGGTTGCGGCCCGTAGGGCGTTTCCTGCATCTGCGGAACATTCAGCCCCACATAGCGCGGCGCCAGTTCGTCGTCGGTAACCCGGATCCAGCGCTCGGCGGTCCAGAACTGCTGCATCAGCGAGGCCAACAGCTTGTAGACGCGACGGTCGAAGCGTCGCAGCGCATCCATCAAGTCGCCGAGCTCAATCAGGCCGCCCGCCTGCTGGGCCTCGATGGCCCGTCCGGACTGGTCCTCGGTGCCCTTGCCGAGCAGGGCCGCGTTCGGGCCGGACTGCATCACATAGGCCATGGCCTGCTGACCAAGCTGGGTCTGGCCGGCGGCCAACTCCACCTGACGAACGACCTCGAAACCAGCCCCCGGCGTTTTCTCGATGTAAAAGTCCGGCCGCGCCAGCTCCCGGCGGGCCTGATCCTTATCCGGGACGGCGCCCGCGTCCGCGATCACGCCTGCGGTGTTGACGAGGTGCAGCGCCTTGGAGCGGCGCTTGTTGATCTCGTCCTGAGGGTCGATCAGATCGCGGACGACACCGTAGCGGTTGTTGTCGCGGTCGATATAGGCGCTCTCCAGCACCAGCAAACACAGGCTTTCGCCCTTCTTGGTCCGGAACGGCGACTCCATCTCCGAGAGGATGCCGCCGCGCGTGAACTCGACGATCCACCAGTCCCGGCCCTTACGGACCCACATGACGCAGATGCGGACCCGCTTGCGCTTGGCGTCACCCCAGATCGTGTCCTTGGGCTTGTCGTCGAAGGTGTCGCCGCTTTCGACCTGGCTGAGCGTGGCGCCGATGGCCGCCCATGCCGCCGCCTCGTCCGCGCCATTGGCCAGCGCGCGCTCCAGCGCGTCGTTCTCGTCCATCCACAGGACCTGACCGACGTACTTGGCGTCCGAAAAGTCTGCCTTGGTCGAGTGCGGGTCGTAGATGATCCGGTCCCACGGAACGGTTTCGGCCTCGAACTCGTAATCGCCCTGGCCATCTTCGACGACCGTCAGCTCAAGACCGCCGAAGCCCTCGACCGTGATGTTTTTCCACACCTGCGAGCGGCACGACTGATAGTCGGCGGCGTCGGCGGCGTAGCGGAGCCCATCGGTGAAGGCGTCGGCGGCTTCCTGATCCTCCGGATTGCGCGGATAGCCCTTCGGGTCGGCGCGCTGCTTCTTCTCCAGCCCCTGCAAGTAATCCACCCGGGCGCGGATGACGTTCAGTGCGATCGGAGGCTGGCCGCGCTTCTGGAGTTCGGCATACTCCTCAGTGGTGAGCTGCTTGCCGTCGTAATAGTCGCGGTCGCGTTCGGCCTTTTCGCGGGCCGTTCGGGACGCATCGACGCTCTCCTTGTAATAGCCGAGGTAGAGCGCCAGATCGGTGTCCGTCGTGTCGATGACGGTCAGGCCGTTTTCCATGAGCCCTCCGTCTCTTCCTCGCCATATAGGCTGCACTTTTTCTTCACGGCGCCGCCTATGGGCGGGGCCCAGGGGCGCGACATACAGGCGTAGCGCCAGTCATCCGCTGCGTGATCTTCGCCTTCAGTGTCGAGGTCTTCGGCCCGGCTGGCGTCGTGCTGGAGAACCGGGATGGTGCGGATCGAGTCCACGCAGGTCGTGAAACAGGCCAGCATCGGTTGGCCGTCGAGGCCGATCATCCGAGATCGCATCTGATCCCAACCGCCCATCGCGCCTCGCGCCGCGACCCGCTTATTATCCGCGCCCCGGAAGGCGATCTTTCGGCCAGCGCCTTGATGCAGCCGCTCAGCGATGGTCGGGCCGCCGTCGCTGGCGAAAGCCGCCGGGTCGAGGACGTTGCCGACCGTGGCGCCGGGGTAGAGGCCGACCAGCCCGGCGCCCACGCTCTCCGCCGGCAACTTCAGTCCGACGTTCGGTTTTGAGGCCCCATACCATTCGAGGGTGCGAAGCAAGGCCCCGCGGGGCAGGGTGACGTGTCCGCAGTCCGTGGCCTCGCCGACCACTGTCCAGAGGCCGAAACTGAAGGGCCTGGCCGATCCCCAGTCTCCAGACCAGAAGCGCGGCCAGCCATCGGGGATCCGGAACGGCCGCACGACGTTGCGGACCGACCAGCAGTCGAAGAAGGCGCCCTCGATGATGTTCCAGTCGCCGTCCAGCCACGCCTTGACCAGTTGGGCCGAGCCCGCGACCTGAAGCTTGGCGACGTAGAGCGGGTCATTGTCCAGAAGCAGGGGGTTGTCGGACAGTCGGGCCGGGATGAACACGCGGCTCAACTCGATCTGCGTGCCGTCGAAAGGATTGGTGAAGGTCTCTCGGACGATCTTCCACGCGCCGGCGTCGATGTAGCGAGCCTTGACCCATGTGTGCCCCGGACCGCCCGGGTTGCATGTCGCCCTGAACCCTGTCGGGACACCCGCCGCCGACCGAAGGCAGGCTTTCAGCTTGTCCACCGGGCCGGGGTCCCTGAACTGGGTCAGCTCCTCGACGTAGACTCGCGTGTAGTCGTGACCCTGGTAGTTGTCGGCGTCGGAGTCCTTCTCCAGATACCTGAAATACAGGATGGCGCCGTTAGGCCAGACGAAACGGCTCTTCTGCTCATGCCAAACCGCGCCGAGGCGGCTGTAGATGGCCTTTGCTCGCTCAATGGTCGGCTCCAAAGCGACCCGCGTCCGGCGAACGAACAGGCCCTTGGCATGCTCGCCGTAGGCCTCGGCGTGGATCGCCCAATCCCCCAGCGCCGCGTCGGTCTTCCCCCCGCCACGAGCGCCGCCATAGACGACCTCGAAGACGGGGCAGTTGACGAAAGCAGCTTGAGGCCCCGGCTGCGGAGCCCATGCGACCGCACCTAACGCGGCTGATGTTGCTCCGACCATGCGGCCTCCGTCAGAGGCTGGGCCGATACACGAGACAGAACCTTGGCCTCGACGTCGATCTCCTGCTTCGGCTTGCCGTGCCCTCGGTCGAGCAATGCTGAAGCAGCAGACACCCGCGCCGCAGCCGGATGCTCTGTGCCATGCATGATTTCGGCAAGAACGCTCAGCGCGTCAGTGGTGAATGCCTGGGCGGCCTCTTTCACGACGACCGTGGCCTTGTTCGGCGCTCCCGGCTTGCGGCCGGCGCCCTCGCGCTTACCGCCGCGAGCCACGTTTGATTTCCGTTGATTGTTTTTCAGCGCACGCGGCGCTAGCCGACCGTCCCATATCCGCAGTGTCCGTCTGTCTCGGCTTCTATGGTGACGGTCGGGCGTTCATCGCCCATCGTCGCGATCACGGTCAGGGAGCCGGTTCCTGAGATCGTGAAGGTGGCCTTGTTGTCGGTGACGACGACCGATCCCGCATCGAAGCCTCCGCCCGCCTGGATCGACGCTGAGGTGATCGCGTCGGGGTAGATGATGGTGACGGTCTGGTCGTTCGCGGTGTCGCACAGGGCGACGTTGCGCTTGGCGTCGTAGCTGCCGCCGTAGACGGACAGGCCCCCGCGTCGCAGGACGGTGATCCTCATGGTGATCTCCGGGGGTGGTTATCGCCCGCGCTCGACACTGTGCTGCGGTGTTCAGGGTGTGGTCACTGTTCGGGCGGGGCGATTGTCGGCGCGCGCTTCGCACAAGGGTTCGGACTGGAACCGAACCGGTACGGGCCGTCCGTGATGGACGCTGGGGGAAGCACTATCCCGCCCTCGGGCCTCGAAGCACCCGTGCGCGCACGATAACACAAACGGCCAAGGCTTCAATGGGGGTTGTGTTCATGCGGCGAGGGCCTCGGCTGGAACATTGACCTTCACGTTGAACTTCCCGCTCAGCAACAGTGCGTGGCGCCCTCGCTCATCGGTGGCGAGTACAGCCTTGATGTCTTCGCTGTACGGTCCAGCCAAGTCCACCGTGACCATGGGCGGGGCGTCGGGCTTGGGGTCGCTGGCGGCCGGCGGCGTGCGGTTGAACTCTCCGGCGCACTGGCTGGCCTGAAGTCCATAGACGAAAAGGGGGTCGATGACCGCAGGGCCAGACTGACGCATGACGAACCCGCGAACGCCGTGGATCATTTTCACGGCCCGGTGCGACTGCCACGAGGCGATGGCGACGAACATGTACCCGACGAATAGCGGACGCTCGACCCGCTCGCGGGGCTTGTTCCGATGGGTCTTCCAGACCGTCTCCATCGGTAGATAGGCGGTGAAGCCCTGCTCTCGGAGGCCCTCCCAAGCCCTCAACTCGCGGCCGGGTTCGGTCATGGCGATGTACCAGTTGATAGGTGCGATCATCGGGCTTCAGCCTGTGAGGGAGGGGTGGGAAGGCAGATCACCGGAGGAATGATCGTGTCTCCGGTCTTGGGGTCCGGGATTGCGGGGATGAAGATCAGGGTCATGCGGCCTGATCCTGGCTCGGGTTGGGTTTCGGCCCCCATTCGGCGCGCCACTCGCCGGTCTTGGCGAAGTGGAGTTGGCGGCCGGCTACGACCTGCGGGTCAGGCGGCTTCGCAGCATCCAGCGGTTTGGCGAGG
>Ga0209630_10005752_pt1 | contig 10403 bp, 9 predicted proteins | sample COG_01_FD_184745 | JGI IMG/M metagenome (GOLD analysis project Ga0209630, IMG submission 184745) | Pelagic Microbial community sample from North Sea - COGITO 998_met_01 (SPAdes) (version 2) | ecosystem: Environmental > Aquatic > Marine > Neritic zone/Coastal water | place: Helgoland, sampling... | reverse complement strand
CTTAACTTCATGAAGAAAACAAGTAGAGCAAAATTAATGCTAGTATGAGTAACTTTTTCCAATCCGAAATGGTACGTGGAGACCTACAAGAAATGGCAGAGATGCAGCAGTTTTGTATGCGTTCTATGATGTCATTTCCTGTTCTTTCTTTAGACAAACAACTTCAATACTTTGAAGTTCTTGAAACTCTTATTGAAAAACAGAAAGTTTTTTACACCAGACTAACACTTTCTGATGATGAAGAAGCAAAAGATATGGTACAATCAATGAAAGATTCTGCCGTACTTCTAGGTGCTGAAGAAAATGAAGATCTCAATGAGATGTTTAACAATCTACAGACCAGAGTCGAAGCTCTCAAGAAAGAAGCCAAGTCTCGTCTAGAACAAGGGGGTTGACACCCCACCATAGCAATGCTATAATACTTTTGTTGGGCAGACGAGTCGGGGATGACCCGCCTGCACGTAAGACCCAACACGCAAACCAAATCCTATAAATCCAACATGTCATTCGCAGATCTGAAGCGCAAGTCCCAATCTAACTTCGACTTCCTTCAGAAAGAACTCACGAAATCCACTAAAGAAGGTGGTGCCGATGAGCGTCTATGGAAACCAGCACTCGACAAGAGTGGTAACGGGTATGCCGTTATTCGTTTCCTCCCCGCCCCTGATGGAGAGTCACTCCCATGGGCAAAAGTCTACTCCCACGCCTTCCAAGGTCCTGGTGGTTGGTTGATCGACAATTGTCTGACGACTAACGGAGACCAGTGTCCTGTATGTGCCGCTAACAATAAGTTGTGGAACAGCGGTGTTGAGTCAGACAAAGAAATCGCACGTAATCGCAAGCGCAAGTTGTCTTACTACAGCAACATCTATGTTGTTAAGGACACTGCTAATCCTGATAACGAAGGTAAAGTCTTCCTGTATCGTTATGGTAAGAAGATCCATGACAAAGTGATTGCTGCAATGCAACCTGAGTTCCAAGACGAGACACCAATCAACGTCTTTGATTTCTGGGAAGGTGCTAACTTCAAACTGAAGATCAAAACTGTAGGTGGTTACTGGAACTATGATAGTTCTGAATTCGCAGCACCTTCAGCATTGAGTGCTGATGATGAAGAAATGGAATCACTATGGCAGCAAGCATACTCGCTGGAATTTTACACTAATTCTGATCAGTTCAAATCTTATGCAGAATTAGAGAATCGCATGAGCATGGTTCTCGGTACTTCCACACCATCTGCTCCTAGCGTAGAGAGTGAAGAGTATGATCCTGCTCCTGTCTCTTCTAGCACTGCTGACTTCAACGCACCAGACATCACTTCATCTTCTAATGATGACGATGATGCTCTGTCCTACTTCGCTAAACTTGCAGCAGATTGATTAAAACCATCGGCAAAGCTTTGATTCATCCAGTAACTCTGGTCAACCTTTCGTTGTTTGGTATGTTACTGGTGATTCAGATCGTTCACACTAAAGCACACCTTACTTTAGAAACAGATGTTCATGGTCATGCTTACAGAGTATTGAAAAAGAAACCAGAACTAGCAACATCTGCTTGCTACAAAATGGGATTTTCAAAATGATAAAAGGGGGAAATTTTTTCCCCCATTTTTTTGCCTAAAAAAGTCGATCAAACTCCAGTCTTCTTCAACCTACTAGTAATAGTATCTGTAGAGTCTGAGTACTTATTATTTGTACGGAACTCACGAATAAAGTTATCTAAGTATACTGGTTTTAGTAAGAAGATATTTTTTTTGCTATCATTTAGATCGCTTTCATATTCAAAAATAGTTACAGGTTTTGCCCACTCATTACCTGGACTAGTAACTACTTGATTCGTACCTGAGTCGTAATATTTGTGCGGGTCTGTATAAAATTGTTGATCAACAATAATTCCTTTATTTTGTACAACAACCCCTGTACTATCAGTTTTATAGAAAGTTTCGTAGTGTTTGATTGTACCATAAGGATCGTTATACTTTCCCTCTAATATTTTTCTCAAAGTAAACGAGTCTTGTGGCCAGTCAAACAATGGGTTGACAATATTATTTGTAAGAAGAATTACCCAGTCTAATTGTGGATCTCCATAAGCAATGTTAGCAATCATCCATGGTTTTTCAAAGTCACTTACATTATATTGTTTAAAGAACACTGCATATTTTTTAAAGTCATCACTAATTTTATATCTACGAAAAAAGTTTTTCGCTACAACATATTCCGATTCAGAAAAAGGATAACTAATAGGTTTAGTATCATACTTAATGTCTGGTATGTAATTAAAGTATGGCATTAGTAAGAAGCTCCTCCGTATGAAATTTCATTGCTGTAAACAAGTTTAGTCTCTGCGAATGTTACTGTTAGTTTAGTTGCGACAGGAGATCCATCTCTATATGTAGCGTAAGCTCCATCAGGTGTGTACACAATTTTTACATTAGTAATAGCACAAGGTTTATATTGAACTAGATATGGATGCTCTGCTTTTCCTTTCATAAACTTAACGATGCATAGGTTAGGTACACCAATAAAGTTGCTATTGCTATTTTCTTCTGCTTCTCCCTTTGCATCACCAAAAACATTATTAATAGTATTACCTGGAGATGCTCCAAGTCTCGGCAAGGAAGCACGTTTAAATGTTGTAACGATATCACGTATCATTTCTGCTTCTTCTTTAGTTTTTGGTGACATTAAAAAGTCTAACCCAAAAGTTCTCATCTCAAAACCAGTGAATAGTAATTCTACATTTGGGTTAAGAATAACTCCACCGATACTACCTAACACATCATTGGCGTCAATAGAACCACCGATTTTTCCGGGAAGACTATTTGTACCAGTAGCAATCGCTTCCGCGACAATAGCAGGACCGCGTTGCATAAAACTCTTAAGACCATCTCCAACTTTACGAGCTGAAGTTCCTAAGTCGTTTGAGTTTGTCACTGCACCAGCAACTCTCATTATATCTGCGCCAGTGTTAGTGAAACCTTTTCCACCCCATTGAGAACCATATTCAGCACCTATATCTTCAGGCATATACATAGCAATATTTGGGAGTCCGGCAGTAACAAACTCATTAATATTATTATTATAAACGTTTACAGCGCCAGCATTTTTTTGCTGTTTGCCCTCTTTAGTAATGTTCTTGTTATCTTTTCCTACAGCAGCAAAAGGTGGTGAGTATTTTACGAATTGGAAATTAACATAGTCAGTAAACTCATCATAGACTTTATCTTTTGGATAAGTAAGTCTTTCTTTGGGAGGTTTTGTGTTACGACTCCCGGAAAAACTATATGATATTTTCTCTTTACCTAAGTCTTCGTTATTGACATTCTTTTTACTTTTTGCTGCTTCAGCAGCAACATTTTGTGCAGTTTCAGTTCCATCTACTAGTACATAGTCAGACATTACTTACTCATCTCCCTTGATTGTTTGCTTCCATAACCTTTTACTACTCTAGTGCCTTTGACTCTATCGTAATTAGATTCGTTAGTTTCTTCCCAAACCGATTCTTTATCGTATGGAAATGTAGTAGAACCTATATTTCTAACAAAATCTTCGGTCGGTAATAGTATAGCAGTGTCCCATTCATCGGCAGCAATGTCTAGGAAGAGATCAACATGATTCTGCAAGTATTTATGAAAACACTTCTTAGGAATGTCAATTCTACCTTGCATTAATTTTGCAACTGCTTGTATTCTTTTCTTTGGGTTCATGTAATGTAGGTTAGCACCAAAAAATTCAGTTGGTGATGCCTTAACAACATAAACAAGTGGAAACTTATCATAGTATGGTAAGTGTCTCATCTTTGCTGTGTATTCAAACATAAAAAGATGTCCTTCTTTAGGATACCTACGAAGGGTATTCTCATCTTGATTTGAATTAAGTTCGTCTCTTACAAACTTACTCATGTCCTTTTTATATGATGATGCTACTTGTTTTGTAGCAGAACGATACCAGGATAAACTTTTCTTTTCTCCGCCCGTCGCGTTGCTTACTTTTTCAAACAACGTGTCTGGATTATTGTAGGTTTTGTTACGTTGAATCGTTTTAAAACCTTGTGCCATTTTATACTCCTAGATGATCTTCGGTGAGGATTAAAAATTTCATCTGCCTGTCCTCACAAAAGTTCTCTGCTGCTGACCACTTAGCGCGGTTTTTAGCATATGTTAGAACTTCTCTTTTCCAAGAGGCAGTCTTACGTTTTGGTCTGTCATTCGGTTTTTGTGTTTGCTTCTTAGGTTTAACTTCTATTAGATATTTACTAATAATACCTGATCTAGACTTAACTTTAATATAAAAATCTGGGTAGTAGCGATGGACTCTGCCGTCTGTTGGACAACGATAAGGAATAATTACTTCCTCGCTCCCCCATTCAATAACACTCTCATTAAAATCACAAAAATACATAAATTTTCTTTCCCACAAACTTCTATAAATTACGCGAGTAGGATTTCCGCGATACTTTTGTGGGTGTACAGGTTTATATATCCCTGAGTATGCCATAAATATAAATATAACCACCTCGATTATTTATCGTGTCAATCAAAACTTTCATGAACACCATCGTTGATAGCGGTGGTTTATCATATAGTAATACTTATGATATTGAATGGATTTTCCCTACCTCAAATATATTAAGGAGAAATTTTGAATCTATTGGTATGAGTTTTTCCGGTGGAAATTTAGGAGATAATACACGATCAGATGTAATTAAGTTATTTTGTGATGAAGCACAACTACCTAACATTGCTGCTCAAACTGGACAGACGCGAGGTGTTTTACTAGGGCAAGGCACAGTAAACTATCCACATACTAGAGTCTTTACAGACTTTCAATTAGGATGGATCTGTGATGCCGACATGACGCCATTAAAATTTCTTAATGTGTGGTATCAAACTATATTTGGAGAATATGACAACAAACCAGTTGAGGACAATATTAAATCCCAACTTAGAATTAGTTCTCAAGCAAACAAGAAACTTGTAGACATAAAAAATATAGCATCTGAAGGAAGTAATATCGAAGTTGATAGAAGCATTCGTTTAAATTATCCTTCAGATTACTTAGCAAAGTGTCTTATTAGTAAAGTAGAAAAAGGTGCATCAGCATCTAATAGTAGAGCATCCATGGTATATACTATGCTAGAAGTATTTCCATACTCTATTGATGCTGTTCCTTTATCTGCTGGAACTTCTCAGTCAACAAAAGTGACTGCTAATTTTTACTATTCAAAACACAACATCACTTACAACGATATATCAAACTTTAAAGGATAATTATTATGGCTTTACCATCAATTGCTACACCAACTTATGAACTTGAACTGCCATCAACAAAAAAGAAAATTAAATATCGTCCCTTCTTAGTTAAGGAAGAGAAGGTACTTCTTCTTGCTACTGAAAGCGAAGATCCCAAGGAAGTAAAGGAAGCAGTAAAAACTATTGTAAAAAATTGTGTGCTATCTCGTTTGAAGGTAGATGATTTAACTACTTTTGATTTAGAGTTTTTGTTTCTTAAAATTAGGGCAGCATCTGTTGGAGAAGATATTCCAATGAAGATTACATGTCTTGATGACAATGAAACCAGAGTTGATGTCATTGTAGATATTTCTGAAGTACGTGTTCAGACACAAAAGGACCACTCTAATAAAATCGAACTGACTGATAATGTTGGTATGATTATGAGATATCCTGGACTGAATGAGTTTGTTGATCTTACTTTACTTGGTAAAGATCTAGATGATCCTGATGAAGTTTTTAATACCGTTGCTGGTTGTATCGATCAGATTTATGAAGGAGAAGAAGTATTTGATTCTACAACTACATCACATGCAGAAAAAATTCAGTTTATTGAAGGATTAACACAGAAACAATTTGAAAAGGTGCAAAAGTTTTTCCAGACTATGCCTGTTCTACGTCACGAGTTTAAGGTAACCAATCCTAATACTGGTGTCGAATCTTCTTATACTTTGGAGGGTCTGCAATCTTTTTTCGGGTGAGCATGTTCTATAACACGCTGGAAAACTACTATAGAACAAATTTTGCTCTCATTCAGCACCATAAATATAGTTTGAGTGATATTGAGAATATGATGCCGTGGGAACGCACGGTATACGTGTCTTTGCTTAATCAATATTTAAAAGAACTAGAAGAAAAGCAAAAGCAACAAAATGCCTGAAGTAGATCCAATAAGGAAGAAAAAACTAGGCGAACTGATAGAACGCATGGGGAAAGGGTTTGATGAGAACCTGCTGGATCCTCTTGTAGATTCTATTGTTAATGATCCTGAGGATGCGCCTCTTCCTAGTGAAGGTAAAGCAAAAGCAAAAAAGATTAAGTTCCAAGTAATCAAAGTTAATGATACTGGACAGGGGGATACTTTATCAGCATTTTTTGGTGCTAAGATTGGTGAATCTTTTAGTATGGCGGCAGAAGCACGTCGTAAAGATCCAAACAAAATTAAAAAAGGTAATGCATATTATTTAAAAAAAGCATTAGGGTTTCAATTTGGTGGAGACTTAGTTAATAGGACTAGAGGTACATTTTCTAAAGATCCAACTGATGTTCAAGATCCTGCATTAGGTAGGTCAGGAAGATTTTCTGCACAGGTACAACCAAGTTATGATATACAGCAGGGTCCTTTACAAGCAGAGACTGATAATACTAATGTAATTGACAAAGCATTTTCTAATTTAATTGTTAGATTTGATGCGTTATTAGATACAAAAGATAAGAAAAACGAAGCAGTTCAACTTGGTCTTGACCTAACAAACGAGGTAACAGAAGAAACTAAAGACGAAGTAAAGAATAGTAATAAGGTAAAGAAAGAAGCTATTAAAGTACAAGAAGACTTTATTAGATTTGAAGGAGATAAAAAAGATACTGCTCAAGTTGCAAAAAGAGAATTTGATACAGAACAAACCTTAGATCCTACAGATTTACTTAGTTATGATAATTCAAGAGAAGATGAAGATTCTTCTGAAGAAGATGATGAAGGAGGAGAACGTCGTAGTCCATTAGATTTTGCTTTAGATTTATTAGATGGTGGTAGCATACTTGGTGGTCGTTCTGCTCGTATAGGAAGACGAGGTTTTGCTAGAGGAATTAAACGAACAGCACTGAGATTAGGTGGTAAAAAATTAGCACAAAGAGGATTAGTTAAAGGTGGAGCATCGGTAGCAGCTAAAGTAATATCTGGAATTTCTGGCAAAGCAATCGTTGGATTTTTACGTCCTATTTTCAAACGTATTCCTATTGTTGGCGGACTGATTGACTTTGTAGTATCTCTTGCATTAGGAGAATCACTAGGTAGAGCAGCAGCGAAAGCAATTGGCGCTACATTAGGTGGTGCATTAGGCACACTGATTCCTATCCCTGGTGTTGGCACCATCGCTGGTGGTATTCTTGGTGACCTAGTTGGTGGTGCTATCTATGATGCAGTTACTGGTGGCGGATCCAATTCACAAAAAACTAAGGCAGCTCAAGAATCTGCAGTAGATGAAGCAAAGTCATCATCAGATGCTACAGATGATGCTCCGCCAGAAAAATTAGCATCAGGTGGATTCATTGCTGGAGAAGCTGGTCCTGAATATAAAATTGATCTATCTTCTAGTATAGGTAGGGATGCAGTAGAATCTGTTTCTGAAGTTAATAACTCAGCACTTGCAGGACTACCATTTGTTCTAGGCATTACAGATACTGTCGTATCAAAATCAGGTCCATCTGCTAAACCAGTAAAGAATTTTATCTCGCAAGAAATTGGACCACTTGAAAGATTATTTGGTATTGCTAGATTTAATGTTCAAAGTTTTATTGGTAGAGGAACTGAAGCAATTCAATCTGCAGCACAAAAAATTGGATTAGTAGGCGGAAATAAAGGTAGTAATAGTGTAGATTCTCAGGAAACAATGAATGGTTCTCCATCTACTACCCCAGTTACAGGTATACCTCTTGGTGAAGGAGATACTGCTACAGGTAAGCAATTACATTCTGGTCTAGTAAGTAGAGGATTTAGTAAAGAAGAAGCAGCTGCTATTGTTGGTAACCTATGGGCAGAGTCTGGTTTTAACACTGGTGCTCGAAATCCAACGTCAGGTGCATATGGTTTGATGCAGTGGTTGGGTGGTCGTTATGATAGACTGCAGACATATGCAGCAGAGAAAGGTAAAGCAGCTAGTGATTTAGAATTGCAGTTAGATTATATTGCATGGGAACTTAAAGGTGGTAATCCATACGAAACTGCACAATTCAAGAGAGGAATGGCATATGGTCCATCAGTTGCTGATAAAACAAGAGGATTTGCATATGAAGTAGAGCGAGCAGGAGCAGGAGAACTACAATCTTCTATGTCGAAGAGGGTTGGTGCTGCTCAGTCAGTATTTAATGCTGAGGGCACTTCCCCACCACCAGCAGCAACACCAGCAGCACCTTCTGCTACTCAAGTCCCTGAAGGACATATAGGTCCAGTGATGCCTCAGGAACCCCCGGTGTCGCCAATTACTACATCTAATGGAGTTACCACTGGTATATCTTCTCCATCTCCTGAACAACAAGCACCAGTACCAACATCACCTAACTTATTAATTATGGCGGAGCAAGCAAAAGGTGTAGCAATACAACCCATTTATATTCAGGGATCTAGTCAAGTTTTAGGATACAAGGGATCTCAACAAGGTTTTGAAGGTAAAAATAAAACAACATATTATGATGGTTCAGGTTTTATTACCACTCTAGATTCATTAAAGAGTAGAAGGTTGCAACTAAACTGATAAATATATAAGTGAAACTAAATTGAATATTCGATTACTAGAATTCCGAAAAAAATTCTCCGCTAATTTTTAGTAAAAAAAGTCGAGCATGGCAGCAGGCACCCAAAGTTACGAAAAACCCCAATATGGAAGTCTTGCTGGTGCTCTTGGCGAGAAAATTGGTAGTGCCATTGGTATGGCAGCCACTGCTAGGCGTAAGCAAAATGAAGAAATTGAAGAGCTCGAATCTTTAGATGTAAGAACACCAGAACAGCAAGAACGTTTAGATGATTTAAAAGCACAAAAAACTAATCAAGGTAAAGGGTTTTTTGCGAAGAAAGCATTAGGAACTGAGTTCGGTGGTGATATGAGAAGAAGAACCATGGGGTTCTTCCAACAAAATCCTCAAGAGCAAAATGATCCATCATTAACTAAACAAAAAAGATTTGAAGCATTAGTTGCTGCTTCACCAACAGGTATACAAAGAGTTACACAAACTGAACTTGATCTTTCTGGTGCTGGATATAAAGAACAGGGTGCATTAGGTAAATTTGCTGCAAGTGTTGCAGAAAAATTCAATATTCTTGGGGCAAAGTTTGATCAGTTAAAACAAAAAGAAGATCAAGATAAGAGTCCTGTTCTTGCTACTAGAATGACTAGTAGTTTGAGTTCTATTAAATCATTTTTTTCTAAAAGTTCTTCTTTAGAAGAAAAACAACTTAATATATCTAAACTGCAATTAGAGCAACAGAAAAAAGAAGCAGATGATGCAGAAGTTAGAGCAACTTCGTTAGCTACATCTTCAAGAAGAAACTCGTCAGGGTTAAGTCCTTTTGATAATGATCGCGATGGACTAGGATTAGGTGGAGGCAAAGGTGGTCGTGGAGGTATTTTAGGTCGTCTTTTAGGTTTTGGTGGTAGATTATTAGGACGAAGATTATTAGGAAGGCGTGGTGGCAGAAATAGAATGCCACGTATGTCTAGATCTAGAGCATATACTAGACCTATCGGACCACAACCAATGGGATCTTCTTCTCCCTGGGCGAGAAGTCGTGGTCAAAGTGGCGGAATTAATGGTTTTATGCCTCGATTGCAATCGAGAGCACTTCCTGGTCGTCGTAAATTAGCATCTGGTGGTATATTAGATAATCCCACTTCAGTATCAGGATCATCTGCAATCATTCCTAAGGGAAAGATGACGAGTGCAGTAAAAACAAATCCAGAAAATCAGAAGAAATCTGCTCCATTTGCTAAAGCATTACAACTACCAACAATGGCAGCAGGTGCATTAATGCTCTCTACTGCTGGCAGTGTTATCAAGAATATGGGAGGAGTTGGTGCAGTATTCCGTCCAGTTGTTCAAAGATTATTTACTCCCGCAGCTGCTGCTTTTGGAATTCCATCTGCATTGGTGGGATCCTTTTTTGGTGGTCCTAGTGAAGCTAAAGGATTACCAATGAATGGTATTAATAGTTCTGGTGGACAAGGAAAAACTGGATCAGGTAATGCAACTAATGCATCTTCGCCACCTGGATCTAGAGGAATTAGTCCTGGAGCAATGATTACCAATGGAGGATCTGTTGGTAACTACACATCTAGTGATGGTTTTGGTATGAGAGCAGCGCATCCCATAACAGGCAAACGAACAATGCATCATGGCATTG
>Ga0209630_10005750_pt1 | contig 10406 bp, 9 predicted proteins | sample COG_01_FD_184745 | JGI IMG/M metagenome (GOLD analysis project Ga0209630, IMG submission 184745) | Pelagic Microbial community sample from North Sea - COGITO 998_met_01 (SPAdes) (version 2) | ecosystem: Environmental > Aquatic > Marine > Neritic zone/Coastal water | place: Helgoland, sampling... | reverse complement strand
TGGGAGAGGAGTTGATATTCAACTTGGAGGAAAAAAAGGTTCAATCCCAGATGAACAGCTAAAATCAAACAAAGAAAAAATTAAATCAATTGGTGGATTATATGTAATTGGTACTGAAAGAATGGAGTCACGAAGAGTAGACAACCAAGCCAGAGGAAGAGCTGGACGTCAAGGTGATGAAGGAAATTCAATTTTTTACGTTAGTCTTGAAGATGACTTAATGAGAATTTTTGGATCAGAGTCAATGAATAATATTTTAGAAAAACTTGGTCTTAAAGATGGAGAGAGTATTGATCATCCTTGGATAAACAAAGCTCTAGAAAGAGCACAACAAAAAGTGGAAGCTAGAAACTTTGATATTAGAAAGACATTAATTAAATTTGACAATGTACTAAATGATCAAAGATATGTGATATTTTCTCAGCGAGAAGATGCTATGAATGATGACAAAATTTTTGATTATTCTAATAATTTTTTAAATGAAATTATTGAAGATTTAATTAGATTAAAAATACAAAAAAAAACTAATTTACAAAACTCTGATTTTGAAAATAAGCTAAAGTTAATTCTGGGGAAAAATTTAACAAATTTAGAAGAACTAATTACATGTGACGACAAAAAGCTTAGAGAAATATTAAACAAAAAATTTCAAGATTCAAGAGAAGAAAGAATTGAGCTTATGGGTGAAGAACAATCAAAAGATATTGAAAAAAAAATTTTTTTACAAACAATTGATCTAAATTGGAAATCTCATATTCAATATCTTGAACAATTAAGACAAGTAATTGGATTAAGATCTTATGGACAAAGAGATCCTTTAGTTGAATATAAGAAAGAAGCATTCTTTTTATTCGAAAACTTATTAAATAAATTAAAATTAGACTTCATAACAATATTAATGAATTTAAAATTAGTTCAAGCTCCCAAAAAAGATAAAGATAGTCCTTCAGAAAAAATAACAAGTAAAAAATCTTTTGATAAAAAAATCAGTAGAAACGAACCTTGTCCATGTGGATCAGGGAAAAAATATAAGCGTTGTTGTGGTGCTTTATAATAAATAAAATAATAAAATCATAGAAGCTAATACAACACTCACTCCTATTACTTGTGCTTTTTTTGATTTTAAAATCTGATTTAAGGTTTTATCGTCAGATTTTAAAGAACTTAAATCTTCTAAGTTACTAATAAAACCTTTGTTTCTTCCTATTTTTAAAAATTTATTTTTTCTATTATTATAAATTTCTTCAGATGACATTAATTTAAAACTTTCTAAATTTTTTGTTAATGACTCTTTTATATTTTTGAGCATATAATTTTTATCTCTATGGGCTCCACCAAGAGGCTCCGATATTATTTCGTCAATGATTTGAAGATCTAGCAAATCTTTTGCGGAAAGTTTCATTGCTTTTGCTGCATCAAGCATTTTTTTTGGATCTCTCCATAAAATTGTTGCGCAGCCCTCGGGGGAGATCACAGAATAAATTGCATTTTCCAACATTATAACTTTATTTGAAGACGCTAAAGCAATAGCTCCACCCGAGCCACCTTCTCCAATTATAATCGCAATTGTTGGAACTTTTAATTTCATACAACACTCTATTGATTTTGCAATTGCCTCTGCCTGACCTCTTTCTTCAGCTCCTACTCCTGGATAAGCACCCGGTGTATCAATGAATGAAATTATTGGAATATTAAATTTATCAGCTAATTCCATTAACCGTATAGTTTTTCTATAACCTTCGGGTCTCATCATTCCAAAGTTTCTTTTAATTCTTGAGTCTAAATCTTCTCCTTTTTCTTGACCAATTACTAAAACTGAGTCTCCATTAAATTTTGCAAAGCCTGTTAAAACTGATTTATCCTCTCCATAATATCTGTCTCCTGACAATGGAACAAAATCCTCAAAAAGATTATCAATAAAAAATTTTGATTTTGGTCTATCTTCGTGTCTAGCAACCATTGTAGTTTGCCAAGGATCTAAATTAGAGTATATCTGTTTTAATTTTTCATCTAGCTCATTCTGTGTATGAGATATTTTTTCTGTATCAACTTGTGAAAGTCCACTTTGGTTATAAGGATCTTTAAGTTTATCTATCTCAGCTTCAAGATCTTTTATTTCAGTTTCAAAGTTTAGGTAATTCTTCATATTTATTTATTACATAACTATGGAAAATGACAACAAAATGTCAATGCTTCTATTAATTATTTGACTTAGTTTTACAGGAGTTTTACATAAATGCCATGCCAAAGAATTATCAAAATATTCATAGTTTAAAAGTTTCTGAGGAATTATTATCTTTTGTAAATAATGAATTATTAAAAGATTTAGATATCACTTCTGAAAATTTTTGGTTAGGCTTTGATAATGTAGTTCATGAACTGGCTCCTAAAAATAAAGAATTACTTGAAATAAGAGAAATTTTACAAAAAAAGATAGATGACTGGCATATTAAAAACAAAGGTAACGAGATTAAGATTAATGATTATAAAAAATTTTTACAAGAAATAGGGTACTTAAAAAATGAAGGTCCAGATTTTAAAATTCAGACATCTAATGTTGATGACGAAATTGCTCAAATAGCTGGACCCCAATTAGTGGTACCAATAATGAATGCAAGATATACGCTTAATGCTGCTAATGCTAGGTGGGTAAGTTTATATGACAGTTTATATGGAACTAATATAATTGAGTCTGAAGAAGGTGGAAGTGAAAGATATGATCCCAATCGAGGTCAAGAAGTTATTAAATATGTTAGAGAATTTTTTGATAAACATATACCAATAAATGGAACTAGTTGGAAAAATATAGCTGCTTTAAAAATAATAGATAAAGATCTTGTAATTTTAAAAGATGATTATAAATACAAACTTAAGGATAAAAATAAGTTTATAGGACATAGGGGCGATATTAACAAACCATCAGCAATCATAATTAAGAACAATAATCTTCATTTTGAAATAATAATCAATCCAAAAGCATTTAGTGCTGCCCATGACATAGCGGGTATAAGTGATGTAATAGCTGAGTCTGCAGTTTCAACTATTTGTGATAACGAAGACAGTGTGGCTGCTGTTGATGCAGAAGATAAGGTGGCATGTTATAGAAATTGGTTAGGATTAATGAAAGGAGATTTAAAAATTCAATTTGAAAAAAATGGAAAAAAATTAGAAAGAAAACTTAATCCAGATAGAAGTTTTATTTCAAAAGAAGGTCATGGTTTAAAATTACACGGCAGAAGTCTGCTCTTAATCAGAAATGTTGGACACCTAATGACAAACTCCTCAATTATTTTAAAAGATGGGAGTGAAGTTCCTGAGGGAATTTTGGATGCTTTTATTACAACAACAGCCGCACTACATGATTTAAAGAAAAAAAGAAATTCAAGAAAAGGTTCTATCTATATTGTAAAACCAAAAATGCATGGGCCAGAGGAAACTGCTTTTACTGATTTGGTTTTTTCAAAAGTTGAAGAATTACTCAAATTAGAAAAATATACTTGTAAAATTGGTATTATGGATGAAGAAAGAAGAACATCAGCAAATTTAAAAGAGTGCATTAGAACTCTAAAAAATAGAGTTTTTTTTATTAACACAGGCTTTTTAGATAGAACTGGAGATGAAATGCATACATCCATGGAGGCTGGTCCAATGATCAAAAAAGGAGACATGAAATCGTCTAAATGGATTACTGCTTACGAAAATAATAATGTCGATATAGGATTAAAATGTGGTTTTTCTGGTAAGGCACAAATTGGAAAAGGTATGTGGGCAATGCCAGATAAAATGAAAGAAATGATGCAAGATAAGATAAATCATTTAAAGGCAGGAGCTAATTGTGCGTGGGTCCCTTCTCCTACGGCGGCATCCCTCCATGCCCTTCACTATCATCAAATTAATATCTTTGATGAACAAAAAAAAATTATAGATCGAGAACAAGCTAAACTCGATGATCTTTTAACTATTCCAATAGCTAATAGACCTAATTGGTCAGTTGATGAAATAAATTCTGAAATATCTAATTCTGCTCAAACTTTGCTTGGTTATGTTGTAAGATGGATTGATCAAGGAGTAGGTTGCTCAAAAGTTCCTGATATTAATAATGTTGGACTTATGGAGGATAGAGCTACACTAAGAATCTCATCCCAACATATTGCTAACTGGATACATCATGGAATTACAACAAAAATTCAAGTAATGGAAATTATGAAATCTATGGCCAAAATTGTAGATAATCAAAATAAGATTGATCCTGCTTATAAAAAAATGTCTGATAATTTTGAAAGCTCAATTGCTTTTAAAACCGCCTGTGCATTAATATTTGAGGGAACTAAACAGCCTTCAGGTTATACTGAGCCTTTATTACATAAAAATAGATTGTCCATCAAAGCTATTCGGAATTAATCTTAGATCTATTTTTAAAAGCTGAAAATAAAGTTCCATCATCTAAACTTTCAATTTCTCCACCAACTGGTAACCCTTGAGCTAATTTTGTGACTTTTACTTTTGTCTTCTTGAGACTATCTTGAATATAATATGCGGTTGTTTGACCTTCTACAGTTGCACTGGTAGCTAAAATTACTTCATCAATTTTATCTCTTTGAACTCTCTCTACTAAAGAATTTATTAATAAATCTTCTTTTCTTTGGCCTGATGAAGATATTGTGCCACCCAAAATATGGAAATATCCCTGAAATATATTTGAATTTTCAATAGACCATTGATCAGCAATATCTTCAACAACACAAATTTTATTTAAATTTTTATTAGTATTTTCACAATTTATACAATTATTTAAGCTAGATTTTAGAGAGCCACACGAATTACATCTAGTGACATTCTTATAAACTTGAGCCAATGTATTTGCTAATGGTTTTACAATTTCATCTTTATTATTGATTAACTTTAAAACAATTCTTTTAGCCGATTTTGGACCTAAACCTGGAAGTTTAGAAATTAACTTTATTAAATCATCAATCTCATTTATGTTCTGCATTGTTTTCTAAAGTGGCCACTTAAACCCTGGAATTCCAAATCCACCAGTTGTTTTTGATATTTCTTCTGTTGTCTTAGATTTAAGTTCAGCTTTTGCATTGTTATGTGCTGCTATAATCAAATCCTCTAAAATTGATTTATCTTCTTTTAAAATTTCATCAGAAATTTCAATTTTTTGCATATTACCTTCACCATCTAAAATCACTTTTACAGAATTGGCTCCAGAAATACCTTCTACTCTTATTTTTTTTATATTTTCCTGACTTTCTTTCATTTTAGCTTCAAGCTCTTTAGCCTTGTCAATTATTTTTGAAAAATCAGTCATCTAATTCTTTTTTTAACATAGTTACATCAATTAAATTAGCGTCTGGAAATTTATTAATCATCGCTTTAAATAATGAAGTTTGTTTCGCTTTATTCAAATGTTCAATTTTATTATTTTTTTCTTTATCTTTTATTGACAGTTCCCCTTTGATTTTACTAAAAGAAATTATCCATCTTTGGCCTGTCCATTCAAAAAGTTTTAAAGATAAATCTTTAACAAAATTCTTATCTAGGTCGTCATTAAAAGATATTTCTATTCTGTTATTTTCAAAACGAACAAGATTGACATTTTTTTCTAATTCATATTTAAGCTTTATTTCTTTTTTTTTACTACATACATCTATTAGTTGATCTAATGTATTTATTGTAATATTTCCCTCAGCTTTAACCTCGTTTTCTTTTTCAAATTTTACTTTTTTTTCCTGCGTGACATTTTTTATTTGATTTATTGCGTCATTATTTGTTGTGGTTTCTATATTTTTATTTTCATTGTATTTCTCTAAAGTTTTAATTTTATCAATTTCTTTGGAAACATCATTGTTTGATTTTAATGATTTAAGATGCATTAATCTAATTAGGAACATTTCAACTGATAAGTTTTGATTAGATATTATATCAAGCTCTCCAAGTGTTTTTATTGTAAATTGCCAAAACAATATCAATGTTTGATCATCGAGACTGTTAGATATTTTTTTTATCTTTGAAAATTCATCGTCATTTAAAGAAAAGTTTGTGCTTTCTAAATTCAAAAAATTAATATTTTTGAAATAATAAACTAGCTCTAAAAAATCATTAATAAAGATTTTTGGTTCTATCCCTTGATCATAAATTTTTCTATAAATCTCAATCACTTTTGTTTCTTCACCTTTTATAATTAATTCAAACAAGTCTATTAATTGTGATTTATCAAAATATCCAAAAATTTTCTGAGCAGTGTCTAAGTCTAGTTCTTTATCATCATCTAAACTTAATAAAGCTCTGTCTAATAACGACAAAGCGTCTCTTACTGAGCCTTCAGATATTTTAACAATCAATTTCAACGCTTCATCTGATACTTTGCCTTTTTCTTTATCTTTAATTTTTTTTAGAAATTCGAATAATTCAGTTGACTTAATTCTTGATAAATCAAATCTCTGACACCTGGAAACAACAGTAATTGGAATTTTTTTTATTTCTGTAGTTGCAAAAATAAATTTAAGATATTCAGGAGGTTCCTCTAAAGTTTTTAACAACGCATTAAATGCCTGTTTACTTAACATATGAACCTCATCAATTATAAAAATTTTATATTTAGCTGAAGTTGGCCCATATCTTGAGAACTCAATTAAATCCCTTACATCATCTACCGATGTTTTTGATGCAGCATCTTGTTCAAGAACATCAATATGCCTTGAATTTGTAATTGACTCACAACTTTCACAAAGGTTATCTGTACATATATTTTCAATACCATTTAAACAATTTAGTGATTTTGCTACAATTCTTGCAATTGTTGTTTTTCCAACCCCACGAATACCTGTGAAAAGATAGGCATTTGGTACTTTATTTAATTTAATTGAATTAGTTATAGTCTCTGAAACAACTTCCTGACCAATCAATTGATCAAAAGTTTGCGGTCTATATTTTAATGCTAATACTTTTGAGTTTTTGTTCATTTTTATCCTTAGGAGACTAGAACCTGAATAACTGTCTCTACGACTGCTTCCGTTAAGATCTGGTCGGGTTCAAGCAGCATCCACCTCTAGCCTCCAAAACTATTATAACAGTAATGATTTCCAATCTACAAGAAAAGTTTAAAATTATTTTTCTCTTTGTTTGTCAGCTTCAAAAACACCTAGAACGTGAAAATCTTGACAATGCAAACCTAATTCCTCTAAAGATTTTTGAATTCTTGGATCCTCAAGATGTCCATCTAAATCACACAAGAAAAAGAAAGAATCAAATGAATTTTTTTCTGGATAACTTTGTAACTTTGTTAAATTAACTCCATTAATAGCAAATCCACCTAAAGATTGATATAGAGCTGCTGGTTTACTTTTTAATTTAAATAAAAAAGATGTAATATATTTTTTATTTCCAAACTCTGGTTGAGAAACATTTTTTCCCATAATTAAAAATCTTGTTAAGTTGCCTTTCTCATTTTCAATATTTTTTTTAACAATTTCAAGGTTATAAGTTTTTGCACTCAATGAGGATGCAATTGCAGCTTTTGACTTATCCTTATTTTTTGAAACCATTTCTGCAGAACCAGCTGTATCAGCTCTTACATGCTCAACTAAATTATAAGAGTTAATAAACTTTGAGCACTGTGATAATGCCTGACTATGAGAATAAACATCTTTGATATCAGAAATTTTAACCCCTGGTAAACCTAGCAAATTATGTTCAATTTTTTGAAAATATTCAGAATAAATATTTAATCTGTATTCAAATATTAAATATTCAATACCTATATTTCCTGTTATCCTATTTGACTCTGGAATAATAATTTTTGAATTACTATCTTTAGAAGCTTTTAAAAAGCATTCATCAAAAGTCTTGCAGGGAATAATTTCTGCTTTTTGATCAATTGATAAGGCAGCCAGATGAGAGTATGCTCCAAATGTTCCTTGAAAATAAATTTTACTCATTTTTATTTATATTCCATTATTTTTTTTATAGCCATTAAATCCTCTTCTGTATCTACACCTATTGGAGATGATTTTGCAAGAGCAACATTGATTTTTATATTATTATCTAAAGCTCTAAGCTGTTCAAGTTTATGCTTAACCTCATTAGAAGACTGATTAAAAGAAATAAAATTTTTAAGTGTCTCTTTTTGATAACAGTATATGCCCAAGTGATGATAAACATTTTTTCTTGAGTCTAAAATTTTTCTCATAAAGTCAATTGCTTCTGGAAAATTTGAATTATTTAAGCTTTCATTCGTAATTACTTTTACAATATTTTGATTTTGATAAAATTCTTTTTCCAAGATATTTGAAGCTAAAGTTCCTAATTCAGCATTATTCTTGATCATTTGGTTATTTAAATTTTTTATATCATCTATATTCATCAAAGGTTCATCTCCTTGAAGATTCATCACTAAATCAATATTTGAATTATCAATTTTTTCTATTGCTTCATAAATTCTATCTGTTCCAGTTTGATGTTGATTGTTGGTTAATATTGCTTGACCACCATTTTTTTTAACGTCATCAATTATTTCCTGATCGCCAGTTGCAACAATTACTTCTCCAATATTTGCTTCTTCAGCTTTCTTAAAAACATGGGAAATTATAGATAAACCATTAATTTTAAGTAATGGTTTTCCAGGCAATCTTGTAGCTGATAACCTGGAGGGAATTATTACTAATGTTTTCATTGGTCTTTTTATTTTTTATTACAATATAAACAGAGGCAAAATTGTACATCAAATTATATAAGCAATTTTTTATTTATAGTGTTATACGTTCAAAATAATTTTAATAAAATGGATTCTTTTGAATTAAATAAAATAATAGCTGCAATACTAATGGTTGCGCTTCTTGTAATTGGTATTGGAAAGCTATCTGATATTATATTTTATGTAGAAAAACCAAAAACACCGGGCTATGTTGTTGATGTGGAACAGGCAATTACTGCTAGTACCGCAAGCGCAGAAACGGTAGAGGAAAAAATTGATATCGCTGCTATAATGGCCATGGGAGATCTTGCCACTGGTGAAAAAGTTTTTAAAAAATGTGCAGCTTGTCATTCTATTGCAAAAGGTGGTAAAAATAATATTGGTCCAGCTTTATACAATGTTGTTGGAAGACAAGTTGGAGTTATAAATGATTATAAATATTCAAAAGCACTTTCCGGGTACGGCAAGGAATGGTCTTTTGAAGAATTAAATGGCTATTTAACAAAACCAACTAGTTGGATCAAAGGAACTAAAATGGCTTTTGCTGGATTAAGAAAAGAAAAAGATAGAGCTTCGGTTATTTTATATTTAAATCAAAACTCAGATAATCCATTACCACTACCTTAATTTTCCAAAGCAATAGAGTAATATTGATTTTTGAACATGAATTCTGTTAAGAGCTTGTTGCCAAACATGAGATTTATTCCCTAAAAAAACTTTTTCACTTACCTCGGGCCCACGGGGCAAGCAATGAAGAAAAATGCAATCTTTTTTTGCATAACTCATTAATTTTTGGTCTATCTTAAATTTTTTAAATTGTTCAATTTTTTTTTTTTTATTTACTTTGTCATTTAGAGATATAACTTTATCCGAAAATATAACATCAGCTCCAATAACTGCTTTTTTAGGATCATTATAAATAAATATTTTTTTATTATTTTTCTTTACCCACGCTCTAACTTCATTGCCTGGTTCAAATTTTTTTGGACACCCTATGCTGAGTTTAAATGAAAATTTTACAGATGCTGCAATTAAACTGTTTAAAACATTATTAGAGTCTCCGATCCAGCAAATATTCAATTTTGAAATTGGTTTTTTTTTTATTTCCTCTGCGGTAAAAATATCAGATAAAACTTGCGTTGGGTGTGAAGATGGACTTAAACCATTTATTACTGGAATTGATAAATATTTTTTAAAATCATCTATTTTTTTATCACTATCTGTTCTTAACATAAAGCCATCACCATAAGTTGAAAGTATTTTGGCAGTATCTGATATGCTTTCACCACCTTGTCCTAAGTGTAATTCGTTTGATCTAAGAGTTAAAGTTCCACCTCCTAACTGCTTAATTGCTAAATAAAAGCTCATTCTTGTTCGCAAACTAGCTTTTTCAAACATCTGTATTAATAATTTTCCTCTTAAAGGAGCTCCTTTGTCAATCTCAAGATTATTTAGTTTTTTTCTAGAGTTTTTTCTTTTCTTAGCATCAACTAATATTTTTTTTAAATCTTTTGCTGGAATATCTTTTAAATTTATAAAATTTTTCATTTTACTTAAACTCTGAACAAACTTTGTTTAAAATTTTTAATGCTTGATCTATCTCTTTTTTTTTAACATTTAATGGGGGTAAAATCCGAACAACATTTTCAGACGCACGAATAGTCAATAATTTATTATCCATTAATTTCTTAATAAATTTTGCTTG
>Ga0209630_10005740_pt1 | contig 10420 bp, 8 predicted proteins | sample COG_01_FD_184745 | JGI IMG/M metagenome (GOLD analysis project Ga0209630, IMG submission 184745) | Pelagic Microbial community sample from North Sea - COGITO 998_met_01 (SPAdes) (version 2) | ecosystem: Environmental > Aquatic > Marine > Neritic zone/Coastal water | place: Helgoland, sampling... | reverse complement strand
GGCAAGCGGCGAGGGAGCCGAGGGAGCGACGAGGACGGCGAGCTGACGCACCCGTTGCTCCTCGCGCGCGACTTGGAAGGGCGCGACGCTTCGCGGCACGTGGTCTTGGACCTCATCGGCGACGCGCGCGCGGAGGCGGAGGGCATGCGCGAAGCCGCCGGTCGCCGCGGCGCCGGGTTCTTCGCGGACGTCAAGCGCTTCTTCAGACGGCTCCCCGGCGGCGGCGCCGGCGGCGGTCGCGCCGGCGCCGGCGGCGGTCGCGCGCCTTCGGTCCCGCGCAGCGTGCCGATGCGCGTCGAGCCGAAGACGTTCTTCGCCAACGAGCGGACGTTTCTCTCTTGGCTCCACACCGCGGTGCTCATCGGCACGATCGGCGCCGCGCTCGTGGGCGTCCACCTCGGAGGGTCTCCGTCTGGGGCGCCGCATAAGGACGTTCACGGGAACGATCGAAGCACCGCGCCGCTGGTGATCGCGATGACGATGCTCAGCGCGAGCGTGTGCTTGTGCGCGTACGCGACGTGGACGTTCGTGTGGCGCGGGCGGGCCATCGCGGCGCGGAGGACGGTGGCGTTTCACGACCCGACGGGGCCGGTGGTGATGGGCGCGATCATGATGTGCGCGATGGTCGTCGTCATCATCGTGACGATACTTCAGTACGAGCGCGGCGGCGACTTGTGACGCGCGTCGTCGTCGGCGCGCGTCACAGACTCGCGCGGGAGGCCGTAGACGCGACGACGAGATGAGATTCTAGCTAGCTAACGCCGTAGTTGTGTTTTGGGTTCGTCGCGCGCGCGCGCGTGGATACGAGATAGATCGTCGACTAGGATAAGTTGTTACGGTACGCCCGCGACGAGAGTCGCGTCGTCGTCGTCACCGCCCGAAGAAGCCCTTCTTCTTCGGCTTCGGCTTCGGCTTCTCCTCTTCTTTCTTCTTCTTCCCACCCCCGAACAGCCCTTTGAACGGGTTCGAGATGCCCTCGTCGTCAGGGTCGACCCACCCCTCGTCCGCGTACGGCCCGCGCAGGTCGAACCGCTCGCCGCCGTCGAACTCGGGCATGCCGATCGCCATGCCGGGGATGGATATCCATCCCTTCTGCCCCTTGAACGCCTCCTTCGACAGCTCGTTCGCCTTGTCGCGGTTCTTCTTGTTGATCGCCTCCGTCTCCTCCTTCGAGAGCGTCCCTTTGAGGAACCCGCTGACTTTCTTGCGCCGCGACGAGATCTCGGACTCGACGTTCACGCCGCGTCGGCGCTTCCGCAATATCTCCTGCTGCGCCTCCCAGGTCGTGTCTCGACCAGCCTTGTCCTTGTCGTTCTCGAACCAGCCCGCGCGCGTGATCGCCGCGAGGTCGCGACCGCGCGACGCGTTGGACGCCGCGCGTGGGGCGCGCGCGAGGGCGCGCGCGTTCGCGAGCGAACCCCGGGACGTGAGGACGGGCGAGGAGGACAGCGCGCGCATGGTGCGAATGGCGAATCTCGAGAGACAGGCTGGCGCGTATCTTCGACGCGCGACTGCGACTTTTCTGTTCGCTCTCCTCGCGTGACATCGTCTACCCGTCGCTACGTGATGGCTACCTACCGCGTCCCCTCCCCGTCCCGCCTTTTCCTTCGACGGCGACGTCCGTTCCTCGCCGCCGTCGTCCTCCTCCTCCTCCTCGTCGTCGTCGTCGTCGTCGCTTCAGTCCCCCTCCTGTCATCATCACTTCCCGCCGTAGCTCGCGCGGAGCTGCGATTTCGTGCACAGCGACTTGAGCACTTGCGCGGTCGCCGTGGGGACGACGTCCATGCGCGTGAGCTCGAGGAGGACGTCGAACACCTCGGGGGAGAGGTTCACCCCCGCGAGTCTCGTGAGGTTCTCGAGCTCAGCCTTGAGCTCGTCGGGCGAGAGCGCGTCGGGCATGGCGCCGGGCGACCGCGGAAGTGTCCGCGGCGAGCCGCGTTCAAACGCTCGCATCGCGTTTCGCATCTGTCGATGACGCGGCGCGCGTGAGCGATGCTGACGCGCGATCAACACCGGTCAAACGGCGGTTTCAAACGCGCGCGCGTTTGAAACCGCCGAAAGCGAGCTCTCGGTCGACCGAGCCGACGGTCGAGAGACGACGATTCCTGCCCGCTCTTGGCGGCGGCGAAGCGCCGTCCGCGCTCGGTCTTTCACGCGCGCGCACCCGCACGTCGACGCCTCACACACTCACGATGCCCGAGCCCACCAAGGTGCGTCGAGCGCTTCACGCATCGCGCGAGTCCGCCGCGGGGTGATCGCGTCGTCGCGACCCCGCGCGCGCGCGGCGTCGCCGCGATCGATCGAACGTCCGCGCCGGCCGCGATCGATCGACGTCGGACCCCCCCCCGATCGACGCGGAAGTTCGCGTCGCGCCCCTCCGCCCGTCGCGTCGACGCGCGCGCGCTCTTCCGAGCTGACCGTCCGCGTCCCCCTCCCGCGTCCCTCTCCTCCCTCGCGCGCTCGCGTCGCGTCGCTTCGCCGCGTCAGGAATTCCCCAAGCGCGACGCCGCGCTCGCGGCTGGCAAAAAGGACAAGGTCGTCGCCAAGGCGTTCAAGGAGGGCGGCAAGAAGGGCGTCGAGATCGAGGGCGCCGCGGACACGTCCGGTCTCACGTGCTTCTGCACGCGCATGCAAAACTCCGCGGGGGACATCATCCTCCTCGAAGCCGCGATGGAGGGCATGAACGCCGTCCCGGACCCGGAAGACCCGGAGGAGCGCAAAGGGTGCTCCGGCCACATCTCGAAGCTCATCATCTCCGAGAACGAACCGGAGAAGAAGATCGCCATGGTCGCGTACGTCACGGAGGAACACAAGGAGAAGATCAACGCGATCGAGTGGATGAAGTCCGTGTGCGAGACCGACCTCGGCGGCGGCGTCGGCGGGACCCCCGACGACGCGTCCACGGACACGTGGGCGACGTGCACCGCGGTCGAGGACACGGACAAGGGCTTCTTCTACCTCAAGATGAAGGACAACACGCTCGCGGCGGCGATTCAGTACCTCCGCGAGCGCGGCCTCTTCAACGACGAGGAGGATGACGAGGACGAGGAGAACCCGGCCGCGGACTTCGAGTGGTAAATCGCGCGCCGCACGTCGCGCGATGCCTTCGCTCGCCGCGCCTATAAGTAGTCGCTATATCTTTCGTTACGGCGCGATGATGAGCTAAATCGAAAGGACGCGCCTCGCCTCGTCACTTGCTCGCCGCCGCGAGCTTCTTCTCCATCGCGGCGCGGTAACTGTCGAAGCTCTCTTCTCTCCGAACCCTCCCCTTCCCGACCACGTACACCTCCCGCGCGACCCTCCGCACGAAGTACTGATCGTGCGAGACGAGAACGACGCCGCCTCGAAAGTTTTCAACCGCGTCCGCGAGCGCCGCCACCGCCTCCAGGTCCAAATTGTTCGTCGGCTCGTCGAGAATCAGCAAGTGCGGCCGCGAGTACGACGTCGCCGCGAGCGCGACGCGGCTGCGTTGCCCGCCGCTCAGCGCGCCCGCGGGGACGAGCTGCTGCGCGGCGTCGACGCCGCAGGACGCGAGGTGCGACCGCAGCTCCCGCTCGCGCGTCGCGCTCCCGTCTCCGGGGAACTTCTCGAGCATGAACGCGAGCGGCGTCTTGTCGTACTCGAGCTGATCCGCGTGGTGCTGGTTCACGAGCGCGATCCTCGCGCCGGGGTTGGTCGTGACTTTCCCTCGCGTCGGCGCGAGTACGCCGAGCATGACCTTCACGAGCGTCGTCTTCCCGTCGCCGTTTTCGCCGAGGAGGCACACCCTCGACGCGCTGTCCAGAGACATGTCGACGTCCGCGAAGAGCTCGGTGTTCGTCGCTCCCGGGTACTTGAACGCCACGGACTCGAGCGTCGCGATCGGTCCGCGTAACTCGCCCCCCGCGGCGAGCGTCAGCGGCAGCTCCGCGTCTTCGCTGAGGTCCGCGAGCTCGCGCGCCTCCGCGGCGGCTTCCTCGTCCAATTTCGCCGCCTCGTTCGCTTTACGCGTCATCATGTTGATCTGCGAGGACGACCCGCCGTACTTAAACCCGTGCCCGGCGTACGCGGCGAGCTTCTCCTTCTTCTCCTCCCTCGTCGCGACGCGTTTACGAAGCGCTCTCTGTTGCTCCTCTCTCTTATCCGCCCAGGCGCTGTAATTCATCCGATGCGCCGTGAGCCGCTTCGCCACGCCGCTGATGTGCAGCGAATCCGTCGTCGCCGCGTCTAGAAAGTGCCGGTCGTGCGACACGACGACGACGACGCGCGTCCGCCACGTCGGCGACGCGCTGAGCTCTCTCGAGAGCCACAGCACCGCGGCGATGGAGAGGTGATTCGTCGGCTCGTCGAGAAGCAGGACGTCTAAAAAAGTTCACCAGTCAGTTGAAAGGAGACGCGATCAAATGTTGAAACCGGGCGACGGGTGAAAAACTTTTGTATAGAACGCACCTGGTTTCGCGAAGAGCGCCGCCGCGAGCGCGGCTCGGACGCGCCATCCCCCGGACAGCGCGCGCATCTCTCTCCCAGAGAGGTGCTCCGGGAACCCGAGCGCGTGGAGGAGCGCGGCGGCGCGGCCGGGCGCGCCGTCCGCGTCGCACTGGAGGAGTCGTTCGTGGACGTCCGCGAGACGTTTTTGGTCTTCGCTCGCGTCGTCTTCGCCGCCGCCGGAACGTGATGACGCCTTATCCTCTAGCGTTTTCGCCTCCGCGAGCAGGAGGCGTCGCTCGACGTCCGCCTCGACGACCAAGTCCACGGGCTTGGATCCCTCCTGCGCTTCCGTCAGGGACACCTCCTGAGAGACGTAGTGCACCGAGGTCGACGGGTCTAACCCGCCGACGCGCCTAGACGCCAAAAACTTCAGCAGCGTCGACTTGCCCTTGCCGTTCCGTCCGATGAGCCCGTACCTGTGCCCCGGCGCGAGCGTCAGCGACGCGCTCTCGAGGAGGTCCGCGCCCCCGCCGGGGTTCGGCAGCGTGAACGGCCCGAGCTCGATCGTCGCGAGCCGCGAGCCGGTCGCGTCGCCGGAGAGACGCAGCCGCGCCGCGCGCGTTCGCGCCGCCTCCAGCTCCGCGGCGAGCTCCGCCGCCTGCGCGGCCGCCTCGGCCGCAAGGTACCGCTGTTTCTGCTCCGCTCGCGCGCGCTCCTTCGCGCTCGCTCCGGCGGCGCCGCCCTCCGACGGCGCGTGGTCGTATGTGATCTCCTGCGCGGCGAACTGCGAGCGCAGCGCCTCGGTATCGCGCATCGTCCGCGCCTCGAGCTTGGAGACGCCGCCGCCGAGGGATATCGGCGCGCGCTTCTCCGCGGCCGCCGCGGCGGAAGCGGCATCCCCTCCTCCTCCTCCTCCTCCCTTGAGTTTCTCCCACAGCTCGCGCGCCAACGCGGACGCGCGCGCGTCGTCGCCGCCGCAGAGCTCGTCCCTCGCGAACCCCGCGACTAAATCTTCGAACTCGTCGAACTCGTCGAGCGCGTCCTCGACGCCGCCGGCGACGTACTCGATCGTGTCGGCGTCCAAGCCGGCGAGGACTTCCGCGCACGCCGCGAGCGTCTCCTCCGGGGTCGGCATCGGCGCCGCGGGGGAGGAGGAAGGCGCTCGCGCGGGGCGCACTGCGCGATGCCTCGCGTCGGGCTCGGGTCTTCTCGTCGCGTCCGAAACCGACGTGACGGCGCGCCGACGCGACGCCGAGCTTTCTTCATCGGGTCATCAGTTCCGCGCGCGCGCCGCCGCGTGCGACGCGCGCCGGTCATGTCCGACGACGCCGACGACGTCGCCGCGAAGGAGGCCGCGGCGCTCTTCAAGATCCACGGCGTCGACCAGCGCTCGCCGTCGCTGACGTTCGAGCACGCCGCGCTCGGGGACGGCGTCGTCGTCGCCGTGCGCCAGGACGGCAGCACGAGCAGGTCGTTCCTCCCGGGCACGAGCACGGTCATCTGGCCGTGCGCGTACACCCTCGCGGACATCCTGTGCGACGCGACGGCGGCGTGGAGGAGGAAGAGAGAGGAAGAGGAGTGCGCGTCCGTCGTCGGCGGCGTCGACGGCGACGCGGCCGCGATCGACGCGGCGACCGACGGCGCGGTGACGCCGCACACCGTCGTCGTCGAGCTCGGCGCGGGGCTCGGACTCGCGGGGCTCGCGTGCGCGGCGCTGGGGGCGAAGCGCGTGGCCATCACGGACGCGACGACCGCGGCGGCGGAGCGGAACGTTCGCGCGTCCGGGCTCGAGAACGCGACCGTGCACGAGCTGTGGTGGCGACGCGCGGGGTGGAGGCGGCGGCGGGGGAGGGGCGCGGCGGCGGCGCCGGCGACGGCGGACGAATCGAAATCGAAATCGAAATCGGAATCGGAATCGGAATCGGAATCCGAGTCGGACGTGGACGAGGAGCCGGAGGGGACGCCGACCGCGGCGGAGGTCGCGGAGGCGCTGCTGAAGACGCTCCCGGGCGGTGAGGCGCCGCACATGATCATAGGCAGCGACGTGTGCTACTCGCAGAGCAGAGGGGAGATGCAGATGTTGGCGGACACGATGTCGGCGCTCGCGGCGCCGGGGCGGACGAAGATTTTCGTCGTCTTCGAGGACCGCGGCGACTGCTGCTGGGGAACGTTGAATCACTTCTGGGTCGCCGCGGAGAAGGCTGGGCTGGAGGGGGACCCGACGCCGGTGGATGAGCTGAAGACGCGCGCGGGAGAGGGGAGGCACAACGACAGCGAGCGGCTGTTGTTGACGTTGACGAAGCGCGCGTCGGTGTAATTTAATTTTTTCACAGCGGCGACTTGTCAGCTGCACGCGACGACTTGCACTCCGCGCGGGAAACGCGAATCTTCGTCACTCGCGCGCGCGCGACGGACCGCGACCATGTCGTCGACGCCGATGCTCCTCGACGATGCCGAGGGCATCAGGAAACATAATCCCTTAATCGACGCGCTTCCGTACGCGGACGTCCTCCCCCCCGACTGGCGCCCGCTCGCGGATCGCATGGTCCAGGAGGAGATGCGTCGAATGACGAAGCGCCCGAAGGATTACCTGGCCGAGATGAAGCCCGCGTACGAGATGACGTATAAGGACTGCCCGATGATTAAAAAAGAGATGGAGAGGGTGGAGAAAGGGATCATGAAGATGCCTCCGCCGGACTCGACGCGGTACTCGCTCCCGCCGCCGCCGAAGAGCAAGAGGGACGACCCGGAGGCGTGGGAGGCTGCGGTCAAGAACGCGAAGGCGCAGCTCGAGCATCAGACGTTGCGGATACAGAACCTGGAGCTCATGCTGAAGTACGGGCCGAACCAGTGGAGGGCGTACAACGCGAGCCTGGAGGCGGCGATCAAGAGGTGCGCGCGCGCGGCGTCTGATGTTCGTTTCATTCGGGGCGAGGCGCGATCGCGCGAGCGCTGGGGAACCCTAAATTTCGATCTCCCCCTCGAGAAAAAAAAACTCCTCCTCCTCCCGCCGATCGATCGATTCCCGTTCTCACCGCCCGTCCCCATCTCTCCCGTCCTCGTCGCGTCAGGGTCGACCGCGAGATCGCGGAGCAAAAGGCGGCGACCGCGGAGCTCAACGCGCGACGAAAACTGAGACAGACCGCGGTCGGGGAGAAGCTCCAGAAGCTCGAGCGCGAGTTTTACGAGGGGTGCCGAAAGAACGCCGAGCTCGACTTCGCCATCAAGAAGCTCGAGGCGGAGAAGCGAGCGAGGGAGGGCGAGGAGACGGCGAAGGAGACGGAGACGGCGGCGGAGGGGAACGAAGAAGAGGGCGGACGGCCGAAGCGCCGGAGGCGCTGATCTCTGGTAGCTCGTAGCGTTGAATAGGAAGCGTTCGCGAATGAACGTCGTTCGGGTTCGTCTAAGCGCAAGCTGTTTACCTGTACACGTCGCGTTCGATTGCGACGTCTCGTCTTCTTGAGCTCGCGGGCGCCGTCGTCGTCGTCACATCCGCGCGAGCGGGACGCTGCCGCGAGCGCGCGATCCGACCGCGGCGGGCGGCGTCTCGCGCCGCGAAGGCCGGCCTCGACCGAACGCGACCCCGCGGTCGCGCCGCGCTCGCCGCGTCCGAGATCCGCGGACCCGCGGGCGCGTCGATTTGAACCGAACCGTCGTCGTCGTCGCCATGGGCGTCGATGCCCCGACGCCGTTCTCGCTGTCGATCGGGATCGACAACGTGCGGTACCCGCACATCCACATCGACGCGTCCACGGAGCTGTACGCGCTGACGAACACCGCGACGGTCATCGGCAAAGGTGCGCGCCCGATCTCGCGCGACCGCCGCGCGCGCGATCGCGATCGCGACGCGCTCGCTTTTTTTTTTTTCAAACCACCCCGCCGTCGGACGCGACGCGACGCTCACGCCCTCCCCTCCCCCGCACCCCCCCTCATCTCCCTCCCGCAGGCGAGGAGGCGGACATCCGGATCGAGGAGCTCGGGCAGCCGGCGCCGATGGCGGGCGAGCAGCCGTCCGGCGAGTCCGGGGAGGCGATCAGCACCGAGCACGCGGTGATTCGCTACGACAAGCCGTCGGGCGAGCTGTTCGTCACGGACACGTCCTCCGGGGAGGAGAGCCGCGTGTACGTGAACGGCCAGAAGACGCCGCTCGGGGCGAAGCAACGGCTCGCGGTGAACGACACGATCTCGATCGCGGGGTACCTGTTCGAGATTCGATCGAGCGCGGACGCGAGCGTCAAACGTCGCGTCGGCCCGGCGGCGGCGGCGACGGCGACGGCGGGGACGAAGCGCGCGCGCGACGACGCGGCGGCGGCGGCGAGGACGACGACGACCGGCGAGGCGGGCGCCGCGTACGCGTTCAAGATTGGACAGCGCGTCGAGGTGACGTCGTACGAGGAAGGATATCGCGGCTCGTGGTTCGACTGCGTCGTGTTGGACCTCGCGGAGTGCAAGGGCGTCGCGTTGGTCTACATGGAGTACAAGGACATGCAAGCCACGGAGGACGAGAAGGACGGGATGCTCAAAGAGTGGATCCCGATCAGCGCGACACACGCGAAGAAAAAAGGCGCGAAGAAGGCGGCGGACGCGGCCTCGGGGAAGAAGGCGCCGCCGGCCGCGGAGAAGGCGGCGAGGGAAGCGATCAAGACGGCGAAGTCGGTGGCGCCGTTGATCGAAGAGTACACGTCTCGGCTCGTCCCCCGCGCGCGCGTGCGGCCGGCGACGCGGCCGCCGGGGTACAACCCTGGGGACCAGAAGAAGGAATGGCCGACCGGGGCGTTCATCGAGGGCCCGTACGCCGACGGGTGGTGGACCGGGTACGTCATATCGAAGACGGTAACGGACGTTCAGGTGGCGTTTCTGAAAGCGCCCGTCGGCGAGGGCGGGTACGAACGGTACGACCCCTCGCGGATTCGCCGGGCGCTGGAGTGGACGGGCGCGGAGTGGTTCGACTGGAGCACGGACAAGCGGTTCCCGCCCCAGGACTGACGCGTTCGGGGGGGTGTGTGCGATAGCCCGGGAGGAGATGGCACCTCAGAAGAAAGACGTAATCAATCAACACGCGAGAACGAACACTCCGCGAACTTCGCGTCCGCCGCCGCTGTTACAGTACCGTGCGAAACTCGACTCCTCGTCGCCGCCGACTTCCATTGTCATCGTTGTTAGGCCTCCGAGCCGCGTCGGTCGTCTCACTCTCGCGGCGCGCGGCGGGCGGTCATGGCGACGGCGGACGGACCGATCCGCGTTCAGGTCAGCGACGACGACACCGGGCTCGTGTGGTCCGCGGAGGAGTACCACAGGCTGCGGACGCGGCATCGCGTCGTCGGCGCGCTCGTCGGCGGCCTGCCCGGGTTTAGGCAGCAAGATTCCGTGCACGGTCTCCCCGCGCGTCTGTCCCCGGAGGAAGTCACGCTCGCGCTTCACAGAGGGTGGGTCACGCTGTACGTCGCGCGCGACGCGGTCGCGGCCGCGGCGACCGCGGCGGAACGCGCGCCGCCGCCGCCCGCGGCGAAGAGACCGACCGTCGCGAACAAAGGCTGGGGCGTCAAGCCCAAGGGCGGTTTCCACAATCAGAAGCGTCTGAAGACGACAAAGAGCCTCGCGTCGGACGCGGACGCGGGGTGGGAGCGCGTCCTGAACACGTCGTTCGTGGAGATCCCACTGCGCGCGCCCTCGGACGCGCCGGACGACGCCGACGCGGGGCCGGACGCGTCGTCCCCGGAGTGGAGCTACCCGCGGACGGACGCGCAGCGGCGCCGGTTCGCGGTGTTTTCCGATCTGCACGCGCGCGGGTTGACGATGACCGCGGGGGTCAAGTTCGGGTCGGATTACCTCGCGTACCCGGGGGAACCGATGGCGTACCACGCGTGTTTCACCGTGAAGGTGTGCGACGGCGACGAGCGGATGCGCGCGCGCGAGCTCAGCGCGGCGAGTCGGATGTCGCACGCGGCGAGGAAAAACTTGGTGCTGGCGACGGCGACGGCGGCGGCGGCGGCGACGGCGGCGGCGACGGGGG
>Ga0209630_10005731_pt1 | contig 10436 bp, 4 predicted proteins | sample COG_01_FD_184745 | JGI IMG/M metagenome (GOLD analysis project Ga0209630, IMG submission 184745) | Pelagic Microbial community sample from North Sea - COGITO 998_met_01 (SPAdes) (version 2) | ecosystem: Environmental > Aquatic > Marine > Neritic zone/Coastal water | place: Helgoland, sampling... | reverse complement strand
AGTTGGTTTCAATGGTGTAATTCCTGCTAATGGAGAAATCATAATTCCACCAGTTTCTGTTTGCCACCACGTATCTACAATAGGACACCTTTCTTTCCCTATATTTTTGTTATACCAGTGCCAAGCTTCCTCATTTATTGGCTCACCTACTGAACCTAAAACACGCAATGAACTAATATCAGATTTCTCTATTAAATCCAAACTAGATGCTTGTAATGCCCTAATAGCTGTAGGCGCTGTATAAAATAACGTTATTTTATGTTTCTCAACTATTTCCCAAAAACGTCCAGCGTCTGGATAGGTAGGGACACCTTCAAACATTACAGTGGTTGCCCCAGCCAATAAAGGACCATAAATAATATATGAATGACCCGTTATCCAGCCAATATCTGCGGTACACCAATAAATATCATCCTCTTCATATTGGAATACGTTTCTAAAAGAATACTCAGTGTAAGCCATATATCCTGCAGTTGTATGCACTACTCCTTTTGGACTTCCAGTAGAACCAGATGTATAAAGAATAAACAACTCGTCTTCTGAATTCATTGTTGTGGCATCACAGTCTAAATCTGCATTGTTCATTTCATCGTGCCACCAAACATCTCGTTGTGACTCCATATTTACACCATCCTCTGTTCTTTTGTAAACAACACATGTTTCTATCGTTGAACAAGATTTTAATGCCTCATCAGCAATCTCTTTTAAAGGTGTTTTCTTTGTCCCCCTTAAACCAAAGTCAGCAGTTAACAACACTTTACAATCTGCATCATTAATTCTGTCTGCTAAAGCTTTAGCAGAAAACCCAGCAAAAACAACAGAATGAATCGCACCAATTCGAGCACATGCTAAAACTGCAATTGCCAATTCTGGAACCATCGGCATATATAGACAAATCCGATCTCCTTTTTGAACACCATTATTTTTAAGCATATTTGCTGCTTGACAAACTTTTTCATGTAATTGATAATAAGTAATTTCAATAGCTTCTTCATTTGGATCATTTGGTTCCCATAGTATAGCCACCTTATCTCCTCTTTTATCTAGGTGCCTATCTAAACAATTCTCCGTAATATTTAATTGCCCACCTTCAAACCATTTGACGGAGGGTGAATCAAAATCAGAATGCAAGACTGAATCCCATTTCTTTTTCCAAGTAAATGTTTCTGCTACCTCTTCCCAGTATGCTTCTGGATTATCAACACTTTTTATATAGTTGGTTTTGTATTCATTGTACGAGGAAATTTTCTTTATCATCTGAAAAATTTTTCTCTAAAATACGGAAAAAGGAGGCTCTTGGCCTCCTTTCATACAATAAATATTTTGATTTTGTTATTGATCCAGAACCAGAAAATTAGCTAATTCAAATTTGGTCAATACCTGTTTATTTCCTGTATAATTGACATCTGTAAATTGAACAAACACACATAAATCGAAATTACTATAAATAGAACAGCCTCCTTGCTGCTGTTCATTTGCAGCTAAGGATATTGTTTTATGATATTCTTCCGTTTGTACATCACATGTTTTACAAACCGCATTATACCACATGTGAATATCCCAATCTAATGTTTTACTAACTACTGTCGTATTTACAACTTTTAATATTATTTTTTCTTGGTCGAAACCTGCTTCAGGCTCGCACATTTGATTTTTGTAATATACTTCTATTCCATTTTCACTTCTAAGTAATTGCCAATTTTCCTGCGCAACAGATGTAATTGCCAATAGAAATAGTGAAATAATAAATATAGTTGTTTTCATATTACCTTAATAAAGTTACATGTCCAATAAACTCTTTCTGATCACCTGATGTTTTATCTTTTAAAATAATTTTCCATACATACACATCTGTTTGTGAAATAACTCCAGACTTTTGGTCTGTGCCATCCCATTTGGGGTTAGAATAACCCGTTTCCCATATCAATTCTCCCCACCTATTGAAAATATACATATGATACGATAGTGGATCATAACCACTAATAACAGGAAAAAACTCTTCATTGAGTCCGTCTCCATCTACGGTAAAACTATTAGGAACATAAATTAAAAACACATCATCAATTACAACAGTATTACATGTATCAGCACTACATCCATATTGAGTTGTTGCGGTTAAACAAACTGGATAAGTTCCAGGCACTTGGTTATCGAAAGTAAAGGATGAATTAACCGAATTTTCAGTACCTAACATCCCCATATCACCAAACTCCCATAAAAAATCAGTTGCATTTGCACTTGAAGTATTTGTAAAAGAAATGGTTGATTCTACAAAAGTTGTTGGTTGCGGACCGAACTCAAAATCTGGAACAGGATACTCATGAACACATACTAAACTAGGATATGCAATTGTATTTAGACACCCTTCAACTGAAGTCAGAGTAAGCTCTACATCATAACATCCAGTAGATGTAAACTGATGCGAAACAATACCACAATCTGTACTCACGTTTCCATCTCCAAAATCCCAATAACAAGAATACCCTGCTATAGAAACAGTTTCTGTAAACTCAACATCTAAAGGAACGCAGCCATCTGTTAAATTTGGTGTAAAACTAGGCGAAGGTAATAAGTTTACAGTAATTGTTATGGAAGCCGAAGCTGCTGGTGTTTCGCATCCATCATTAGCTGTTACAGTATAGGTGGTAGTTACTGAAGGAGCCACAGTTTGCATTCCTCCAGATCCGATTCCTTGATCCCAAGAATAAGTATAAGGTCCACCATTTCCACCATTTGCAAGAGCACTGATAGAAGCATTCTCGCCCTCACAAATTGATTGATCACTAAATGCTGATACCGAAAGAGCAGGATTTAATGAGACTACTATCGACTCAATTGATGAGACACAACCGTTAGCATCTTCGGCATATACACTATAAGTTGTAGTCGAAGAAGGTGATACATTATTGGCTGTTAAACTGGGCAAACCATTATCCCAAACGTAGGTTAATGCACCTACACCTCCATTCGCATTAGCACTAACAGAAGCAGTACCTCCAATACAAATTATAGTATCATTAGAAGTAGTAATATTTATTGGGTTTTGTGCAGAAATTAATACTGTTTGAATAGCGGGACAATTATTAATATCTAACACCGTAATATCGTAAGAACCAGCGCACAAATTAGAAAACATTCCTATTCCATTATTAACAGATCCTCCCGGTCCATTAATTTCAAAATCAATTGCATTACCTGCAGCAATATCTAAACTTCCCGCACAATCACCTGCACAAGCCTCATCTATAATTGTAACATTATCAATAAGTATTTGAGTTGGATCTACAAGAGTAAAGGACGTTTGTAATTGACATCCATTATCATCTAAAACAGTTAAAGAATAATTACCAGAAGGAATATTTTGAGCAAATGGAGTTGATGTTGATGCTATACTTGAAGGCGTCCAATTATGAATATATCCAGCTGTAACTGACCCCCCTTCTGGAATTACATTTGCCCATCCATCGATACCGCCAAAACATGTTGGATTGGAAAACGTAAACGCCCACGTTAACTCTAATGGTTCTGAAATTACTTCAGGAGAAATCACTGTACAACCGTTTCCATCTTGCACTTGAATTTCATAATTACCTGCACAAAGGTTAGAAAATGTAGAAACTGCACCAAACGATACTCCAGCATCATTACTATATTGATATGTTCCATCACCGCCAGTAATATTTAGGACATCTAATTCGCCGATACAAACCTGATAACAATCTAAATCAACACCATTAACCGCATATGCAATAGGATCTGGATCAATTAATACTCCAATATCAGCAGCTTGGCAACCAGAAGCATCTTCTGTCAATATATTATACGTATTTCCTGCTAAACCACTAAATGTATTTGACGTCTGTGTTGCTCCTCCATTAATAGAATAGGTAACCGGGGAAGAACCTCCTGTTACATTTATAACAATAGTTCCATTTAAATCTCCGTTGCATAATGGTTGCGTTAAAACAACTGATGTTATTGTTTGCCCACCTGAATTTGAGACTATAACGACCTCAGTATATTGACAACCATTATTGTCTTGAACTAAACACGTGTAATTGCTTCCAAGTATATTTGGAAAAGAGCCACTGGATTGCAAAACCCCTCCATTTATAGAATATTGATAAGGTGCTGTACCTCCACTTGCTGTTAGTGTAAGAGAACCATTATTTGCACCGCAAGTTGCATCAATTGTAACAGAGGTAAATTCAAGTGCTGTTGGTTCTGTTATAGTAATATTTTCTGTTATTGTACAAGGAACATCATCAGTAACTTCTACTGAATAATTACCAGCACACAGCCCTGTAGCTGTAGCAGCAGTTTGGCCAGCAATTGGATTTCCTCCACCATCAAACCATTGATATGTAATTACTCCTAGACCATCTTGCTGATTTGCTGTAGCTGAGCCATCACATGCAGCATTTACTTGATTGCAAGTATTATTTACAACAAGAGAAGAAACCGTCATTATACAACATGAAGGCCCAGCATTAATTGTAAATGCATCTGAAACAGTACAACCTCCATTATCTGTTATATCCACTGTATAATTACCAGGAATCAAACCATTATAAGTTGCAGCCGATGCTGAATTTTGATCTGAAGGTGAAGACGGTCCGCTTGTAATAATAAAAGTATAATTGGGTGACCCCCCATTTGCAATTATTGTGGCAACTCCATCATTATCTCCTGCACATGTTTCGTCCGTTGTATTAATCGTGGGCAACCCCATTCCTAAAACCGTAATTGTGACCGATTCACAACAATTAAATCCGCCCCCATCGGTATAACAGACGGTAAGGGTTGTATCAGAAACAACATTTATTGTTTGTGCAGCAGGATCTCCAGTTGGACCAACTGTTCCAGGGATATTATCCCAATCATAATAAGCAGAACCACATCCTTGTGCCGTAATGGTAACATTATCTATTCCCCAGTGGTCGTTAGTTGTTCCAGAACTACCATCTTGAAACCAATGAAATATTGTATTAGTAGTTTGGGCACCTGCTGGAATTGGATAACAAAACTCACCCCATGCTGTATAATTACCATCACACCCAGAACCAGCGTTATTAGAATTAATGCAACCTGCAGTATTTGGCTCGAAATAATCAATAGTAAGCCAAGAAGCTCCACCATCTGTAGAATATTCAAAATACACTCCTTCATTTGTTAAATCCGGGCCTTCACATGGGCTGGCACCTCCTTGGGTTGAATAATCCAATAAGAAACATACTTCCCCTCCGCAAGATAAATCCATACCAACTGTTTCTAACGTTCTTGGGGCAGCAGTAGATGCTCCCATCCACATATAAGTACCTCCATCTATACTGGGGTCACAAGGATTGTTAAATTGACCTGCTGGAGATACATTCCATCCTGTACCAGCATTACCACCATCAAAATCATTATCTAATAAAACTGTAGAAAATCCGGAACCATTAGCCGTTAATGTAACTGGTCCTCCCCCGCAAGGAACAACCGTTGTTGAAGCTGTAATCGTTACATCACATTGTGAATTTGACAAAAAACTGATAAAAACAAAAATTAACAAGTTTAAAAGCCGCATATTATTTAACATAATAAATAAAAACTATTATCTAAAAAGGTGAATCATTTTTTTAACCGCCTCTATATTACAAAAATAATTCTAACAAATAAAAACAAGGATTTCACAAAAAAGGACAACAAACTCATTATTGAGCAACCAACATAACCTTTTATGCTTCAGCACAGTAGACTTTACTATTATCTAGCGAACATTGTTATTTAATTAACAAATCCTATCAATTACGTTAATTCTTAAATACCTTCCAAACTGGAAATTATTTATCCAAATTTCAATGACATTTATCATAAATTATTGGTAAGGACTTAATTAATAAAAATCCATGTCAAACCAAATTGAATTGTTCTGTCTCTAAGCGGGTAATTAAGTGCACCGTAATAATTAAACCCAAAAAACCCCGAATTAATATGGGTTGCTTTTAAAAAAAAACGAACCGTTTTTATTCTTGCATTAAGAAAGACATCAACAAATGGATAATTACCTGCGATTTTAGTGTCATCTAAGTTATATTGGCTGATCAATGGATTAAATGACATCATATCTGTTGGAGCATAATAAACTAGGTCAGCACCAATAAAAACACTTAAGTTATTTTTATACATTTTAGTCTTAAAACCAATTGTTAAATCTGCATAATAATCTGGAAGTCTGTAGATATTGTATCCTCCACTAAACTGGTAAACCACTTTTGGAATTAACAACCATTTTTTTAGATTAAATTCTTTTTGTGCTGAAAACTGAATCAGTTGCGAAACTCCATCGATTTGTTGCGGTTCGCCAATGAAATTGAAGAAAATAGGGTTGAAAATGTCATTATAAGCTGCATTGAAACCTACTTTGTGTTTTTTAGAAGTCATCCCCCCAGAGATACTTAAATATTCAGTTGTAGAAAATGTATTTTGCCAAGATATATTGTTTCCATAATATGAGCGCAAATCTAAAGATGGAGAAATGCTATGGTATGATCCTATTACTCCAATAGACCAATATTGAGAAAGATCATAGTTCAGCGAACCTCCAAAATCATAATTCAATTTCCGAAAGCCATTTAAATAATAATTTCCATCTAGCTTTAAACGAAACCTATTTCCTGTGAATTGTAAATTAGTTCCAATGCTTAAAGATGTTACCAAAGTATCAATTATGTATTGCTCATAGTTAATACCTTCCCATTTAACGAAAGTTGAAAAATTCAAATCATTCTGTTCTTTACATTTATTGAATTGATATCCGACTATTCCGTTAACTCCCTCATATTTAATAATATCATTTGTGATTACTGAATCAATTAATATTTCACTATAATAGCTCATATTCAATAGCGAATCTTTAAAAACACGGTCATTTTTATACCCCGATACTTTAGTGTATAAAATATGAGAAAATCCATTATTTAGTGAATCAAAAGATTGAGAAAATTGAAATTGTTGATCAAGCTGAAGATTCGTCCTGTTAATTGTTGAAGAAGCAAATGCAAGGTTAACACCCATTAACTCTCGATTTCTATTTAATAAAAGGTCTTGTTCAAATAAGCTGTCATATAATACACCTCCATTGTGTTCGTTGAAAATTCTCTCATGGTCTATATTTAGACTGACCTTGTATCGCTCGTTTTTTGTTTTAAACCAGGTATTTGCATATAAATGATTATTACTAGAAGCTTGGTTATTATAAAAGCCCTTTGATTTGACTTTATCAAAACCAAAAGAAAAATTAGCCAATTGAGATATATTCTGCGTGTGCAGGACCTTCAGAACTTGCTCTTCTTTTGATCCAAGAATATAATTTAACTCTGTATAGGGTTTTTTAACATCAAATTGTTTTGGCATATATTTTTTATCCCCTATAATTAGACTTGGAGAAAAATTAGCATACTCTTGTATGTCAAACAATAAACTATAACCGGGCAGCCCGATATTACCTATTGATAAATAATCCAAACCTTGACTGTATCTATGTATTTGATCTATACTCGTTGTGTCAATTTCTTCCACACCCCCACCAACGTAGCAAGATAAACTAGAACTGCTTTGTGAAAAAACGTTTAACAAAAGAAACAAAAACAGTATGGAAAGGATAATTTTCAAGTATGCTGAATATAAACGTAAAAATATAAAAAAAGGTTGTCATCTATTATGGACAACAACCTAAACGTATTAAGAATAGCTTTATTTTACCTATGCTTCGGTAGCTGGACCACCAAAATTAAGCGGAAAAGCATTTTCAGGCCCTGTGCTTTCTTTTATCGTTCCATGTACACTTTCATACTTAGATATATTATCCGCTAAAGCTCTCATTAACTTTTTAGCATGTTCTGGAGTCATAACAACCCTAGATTTAACTCTAGCCTTTGGAACACCCGGCATTATTCTGATAAAATCATATACAAATTCGGATGAGGAATGTGTTATTATTGCCAAGTTAGAATATATTCCTTCAGCAATCTCTTCGTTCAATTCGATATTAAGTCCCTGTTGATTTTTATTTTCTTCACTCATAATATTACTTTTTAAATTTAAAAAAGCCTTCTCTCAATCCCGATTGCTATCGGGATTGAGAGAAGGCTTTATAGTAGATTAATTTGGGTTTATTTAAGAGACCCTATTGTCACATCTTCGTCTTCTCCTACAAGTCTATTGTATTCTTCTTTAGAACCTACTAATAGATCTTGGAACTGACGCATACCGGTACCGGCTGGTATTTTATGCCCAACAATTACATTTTCTTTTAACCCTCTTAAAACATCTTCTTTTCCATTAACAGCAGCCTGATTAAGAACTTTCGTTGTTTCCTGGAATGAAGCGGCAGAAATAAAACTGTCTGTTTGTAGAGAAGCTCTCGTAATACCTTGCAATACTGGATTAGCAGTTGCTGGAACAGCGTCTCTCGCGTCTGCTCCTTTCATATCCTTACGTTTCAGCATTGAATTTTCATCGCGTAATTTACGTGCAGAAATTATTTGTCCTGGTTGTAAAATTTCAGATTCTCCAGCATCTTCGATTACTTTCATTCCCCACATATTGTCATTCTCTTCTAAGAATTCCCATTTGTTTACAGAAGTCTTTTCTAAGAAACGGGTATCTCCAGCATCAACTATTTCGACTTTACGCATCATTTGACGAACAATTACCTCAAAGTGTTTGTCGTTAATTTTCACACCTTGCAAACGGTAAACCTCTTGGATTTCGTTTACAATGTATTCTTGAACCGCTGTAGGGCCTTTAATAGATAAAATATCTGCAGGAGTTGTAGCTCCGTCAGACAATAATGATCCAGCCTTAACGTAATCGTTCTCTTGCACTAAAATATGACGAGAAAGAGGAACCAAGTATTTAGTTACTTCTCCCGATTTAGCTTCAATAATAACCTCTCTGTTACCTCTTTTGATTTTCCCATAAGAAACAACACCATCAATTTGTGCAACAACTGCAGGATTAGATGGGTTACGTGCCTCAAACATCTCAGTTACACGCGGTAGTCCACCTGTAATATCTCCAGATTTACCAGCTTTACGAGGTATCTTAACAAGAATATCTCCAGCTACTAACTTTTGGCCTTCCTTTACAATAATATGTGCATCTACCGGTAAGTTGAAGTATTTCAATTCTTCATCTTTCTTATCTACTATAGAAAGTGTTGGAATTTTCTTCTTATCCCGGTTTTCTTTTACAACCATTTCAGAGAATCCTGTTTGCTCATCAACTTCAGATCGGAAAGTAATTCCCTCTTCTAAGTTTACGAACTTAACTTCCCCCTCAACATCAGAAATAATAACAGCATTGTAAGGATCCCACTTACAAATCAGGTCTCCTTTCTTGATTGTTTTCTTTCCTTTAATAAAGTAATGTGATCCGTATGGAATATTATAAGTAGATAAAATAACTCCCGTTTCTTTATCAATAACTCTTAATTCAGTACCACGACCAATAACAACTTGAATTTCATTACCTTCAGCATCGGTTTTAGTAACCGTTCGCATTTCATCAAGTTCCAATTTACCTGAGAATTTAGCTCTCATTTCAGACTCATCAGCAATATTAGAAGCTGTACCCCCAACGTGGAATGTTCTTAATGTCAGTTGCGTTCCTGGTTCACCAATAGACTGAGCAGCAATTACACCAACTGCTTCTCCGATTTCAGCTTTCTTTCCAGAAGATAAACTTCTACCATAGCATTTCGAGCAGACTCCTCTTTTCTGTTCACAAGTAAGAACTGAACGAATTTCAACTTCATCAATGCCAGCAGCTTCAATAGCCTTAGCTTCAATTTCATTGATCTCTTCTCCTTCTCCAACAATAAGATCGCCAGTTTCAGGATGCTCAATATCATAAAGACTTGTTCTACCTAAAATTCTATCAAATAACGATTCAACTATGTCATCGTCCTTTTTTAAAGGTTTAACTATGAGCCCTCTTAAAGAGTGACAATCTTCAACGTTTATTACAACATCTTGCGCAACATCCACTAACCTTCTTGTAAGGTAACCAGCATCTGCCGTTTTAAGGGCCGTATCCGCTAAACCTTTACGCGCTCCGTGAGTAGATATAAAGTAATCCATAATCGTTAACCCTTCAAGGAAGTTGGTTAAAATTGGGTTTTCAATAATATCTTGACCCCCTGAAGCAGCAGATTTTTGGGGCTTCGCCATTAATCCCCTCATTCCTGAAAGCTGACGAATTTGTTCTTTAGAACCCCTTGCTCCAGAATCCATCATCATATAAACAGAGTTGAACCCCTGTTGATCATTTTTCAAACGCTCCATTAACTCAAAAGTTAATCGAGAGTTTGTATGTGTCCAGATATCAATAATTTGGTTATAACGTTCATTGTTCGTTATAAGACCCATGTTATAATTAGATTTAACTTC
>Ga0209630_10005729_pt1 | contig 10438 bp, 3 predicted proteins | sample COG_01_FD_184745 | JGI IMG/M metagenome (GOLD analysis project Ga0209630, IMG submission 184745) | Pelagic Microbial community sample from North Sea - COGITO 998_met_01 (SPAdes) (version 2) | ecosystem: Environmental > Aquatic > Marine > Neritic zone/Coastal water | place: Helgoland, sampling... | reverse complement strand
GGCGGCGGCGGCGGCGGCGGCGGCGGCGCCGACGCGCGCGTCCCCGGCTGTCGTCGCCGCCGCGCCCGCAGCGCCCGTCGTCGACATGAGCGCGGAGGCGAAAGCGCTCAGAGACGCGAAGCTGTTTGCGGAGATCCGCGCGAACGAGCTCGAGAAGCGTTTACACAGCGCGGAGAAGAAGCGCGCGACGCTGCAGTCGGACATGACGACGATCGGCGTGGAGATGAACGCGTTGCGGGCAGTCGGGGAAAACGCGAAGTCGCAGTTGCGCAGAGAAAAAGAAGCCGCCGCCGCGGCGACCGCGGCGCTCGAGCGCGTGCAGATGGAAGGCACGCGCGCGCTCCAGGAGCGCGAGTTCACGATCGAAGCGCAGGCGGGGATGCTGCAGCAACTCTCCGCGGATCTCGAAAGAGCGGAGAAGTGCCGGGAGGAGGCAGAACGCACGCGCGCGGAAACGTCGGAGAACGTTTTGAAACTTCAGGCGGATTTCGACGCGTGCGCGCAGGAGCTCGCGATGAAGCAGCACCACCTGCATCAGATGCAGAGCGGCGGGGATATCATGGGGAGAGCGTCTCTCAGCGGGGGAGCCTCGTCGTCGCGGTTGTCGTTGGGCGGCGACCGGCGAACGTCGTTGAACGGTCGGTCGTCGTTGGGCGGCGACCGGCGAACGTCCGGCGCCTCCGCGGACGACGTTCGCGCCGCGGAGAGCGTCGCGCGGCAGTCCCAGGAACGCCTTCTCGAGCTCGTCGCGGCACGCCACGCCGCGGAGCGCGAGGCGAAAGAAGCGAGAGAGATGGCGGCGCGGTGGGAGTTTGAAGTCGGCGAGCGAAGGGCGGAGATGGAGGTGGCGCAAGGCGAGCTCGAGGCGTCGCTGGAGTTGGAACGCGTCGAGCGACGCAAGGCTGAGGAGGAGTACGCGAAAGCGCGCGACGAGCGCGACGTGTTAGAGCGCCTGGTGGAACAGCGCGCGGAGGAGATCGGGTCGCTCGAGGAGAAACTTCAAGACGCGACGAACGCGGCGGCGACGCTCAAGGCGGACTGCGAAGAGCGAGACGCGCTTTTACGCGATGGCGCGGCGATGCTCGAGGCGAAAGAACACGAGCTCGACGAGGCCGCGACGTACGCGCTGCAGTTGCAGCAGCAGCTCGAGCAGCTCGAAGTCGAGCGCGCGGAGGAAGAGGCGAAGATGCAAGCGCTCAAGGCGAAGTATCCGCGAACGCCGATGAAGTCCACGCCGTCGCCGGAGAGGGAGCAACGCGAGGCGCTCGTGAGGAAGCTCCAGGCGGAGAACGAAGCCGCCGTCGCCGCCTTCGCGGAGGAGCGCGAGAAGCTCCAAAACGAGCTCAAGATGCGAGATTTCTCGCTGTCGCAGGCCGCGGCACAGCTCGCGGCGAAGGAGAAGGAGCGGACGCACATCACGAACGAGCTCGCCGCGCGAGGAACCGCGCTGTCGCCGTTACAAGGCGAGCTCGACCAATCGCGAGCGGCGTTGGCGTCGATGCGCGAAGAAATCGACGCGAGAGATAACCAGCTGTCGCAGACGATGTCCGCGCTCAGAAAAGCGATGTCCGCGGAGAAGAGGCAGACCGAGGCGGTAAAGCGCCTCGAGATGTCGTTGAAAGAACGCGAGGCGATGGTTCGTAACATGGACGAGCAGCTGCGGGCGGCGGCGACGGTCGCGCTCGAGTCCGCGGCGTCGAACGCGAACCAAAAGCGGGAACTCACCGGCAAGCTCACGGACACGGAGACGGCGCTGATGCAGCTCCAAGCGACGCTTTTGAAGCAAACGCACGATAACGAACGAACGGTGAAGAACGTGGAGAACGAGAAGCGCGCGGCGGTCGAGCGCGCGGAATCGCTAGAGCTCCAGATCGATCGAGAGATGGAACGCTTGAACAAATTGGCGGATGAGAAAATCGCAGCCGAGCGCGCGTGCGAGCTCGAACGCGAACGCCGCGTCGAATTCATCGCGCAATCGGAAGAGAGCGCCGCGCAGAGGGACGCGCAGATCATCGAGCGCGAGGCTGAGCTCGAGGGAAAGATGCTGCGCGTCCAAGCGCAGGCGGAAGCCGCGGTCGAGGAGGCGCAGATGAAAGTCGCAAAGGCGAAATCAGACGCGGAGTTTATGATCGAAGAGACGAAAGCCGAGCTCGCGGCCGCGCAGGACGAGCTTCAGTCGCAGAAAGAAGAGCTCGCGGCGCTGCACGACGTGCTCGCGCAGGGCGAGATGCGAAAAAACGAGCAGCTCGAGTCAGACGTCAAGCTCGCGAGGAAGCAATACGTCGAAGCGGAGGCGAGAACAGCGGAGGTGAGAGCGGCGTTGCGCGAGACGCAAGGCCGGTGCGTGCAGCTCGAGGCGAAGTTGAAAGCCGCGTACGCGGAGGTTGAAGCGGAGCGAGCGGATAAGAAGCAGAAGCTCGCGCAGGCGGCGCAGCTCTCGATGCGGCGCGAGAACGAAGCGAAAGCCGCGCACGCGTCGCTCGGCACGAAGCTGAAGGCGGCGGAAGCCGCCGCCGCGGACGGCGCCAAGGAGGTCGACCGTCTGTCCGGGGAAATCTCCAAGCTCCGCGGCGAGGTCGAGTCGCAAAAGGCGCTGTTCAACGACTCCGAGGCGGACATGAAGAAGCTCGTGGACGGTTTAAACGCCGCGGACGACGCGCTCGCGGAGGCGAAACAAGAAGCGCAGGAAGCGAAAGAGAAGGCGAAAGAGACGGAAACCGAGAGCCTCTTTTTCCTCGGCGAGATGCAAGTCGCCGTGAGCGAGGCGGAGAAGAAGATCACGACGCTGTCCAAGACGGTCACATCGCGGGATATGAAACTCGCGCAGATGACCGCGGAGGTAAAAGCGCTCAAAGCCGCGGTTCGACAGCGCGAGGAGAAGCTCGAGGCTGCGGACGCGTCGCACGCGAAGACGATGGAGGACGCGGTGACGAGTTTGAAGCGCGCGCACGCGGAGGAGCTCGCCGCGGCGAAGGGCGAGGTCGAGGGACTTTCGAACATGCTAGAGATGGAGAACGACCAGCTCCGGCAGAACCTGGACGAGAAACGGGCTAAACTATCGCGACTCCAAGCGGACCTGGGGAACGCGATGGAGAAGAACAAGATGTTCATGGAGCGCTGCGAACGCGCGAGGGCGGCGCAGACGATCGCGGAGGAAACCGCCGCGGAGGCGGAGCGTCGACGCGAGGAAGTTGTCTTCATGCTCAGACGCGCGGAGGAGGTGCACACGCAAAACGTGAACGCGACGGAGAAGGTACACAAGCTCCAGGTCGAAGAGCTCGAAGACGCGGTCACGAAGGAGAAGGCGCGAGCCAACGCGTTGGGACGGGCGATGTGGGAGCGCGGGATGCGGCCGCGCGATTTAGACGCGGACGCCGCGGCGGCGTTGGAGGACGCCGTCGGCGGCGTAGATCTCGCCGCCGCGGCTACGACGCCGGCGCAGACGCGCCTCAAGGAGATGACCGCTGCCGCGGGGCAGATCAGCTTCTCGAAGCTTCGCGCGAGCGTCGAGGCGAAGCAGGCGGCGATTCGACGACGGTCGTCCATGGGTCTCGACCCGGAGGCGGCGGCGTCCCCCGAGCTCGGAAACTTACGCAAGACCCTGGCGCTCGCGGCGAGCTCGGTGAAGAAAAGCACCGCAAACGGTCTGGACTGGCAGTCCGTCGCGAAATCGGCCGCGCCGATGCCGGTGACGACGACGCCGCCGATGCACGACAAGGAGAACAGTAACATGGTCACGCCGAGGGTGACGCGGATGACGCGCGCGAGGCTCAACGCGAACAAGCCCGCGTCGCACATCGTCGACGCGGAGAACGAACCGGCCGCGAACGTCCCGGCGTCCGCGGCGAAGACGGTCGTGAAGGCGTCCCGGGACTCGAGGACGCCGGAGGATAAGGTGAAACCGCGCGCGAACGGCAGCAGCGGGAGCTACGAAAGGACGGGGTTGAAGAGCGCGAGGATGGCGACGCGGCGAAAAGCGCTCCGCGCGTTGCAGAAGAGGAACAGCGGCGCCGGGTTATCGGGGTAGGGACGGGAAGGGAAGCGAACGGAATAGACGCGGACGAACGACGATAAACGATTTTTAACGACGATTCGATTACAAAACGATCTTCCACTGGCACAGCGTCATGTCCGCGCCGACGCTGATGAGGTACGTGTCGTCGAACATGAACCGCACGCCCGTGACTTTGCTCGAGTGCCCGCCGAACGTCCGCCCCGCGCAGCCTTTATGCGCGGGGTATTGGTACAAGTTGATCGTCCCGAACTCGTCCCCGGACGCGACGACCGTCCGCGTGTGCGACCGGTCGCAGCTCAGGACGTCCGTCCCCATGCTGTACCGAGGCAAGATGCCCTGAACCGGCCAGCCAGCGGCGCAGGTCCACGTGCTCCAGTCGATGTTCCGCGCGTCGGACGCGAATTTAATCTGTTTCCCGCTCGGCATTTCCCAGAACAGAAGCTCGAAGTCGCCGCTGTTGCTCTGTAACACCGTGCTGTCTCCGGACCAGTCCAAGTGTCGAATGTACGACGCGTGTCCTTTCGCGACGCCCATGCGGCCGTACCCTTTGCTCACGTCGTACACGTCGATGTAGTTATCGTGCGAACCGACGGCTAAGTATTGCCCGCTCGGGGAAAATTTCAGCTCGTGAATCGGCTCCTCGCGGTCCTTCTTCGTGTGCATCGTATCGAGCGAGTCCGAGCTGACGAGGACTACCCCCCCGCCCGCGAGCCCTATCGCTATTTGGCTCCCGTCCGGGTGGTACGCGACCGACCGTCCTTTCGCCCCCAGGTCGCGGACCATTACCATCCGTCTCGACGCGACGTCCCAAATTCTTACCGTGCAGTCGTCGCCCACCGTGCACATCTGGTGCTCCCCCGGGTGCGTCGCGAGGCCCCATATCGTTCCGTACCCGTGCCCTTGAAGCAACAGCGTGAAATCGTACGACGTCGTGTCCATCTCGTACACCTCCCCGGTCCTCATGCCGATCACCATCATGCTCCCCATGAGGTGCATCGCTTTTATGCAGGACGACAACGCCTGCGGGTGGTTGATTTGCACCTCGCGCAGGCACTGCGAGAGGTCGATCGTCCAGAATTTCACCTTCCCTTCCTTACCGCCGGAGACGACGACGTCGCGCGTCGCGTGCACAGCGTGCGTGACTTGATGGCACTTTCGCATGTTCGTCGCGAGCTGATACCCTTTGAACAAATACAGACTCCCGTCCTGCGTGCCGACCACGGTCGTGTCCGGGCCGGGAAAGCACGAGCACAGCATCGTCTGAATCTTCCCTCTGCGGTTGAACAGCGCCTTGCGCGGCTCGAACGGCTGCGTGCTCCAAAACATCAGGTGCTTCACCCCGCACGTCACGACGTAGTCTTGATACGGCGACCACGCGACGGAGACGATCTTCTCCGCGCTGCCTTTCGACGACGTCAGCATCTGCCCGGTTTGCCAGCGGTAAATCACGAGCGAGTGATGCGAATCCGCGCCGACGGCGCAAATCAGCGTCCCGTCGCGCGAAAACGTGCAGCTCACGATCGCTTTCTTCAAAAAGCCCTGCAGCACCGCGAGCGGCTTCCGAGGGTCTTCCGTCGTCCACACGATGAGCTTCGGGTTCCTACCGACCTCGCCCGAGGCGTAGATGTTCCCGTTCGGGTGACGCGCTAAGCACAAGATGTCGTCTGTGTGCCCGGTCGTTCCCTCCGCCGTTGGGTTATCCACGAGAAAGTTTTGCGTGTTCGACTCGCGGTTGTACACGATCCCGATCGCGGCGGTGTGATACACGACCTCGCCTTTCGCGCTGTAGAATAAGTTATCCCTGCAGTCGTGCGCGCGGTATCCGTGCACGAACTCGAGCTCGACGGCTTCCATGCACGGCGCGAGCGCGTCCGGTTCGCGAAGGTACCCGTCCGGGGCGAATATCGACTGCGCGCACGGCAAAAACGCGAGCCTCGACCCGGGGTCTAACCCCGTGCCTTGCGGGATATCCCGGCTCGGTTTCGCGTCTAGCATCGACAACGGCATGTACTGCGGCACCCCGGAGACGTGCCCGGTCATGACCATCTCCACGACCTGGTTCGTCTTCGAGAAGTCCTCGTAGTCCTCGACCGCGGTGAGGACTTCGTCTTCAACCTCGGAAGTCATCTCCTCGTCGCCTTCGTCGGCTTCGTAGTGCCGCCACTGGAACGCGCACCGGTCGTGACCGCCCGTGGTTATTAAGAACTCGTCGTTGTAACTGAAACGCGCGTTCGTCGCGTGCGTGCTGTGACCCAAGTATCCGTGGTAATCCGCGCGCCCGACGTCGCTCGGGTATCGGAAAAGTTTAATCAATCCGAAATCATCCGCGGTCGCGACGACTTGACCGTCGAACGACCTGCAGCACGCGTTGACGTCCGTCCCGTCCGCGTGCTTCGGCCAGATTCCTTGCACCGGCCAGCCTAGCGTACACGTCCACGTGTCCCACTTCGTGTCCCGAAGCGCGGCCGGGAACCGAATCTGTTCGCACCCGGGGACCTCCCAGTGCAGAAGCTCGTAATCGCCGCTGTTCGACTGCAGAAATCGACTATCTTCGCTCCAGTCGATGTGCGTGATGTAGCTGCTGTGCCCTTTGCACACGCCCGCGCGCTTGTACCCGCGCGTGGTGTCGTACACGTCGATGAAGTTATCGTGCGACCCCACGGCGAGCCAACGGCCGTTCGGGGAGAACTTCACGTCGGAAATTTCCTCTCGTCGGTGCTTCTTCGCGATGACTTCGTTCCCCGTCGTCGTCTCGAACACGATGAACCCGCCGCCGAAAAAACCCGCGGCGATGTGCTTCCCGTCCGGGGAGTACGCCGCGCTGCGCGCTTTACTGCTGATGTTCCTCACCGCGATCTGCCGGCGTTGGTACATGTCGTACACCCGCAGCGTCTTATCGTCCCCCGCGGTGACAAACTGCGGCAGAAACGGATGCGTCGTGAGTCCCCAGAGCTCGGACGTGTTCACTCTCTTCGTCTCGTCGATCGCCCCGGCGTGGCCTTGCGTGATGATCCGCCTGTTCACCTTCCACGAGTCCTCCGTGCTCAGGTCGAACTCGAAAATCTCGGACCCGCGCGTGCCAACGAGCAGCTGCGTCCCTTCCATGCAGATGCTCTTCACGCACGGCGCTCGGCCGTCGTAGCAACACAACGGCTTCCCTTGCAGATCCGTGATCGTCTCCACGACTTTCGCCATGTCGATCGTGAAGACTTTCTCGACGTACTGCGTGAAGAAGTGCACCTTGCCGTCCTTACCGCCTGTTATGATGTAATCGTTCGTGACGAACATGTCGTGTATCGGGCCTTGGTGCACGGCGTCGTAGCGTTGAATGCACTGCTCGCCGCCGTCCGCCCACTGATAGATGATGCCGCCTTGCGTACCCGTCAGCGTGCTTCCGTCGCTGTGGAACGCGATCGAGAGCGTCGTGCTGACTTGTCCGACTCGACCGTACACGCCGTTCTTCCCGACGAGGTACCCGCCCTCCATGACCCAGAACTTCAAGTGCTTCACGCCGCCGGTGACTAACCTGCCGTCGTACGGGTTGTACTCGCAGTTGAACACCCTCCTCTCGTCCCCGCGGCTGTTCGCGAGCATCCTTCGCGACGCCCAGTCGTACACCGCGATGGAGTGGTCGTCGTCCATCCCCACGGACGCGAGGAAACGCCCCGTGGCGTCGAACGATAACGACGTCACCGCGCGCTGGTGGAACCCTTTGATCTCGCTCAAGAGCTCGCACGTCACGCTGTTCCACACGCAGATCGTCGGCTCCTTGCCGACCTGTCCGGTCGCGATGATCTCTCGCTCCGGGTGCATCGCGAGGCACACGATGTCGTCCGTGTGCGTCGTGAAGAACTGCTGCGTGTGCTCCGCGCTGTCGTACGCGATCCCGGTCGCGCCCTGCGTGAGGCGGAGGACGCGAAGAGCGAAGAAGGTTCGGATCGTGAGTCGTCTTCTTCCCGGGTGCCCTTTTTTTTAACAACGACCGACGAGGGAGGAGACGCGACGGACGGCGGCGGGGTCGCGAGACGACGTGTGCGGAGAGGACATCGCGCGCGACGCGCACCGCTGGATACACGATGAGACCGTCGACGTTGTACATGAGGTTATGCCGCGAGTCGTGCGCGCGATACCCGTACACGAAGTCGAGCTGCAGCGCGTGGTCGGGCTTCTCCTGCGCGTCGTGGCTCATCTGGTGGCTCGTCGGCGCCTCCAGCGCGGCCGCGCACGGCTGCCTGGAGAGGAAGTTCCCTTCCGTGGACCGCTCCACCGGGCCGTCCGCGGGTCGCGGGCGTCGGTTGTACTTTTCGTTCTCCTCCGCTTCGATGTCGGAGTCATCGCCCTCCTCCGCCTCCGCCTCGAGGCCTTCCTGGTACTCGTCGTCTTTGTACGCGTCCTCGCGCGCGTACTCGTCGTCGTCGGCGGCGCCTTTCTTCTTCTTCTTCTTCCCGAAGATGCCCATGGCGCGTCGCTGCTTCGACGCCGCGACGCCGGCGACGACTGCAGGACGTGGGGCGGGCGCGCGCGTCTGACACGGCGCGCGCTCAATCAAACTTTCAAAAGTTCTGACGTCGTGTACTTACAGGGCGAGCGATTATCAGACGCCGGCAGCGCGAAAATAGACCGACGACTACGCCGCGGGTGTTCGCGATCACGTCGCCGTTGACGCGTTCGGTCTGTTCTACGTGATCTAACTATCATAACTAATGCTACGTCGCGGGTTCTATCGTATATCCCGCACCAGAGCGCGCGGGTGCTCCCGTCTCGAGCGCGCGTTTGCCTGCGGTGAAGCGCGGAGAAGCGTCGGGGGGAGGCGCGTCAGCGACGAGCGCCGCGCGTGATTTACCGACCGATGTAGACCCCTAATTCATTATTATCGTAGGGGGGGATTTTGTAGCCGACTTCGTGTTGCCACCCTTTGGCCGGCTCTCCAACGAAACATTGAGAGAGCCGGGTGTTGTGGTGGCCGAGTCGCTCGAACCAAAACCGAAAACCAAATCGCGCGCCGCCGCGGCCTGAACTTTAAGCGGGAAAATGACTAATCAGCCAATTCGGTTTTCGAGGCCGTATCATACGGCTCTTCCTAATCCACTAGCCTCATCATCAAGTTCACGCGGGCGACGCGATAAACCGAACAAAGAAGGAGATTGTGTTTGGGATCGATGCGCCGGTAAACCCAAGGAGCGCCGGCGCTCATCGTCGACCGCCAAAACTTTCATCTGAGCGCAACACTTGGACAGAGCGGACCATCGCCCAAACGGGCGGTCCAACACCGTGGCAGGCAGGCTCATATCAGACGGATCGAGTTGTACAGTAATCGCGAAAAAAGTATGCGTGTGGAAATAGACACAGCGCACGGGCATTGAACGCCTCGGTCTGCAACACGATTCACACGTTTAATCTTGCACACGAATTGGGACGCGCGAGGCGTGGTTATCGCTTTAGCCGTCCGGGGTAAGTTCGTATGCGACGAGTGTACGACGAGCGTCGACTGCTAACCAGTCCGGGAAATGTGCCAACGAGACAGGTCAACAACTTCTCACGGACAGAGATGTCGTTGGTTTATGTTTGGCTTACGAATCTTTGCTCCGACGATTGAAGCCGGCTTCACAACGAAGTCCGCCGGCGTTGCCTACGAATCGAAGCATTGATTGCGAGCTCTAGTGACCGACTGAACCGAGACGGGCGGGGGCGTATTACGTTAGGTACCGACCTGTGCGCGCGCGTCGTGCCGCAGCCGCGAAGGGGAATCCATCCACCGATTCCGATCCGATAAATCGCATCGATTCCGTCGCCGCTCATCACGCGGTCTTGAAGATGCTCAACGCGAGCCAGTTCAGGTACACGAACACGATCGTGACCGGCAGCGTGACCGGGACGAGGAGATAATAGTACGTCGTCTCCAGCGAGACGTCGCCGCCGCGGACGATACCCCACGCAAAGCGCGTCGCCGCGAGGAAGAGCGTCACCCCGGACGTCATCAGAAGTGCGCCGGCGATGTTTCGGAGGATCGGCGAGTCCGAATCCTCGACGTTCCAGCGCGCGTGCCACTGCATGACGCGTCGCGCGCGCGTCGGGATTGAACCGGCGTGCGACTACGCGGCGCGCATGGATCGAGCTCGCGCGCCGCGGCAAGGGCGGCGGCGTCGCGCGGACTGTCGCGGGACGGCGGCTGACCTACAGCACAGAATTATTGTCTCGCGCGGTCGGCCTGGCAGTGGCGCCGTTCGCGCGTCCAGTCGCGTCGCGCCCGGACCACGACCGCGACTGTTCATATCCTACCGACGCTCCGCTTCCATTGACCGCCGCGCGAGACGGGTCGGACACCACCCCTCGCGCGTCCGGCGCGTCTCGATGCGCGCCTCCGCCGTATCGCACGTCCGCGATCGCGATACGCCGGCGGGGCGGGGTCAAACGTCGACGGCG
>Ga0209630_10005728_pt1 | contig 10439 bp, 5 predicted proteins | sample COG_01_FD_184745 | JGI IMG/M metagenome (GOLD analysis project Ga0209630, IMG submission 184745) | Pelagic Microbial community sample from North Sea - COGITO 998_met_01 (SPAdes) (version 2) | ecosystem: Environmental > Aquatic > Marine > Neritic zone/Coastal water | place: Helgoland, sampling... | reverse complement strand
ATCATTATAAAATTGATATAATTATTGTTATATATATGCTAGTATTATCAAATGGAGGCCCACCTAAAATCCACATACGGTTTCAATGAGTTTCGCGAATACCAGAAAGACATTATCAACGATCTGCTGAATGGCGAGAACACGTTTGCGATTCTACCCACGGGCGGTGGCAAATCGCTGCTATACCAGTTTCCGGCCACCTATACGGGGAAGCTTACGATTGTGGTCTCGCCTTTGATTTCGCTGATGAACGACCAGTGCAACTATCTGAATTCCAAAAATATTAACAGCGCGTGTCTGAACTCCGAGACCTGTATTGACATTAGCGAATACAAAAACTATAAAATTATATACACGACGCCCGAGTTTATAGAGAGACGCATCGCCGTATTTGAAAAGATAAAGGATATTATTGGGCTGTTTGCCATTGACGAGGCGCATTGCGTATCTCAGTGGAGCCACGACTTCCGCGAGAGCTACCTCAAGCTGGGAATTATCAAGACCACGTTTCCCGAGATTCCGATGCTCGCCGTCACCGCCACCGCCACGCCCCGCGTCGTCAGCGACATTTACGAGATGCTCAACATTTACGAGGCCAACGAGTATGCTCTCGGTACCCGCCGCACCAATCTGGAAATCAACATATATAGAAAGCGGAATTTTGACCTCTGCGAGTTCACCGAACCCACCATCGTATACGTCCAGACGAGGAAGGCGTGCGAGTCGGTGTGCGAAAAGCTCCAGTGTAAGGGGGTGCGGTGCGCCTACTATCACGGAGGCATGGCGAAGGAAGAGAAGGAGCGCAGCCACGAGCGGTTCACCTCGGGCGACATCATGGTCATCGTCGCCACGATTTCGTTCGGGATGGGCATCGACAAGTCGGATATTCGCCACGTCATCAATTACGGAGTGCCGAGCGACATTGAGACCTACTATCAGGAAATTGGTCGTGCGGGACGGGACGGACTTCCGAGCAAGGCGTCGCTCTACTACGAACCGCAAGACTTCTCTACCACAGTCTTCCTCATTAACCTCTCGGAAGACCCAGCGCAAATCGCCCTCAAGACAACCGCGATGAACACGTTTCGCAAATTCCTAGAGGAGAACAACATCTGCCGGCAGCAAATCATCGAATACTACTTTGAACACGGCGAATATCCCACCGAGGAGGACATTGTGGACATTCCGAAATGCAATATGTGCGACAACTGCTCCGGAAAGAAGAAGCAGGATATGGCGGATATTAGCGACGAAGCGGTGGCGGTTTTCAAACTCGTCAACGCGCAGCAATTCGGCAAGGGGTTCACCTACGGAATGGAGAAGACGGTGACCATGATTAAAGATAGCGGCAATCCGCTATTTAGCACGAGGTCTAAAATGTGGATTAAGGAGCTGCTGGAAATCCTCATCACAAAGAACGTCTTGGTCCGCGTGACCAAAGGGAACTACTTTGTCATATGTGTGGGGAAGAAAAACGTCACCGCGATGCTGCCGATTACCGCGCGCATCAACAAGGACGTATCGCTGTCCTTTCAGTCAAAATCCTCCAGCTCCGAGAACCGGTTGCGCGAGGTTCGCGATGAGATTGCGACGAGACACGGGATTTTGCCCACCGTCTTTATCAACGACCGTGTTCTCATGAACATCCAGAGCAAAAAACCCAAGGACGTGAGCCAACTCTGGCAGGTGGACGGAATCTCCGACGAATTCATCATTAAATACGGACCCGAATTCATCGCAGAATACAAGAAGAAAGCGAAGAAAAAACCATCCACCAGCAAAAGCGGCGGCGTGAAAGACATCACCTACAAACATTACAAAGAGGGAAAGTCAATGAGCGAAATATCCAAGCTGACGGACCGAGGAATACGAGTAATCGAAGACCATATGATTCACATATTTGAGCATTACGACGGGGTTGACATAGACCCCGATTACTTCGGTCTCACTCCCGAATTTGAGGAGGAAATTAATAACGCAGTTAAAAAGGTCGGCTCGGAATTCCTGAAACCTATCAAGGATATAGTCAATAACAAAATCACATATGGTCAGATTAAATTGTATTTGTTGATTAGTAGATTAGAATAATCGGTTGTATATATATATATATAGTTATGTCTGTGAATAAGAAATATAACCAGAATGGTGGATTATTAAGCCTAACTAGTGGCACACTAGCCACGACGATGGACGTACCATTTACATTATGGAAAAAGGGAGTGGAACCAAATTGCACCACCAATACAGAGGAGGAGGTCAAAGTTTATTCAAAACCTCTTAAAGTAATTGAGTACACCCCCACCAAAGAATATGAAGATACCTTTCATATTGACTCTGCTCATGATGCTTTGTGTTGGACTCTCGAACCACCAACTGCATTTGATGATGATAAACTATTTCTTCCCGAAATAGTTAGACAATTTGATGCAGGTATGACTATTAAAGACTTAAAATCTCAACAACTTTCAAATACAGGTATAGATGTAAATCCGCTATTATGTTGTGAAGGCAAAATTAGGGATATCGCAAAAGGTAAATTTTTACCTACAGGAATAAATGGTATTCTAGATCAAGCACACTCGCCGACAATTAATGGGTACGGTGCTAATAAGGATGGATGGGTGAGTGAGCTTAAAAAAGCTAATAAAGAACCAATATGGGATAAAAAGTATGGGTGGGGAACCAAAGCGGTGACTCCGCGGATTTTCCTTCAAAATTCATATTTGTATAATGGTGATATTATCTTATTTAATCTACTTAGATATGAATTTATAAAACATAATTTGGGGGAGACTCCCCCCTCCCCCCTCCCCGACGCTCTCGCCCCCACCGCCACCCCCCACGACGTCGCCCCCACCGCCAACCCCGTTTTTTGGAGAGATTTTTCTGCCATTAATACTCCTATAGAGTTAAGAGCCCGTCATTTATTTAATTTTATTGGAGTTTGGAAAACAATATTAAAGCAAGTATCTCATGAATGGAATAATGGTCAACTTTACAGAAACATAAATTGTGATGATGATAGTAGAATAGAAAATAATACTGGAAGATGGACAGACACAGATGATCCTAATTATAATTATAATCTGTTTATGATAGCCATAGAAATATTATCTAAAATTGATTGGATTGGATTTGAGTATAAACCAAACAAAAAACCAAACCCCGTGATTGGCACGGTAGATAAATCATCAAGTCCTGTTTTTAAATATGATAACAAACCCATTTTCTGGGATTTACCAAATGAACCAATACCAACAAATAATTTCGATGATGTTCTAAAGGCTAACTGGGATGGTGCTAACAACGAAACAAAAATTACCGAACTCGCTTCATCGCTAGATTATTCAAGTGCAGTATTTAAGGTTAAGGGAGAAAATCAATTATATGCGTGGGATACTACACAGCGTAAGTTAGCCAAATCAATTATAGAAACGAGTAAGAACTTCCCATTATATAATCCTAATATAGATCCGGTGACTGATGATCAAGGAGTTCCAGAATTATTACCTTCCACAGATATCCCTGTAATCAAAGATAATGTAAGACCGAGGGAGGGGAGTGCTAATACAAGGGTTGATGACTGTTCAGTAGGGTTAGATAGACATATAATAGCAACGTTAAAAGATATGAAAGATGAAATTAAGATTAATGGAGATGCCCTATCTGAAGAACCCAATAATGTTACACGCACAATAATAATTATAAAAATAAAAAGATATTGCTACCAAATACTTAAATTTCAAGGAGATACGTCACATATGGTAATAGACGACCTATATGAATTAGCTATTGGGGGTCAAGCAGCCAGTGATAAGTTTAACCGTAGGATACATTTAAAGGAGAGACCAATGACTGTGCGTGCATTAAATGCCGAAAAAGAATTTGTTCTAGAGATGGGATTTGCTGCTTTAGTGTCAAAGGGTTTTACTGATTTACCTAAAGATCACGGATATCATTATATTCCCGAAAGTGAAGATGTCAAAAATGCAAAATTGTTGGGTAAAATTTTATCAAAATTAAAAGATCTAGAAAGTATAGACAATATACCAGAATTAATTCAAGATATAACATCGCAGTTAAATCATAGATATTATTTTTTAAACAGGCAGCAGCAATTCAATAGAATTAAAATGATTGGTACACAGAGACATAACGACTATCCTTTTGTTATAGCTCATAATGCTTTAGTGTATGAAGGAATAGATAACCCTGGTGTTACTCGTGTTCGTGAATATATTAAATCACTTATTGATAATGAAGATAATGAAGAACTATTAAATTTATACGATTTATGTCAAATACATGATCAGTTAAAAGTATATGACAATACTACGGCACTTAAACGTGTATTAAAGAATATTAAAAAATCATTCACCGAACGAGGCAAACAGGTAGTTTTTACTGATTCTGTCTTTATAACTAAGTTCGGCGGTCGTAAGTCACGAATATTGCCAGTGAAAGCCGGGTTGGATTGTATAGCAAAATTATTTAAACGAAGAGACACAAATATGGCAGACGATATATTTAAGTTTTTTAATACAGGGTACTCATCTTATATTGAATCTAATAAGTTCCTGGTCCTATATTTAGAATCTTTAAAAGCTACCAATCTCCCACCATCATCATTTCTGACGGGAAGTGTGTCTGATTTGCCGCCGCCGCCGCCGTCGCCACCGGTGCGAAGTATTTCTGAACCGCTTGCTCGGGTATCCACAGCACACACAGTTGATGATGCTATCACATTTGATGATGCTAGCACATTTTATGGTGCTATCACATTTGATGGTGCTACTGAATCATTAAAAGAATCTATCAAATCATTAAAAGAATCTATCAAATCTATACTATCTAGTATAAAGGGCACCATAGACGACGATTTTAAAAAGTGGGTAAGAAATACTAATTTGAATCCTTTATTACGTAAGACTAATACTGATGTAACAACTGGAGGAATAGACAATGATATTCTATCAAATGGGTTAACTGATATAATAGAAGAAGAAATCGGAGAACCAGAAGAACCAGAAGATGATTCTACATCAAGTAAAAAAAAAAAATCTCGCAGAAAAAAAAGCTTAGAACAATATCTAGATTTAATTCCTATGTTATCTAGTTATATTAATAATGTATATGAATTCATGAATACAGTTAAAAATATGGAGGGCGGAACCTACGATCAAGATATGGATGCTAGCCGTGAAAAGGAGATAGTTTGGTTGAGTAATTATTTTTCTGTAGATAATGACATTTTGATAGAAATGGGAAAAGCACAGGGGGTGGAGGCGACGTCCCCCAACGCGCCGATGGACCTCACCACGACGGGAAACCAGTTGAAAGAAAAGGGGCGAATCAGGAAGAGAGGGGAGGAGGATGAAGAAGTGCAGACCAAGAAATTTAAGCTGAAGCTGGAAACTGATGGAGACGAAGTGCAGGCCATGAAGTGGCAGAGTTTGGAGAACACGTCTGTTCACATTGTTCCGGCGAATGCCAGCTTGCCCACACCTACGTTCTTCGGACTTACGCCCCCCCACGCGCCGATGGACCTCACCACGACGGAGGAAATAGAAGAGGACTTGATGGAAGAGGTTATATCTAAATCCATTTTAACTGGGATACAATTAACAGTTGCTACGAAAGTGGGCGAGCTAGACAGCGAATCATACGAGTATCGGGGGGCGGTGATTGAAGCGATGGCGGTGGTTAATGAGGCGAAGACTAATGACGAGAAAGGGACCGAGCCGCAAAGGAAGAGAAGGAGGGGAAGGGAAGATACGAGCGAGGATGAATATGCGGAGGCGGAGGCAGCGGACGTGATGTATGAGGGGGCGGCGGTGGCGAGAGCGGAGGCGGCAGGGGTGGTGGCGGAGAAGGCGGAGGCGGAGGCAGAGGAGGCGAAGGCGGCGGCAGAGGACGCGAAGGCGGCGGCGGTGGCGTTGGTGGCGGAGGTGAAGACGGCGGCCGAGCTGGCGAGCGCTGCGCGCAGTGGCCGCAAGCGGCCCCGCGAGATGCTGCAGCAGCAGGCGGAGACGGAAGCGGAGGCGGCGGAGGCGTGGGTGGCGGCGGCGGAGGCGTGGGTGGCGGCGGCGGAGGCGTGGGTGGCGGCGGCGGTGGCGTGGGTGGCGGAGGTGAAGACGGCGGAGGCGCGGGCGGTGGCTCAGGAGGCGTCGGCGGTGGCTCAGGAGGCGTGGACGGCGACGGCGGAGGCGTGGACGGCGGCGGAGGAGGCGAACAAGGCGGCGCAAGACTCGGACTCAGACTCGGAAGACGATGCGAAAGATGACGGGATGGATGTGGTGGAGTCGGTCTCAGACTCAGGGGCGAAAGCGGCGGCGGAGGAGGCGCAGAAGGCGAAAGCGGCGGAGCAGGAGGCGTGGGATGCGGTGGAGGTTGTGTATGAGGAGGAGACGCAGGCGAAAGCGGCGGCGGAGGAGGCGCGGGAGGCGGCGGCGCAGGCGCAGGCGCAGGCGCAGGCGCAGGCGATTGGCACCAAAGCGGCGGCGGATGCGTGGGCGCAGGCGCAGGTGGCGGCGGAGGAGGCGGAGGCGAAGGGTGCAGCGGCGGAGGAGGCGATAGATCGTGCGGCGCAGGCGGAGGACGTGGCGACGGCGGTGACGGCGGAGGCGCAGGCGGCGGCGAAGGATGCAGCGGCGCAGGCGGAGGCGGAGGCGGAGGCGAATGCGACTCGGGAAACGGTGAAAGAACCTGAGAAAAAGATGTCATCCGAAAAAAGAAAAGTTATTGAACTCAATAAAAAAAAAGAAGAAGAAGAAGAAAAAGAAGCACTAGAATTAATGAAAAAAAGCTATGAAAAAATAGATTCTAAATTAAATGATATTAAAATTAGCAATGGGGGTGTAACAAATATATATTATTATGCTTTGGAACAAATCAAAATTAAAAAACGGATTTACGAGTTAAATTTAGAACTACAACGGATGAATGAACCTAGTGAAATATCTATAAATTTAACTGGTAATGTACCAATTGGAACTAAAGAAATACAGATGGCGCTTATAGATTATATTACCAAAAACATAAATGAAGAGGTTGATACTAGAATGAATTATGCTAACTTGACAAATATTTTTGAATTAATAAAGAATTATTTATTAGATGATGATCATAATTTTTTTGAAAATATAGAGGTAAATCTTGAGCAATTAGAAGCTTTAGTTCATTTATGTGGTATAATTCTAAAAGAACAATACATAACTACAATTACCGAATGTATCAAAAGTAAATATCAGGATGAGACGAAAACCCGCCCAACACGCTTTTTTGATTTTGTTATACCAATTATGTTTCCCTATCATAATTATAAACCTGAATATTCGGATGAATTAAACAGTTTATTAACCGATGATTATTCTGATCATATAGACACTAAGCAATTACTACTTAATTTATTAACCAGACAAATAGATATCATAAATATGAAAAAAACATTATATAAATATTTAAAATATCACCAATATAATAAACAATTGCAAGATATCGGTACAGCTAAACCAGATATATTTATACCACTAACTGTGGAACAAATTAACGTGACTATTGCTAAGCTCACTCAGAGTGGTAAGGGAGCCGCCGCTACTACCGCCGCCGCCCCCGCCTACTCTAATGAGAATGATATGAAGACGAATTCTACCAAACCTAGTTTCTTAAACTTATTTGTTGACCTGACGGAGAAGAAGGCGAATAAAACAAGGGGGGGAGCAAATAAAACAAGAAAGAAATCTAAATCCTCTCAACTTCGTAAAACGATTAAAAAGCAAAGGGCAAAAAAAATAAAGCGGAAATCGTTAAGGCGCAAAAAACCAATCAAAAAGCGGGTTAATTCCAAAAACCGAAAGGTGAAGCGGAAGATAAAAAATAAGACAAAGAAATATAAGAAACCTAAGAAACAGAAACGTTCGCGCAAACCCAAACCCAAACCTTAGTGCGTATAATTACAGCTCCGTTTTTGATAGTTCATTTGATAGCGTTGCAAATTGGTTCGCTTCATCGCCTTCGCGGTTTTATTGTATCCGTAGTAATATGTGTGGTCACGAATATCATCCCAGTGCCATGTCAGAAATGGGTATTGGCTAAGTAAATTTACCATTCGGTTGTTTTGCGAATTCCGGAAGACCTTTTTAATAGCCCGACGCTCATTCCTGGTTTTTGCGTTCTTAATTTTTATTTGATAATATAATGTATCCAATCGCTTCAATTCATACCTGATTTGCCATTCTTCATCCTCTTCCAATACATCATTTTGAAGCCCGTCTACGAGTTGATTAAGAAGCTCTACAAACCGGTCACTGACCAACTCACTGTTATTTTTGAATTTCATATTTCTATTATATTTTTTAATGTAACTGCTAATTTTCACAAGGTCTTTTACACCAACTTTCTTATTGTAAGGTTTATTCTTCATCTTACAATAAGATTTCGTCATCTTTTTTTTCACACATTGCAACAGCTTAGTCAGCGCCTTCGCATCATAGCGTTTGATAAAGTCATTGTATGGTTCGCTCGCGTATTGCGTGTGTTCCAGCGGATTATTGAACAGATTCCCGAGTTCCCTATCGTATAGGAACTCGGGGGCACACTTTTTCTCCGGATCGGCGGCGGCATTAATCAGGTCTCGGAATTTATTAGCTATCGGTTTCTTGATAATATTATAGAGTTTGGTCATCATAATCCCATGCTCGGGCTTACGATGAATCGGATGAGCGTATTCACGAATAATACTCTCCAATCCCGGCGGTAGCATCCCCGATAGTCTCGCATATTCCGACATAGTTTGTAGTTTGCTACTATTTCGCAGTCATTATCATATTTCAATTTATTAAATAATTCTTTTTAATTTAATCTGTTTAATTCTTGGATTCCTTGTAAATGATTATTAACCAACATATGGTGTATATATCAATCCCCATTATACTATAATGGTCTATATTTTTAAATATATTATAATGTAATAAATGGTGTCGTAACTTTAAATTGTCGCACTTTAAAATGTATTGTTTTTTTCAAAGGCACCCGCTAATTGCTGCCTTGTCAACTGCTTCTGAAACGACAATATGTAATCAAAATCATAAATGTAAGAGTCTTCGCTACCCGATTCGGTATCTGGGTCCCAAATATAGTTAATACAAAACTCGGCATTGAGTGTTTGCGTTGCTAACAATATCTTTTTGTCTAGTTTTCCCACATTTCTCTCCAGCACATCCAATGTATACTGCTTTTTCATAAGAGAAAAGTCCGATATCTCGTTCATTTGTATATTATAAGGTCCTCTATTTAAAATAGAATTTCCATTAATACAAGGAGAAAAATAAAGGTGATCGCGCTGTTTTCATATTTGGCAAAGTGTTTATGTGCGTAGGAACCGATACCAAACCCGATTAGATTCACCACTATTTCGGCAACAGACCCATGCCAGCCGTGTTTTTTGGAATTCTTAATACCCAGCAGAGCGTCCAACGGGTTGAGGTATTTCTCCTTTCCTTCTGTAACTAAATGTTTATAATACCATTCGTTTCTTAACTTATAATCGGGCCGTCCTAGACATCCCCCGAGAGAAAAGGCGAATTTTTCATTCTTATCCAGATACATCTCAAAGAGTTCCCATAATACGCCCGCGCTCTGTATTAGATAAAAATATTCGCTGAAGAAGTAGCCCAAAAATATGAAGAAATACAGGTGGTTTGTCTGCACCCCGAATATTTCAAACCGATAGCAACCCTTTCGTTTATTCACATTCTTATATCCACACGGACAATTAATACCGATTAAAAAGAACCATACAATAAATAGTATTCCCACAATAGCCAATTGTGTATTTTTATTATATAAATGGCGTTGAATAAAGGTATCCATCATATATTTACATAATATATATATTTACTTGGCGTCTTTGTTGGTGAGACGGTATCCCCAATGTTGGAGCGTCTGTCTAATCTTGGGACTCACCGAGAAATCGTTGTATTTGGCGTTCTTTGCATTGATCATATTGATAAGCCGCTTCCGAAACCGGCTCTGCGGGCCCGCGGTCTGCTTCCACCGCTTCACTTGGCGCTCGTCGTCGGCGCCGCGTTCACCACGGAAGAAGTCGCAATACCAATGCACCCACCCATACGGGTGCAGCTCGTCGATCCAGTCTTTGGACTCCCAAAATTCCAACGTGGTCCCCACCATCACTCCGTAAGTGTTGATGCCCTTGTCGTATTTATCCCACTCGCTCACCAGATGCGAATCGGGAATCCCCTTCCACCACGATTTGGGGTATTTCAAATGCTCGTTCTTATATTTTTTACCGGTGACCTTGGACGAAATAGGCCGCCAATACGTCCCGCCGAAACTCCCCGCTCTAAACATCTCTTCTGGACTAAGATTGGGTCGGAAATCGGGAAAATCCTTAAATTCAAATTCCTTAGCACTATTTCTAG
>Ga0209630_10005727_pt1 | contig 10439 bp, 12 predicted proteins | sample COG_01_FD_184745 | JGI IMG/M metagenome (GOLD analysis project Ga0209630, IMG submission 184745) | Pelagic Microbial community sample from North Sea - COGITO 998_met_01 (SPAdes) (version 2) | ecosystem: Environmental > Aquatic > Marine > Neritic zone/Coastal water | place: Helgoland, sampling... | reverse complement strand
TATTTGAGTTGTGATTTGGTCAAACCACCACTCGTTTTCTTGGCGTTACCGTGCATTACTTGGGCTCTGGATCCAACTGATAATAATCCGGGCATTTTATATTATATATGGAGATAATTAAATTGGGGTGATAACAGAGTTACTGTGTTATTTCATAATATTAGACAATAAGAGGTATATATTGATTTAGATCCATCCAAACACATTATATCCACATAATTTACTACAATTTAGGTGGTCTAATGTATCGATAGTGTCTATAAAATCACAATCACTGTATTTTGAATTAAAGTATTTGATACTGACTCACATGTACCATGATGTCATTCATGATGTCATTCACGATGTCATTCATGATGAACAGTAATAATTTCTTTTATTTTGTGTATATATATTATATACATTGTAATTGTGAGATACTATGATAGTTATTAATATCTACCTATTATAAAACACATGAATTATATATTGAACAATCGATTTTAAAAAATAATTATATAAATTGGTGAACCCAACTCGTAGTGATACTGGTTTAAGATTTGGATTATATATACCCATGTCAAACTGTTTCATACCATCATATGTGAATATATATGCTTTTATATATTCTATCTTATTCAGGTGACAATATAACAATCGATGCATTCCATCAACAATGCGATTTTTACAAACGATGATTGGATATGATATATCAACATTATTTATCCTGTCCATATCATCTTTATATTTCCCAGGATTTTGTAAAACATCATATGCCGAATGTAATTCATATGTAAACCCCCAACATTTATTATATAACTCGACTGATAGTAATGGTTTCACTTTTAAATTTGTATATGGTGGTTTATTAGTTTCAATATATGTAAACATTTTCTTAATATCATATTTTATATTGAACATTACAGCAGTGCGATTCATATTGATATATTAAATATATAAATATATAAATATAAAGTGTTAACCCGATGACTGCGATATAATAATATGGTATTGGTTTATATATCTATTTGAATTCCGCCACGTTTAGAATTTTTATTTTTCTTAGATATAAATTCAATGTTCTTTGTTGGTATGTAACTACTACTACTGTTTCCTTGTGAATGACGCATTGTATTTTTTCCAAGTTCTTCTAATATATCATCTACACCGGATGGCGATTCCATTGAGTTATTAGACTTTGACCCACCCATCATCATATTAAGCATTGGTTCAGCACTTGGATCATTCTCTTCGCGTGCAATAGAACTTGCCATATTATTCGCAGCTGCCTGTGACACACTACGCATAATATCAGGATTTTGTCTTAAAATATCACCAATCTCAGGGGATGCTGTTTTGAATAATGACTGTGTCATATGGAACATAAAAGCACTGCCACCAACCATCATAAGTAATCTTAACTCTGGTGCCATTTGAACTGAATCGTTATACTTATCGTGTAACTCTTCAAATACTTCATCGTAATCACCAATACTTTCCATTGTATGTTCGGACCATTTATCAAGTTTAAGACCTACATAATCAAACCGGTGATTCAAATATTCCGTCCCACTAACAAATGCCATTAGCATCTTTCTTGAAAACTTAACACTCTTTTCAATACTTCGCTGTCTATTAAGAGTATTGTATTCAAATTTAAGGTCTTCTAAGTTTGAAGCCATTGAGTAACGCCTACTTGATTTATAACCTAATTTGTCTAATCTATTTAATTTATAGATAAATTCTGCCTTAGATTTCTGGATTTGCTCATAACTAAGTTCCTCCTCTTCCTCTTCCTCTTCCTCTTCATCATCTTTATATGATGACTGGTTATGCGACTGGTGATTATCTTCATTGCTTACATCATCATCATCATCGTCGTCCATGTTGTGATTACGCGATCCTTGGGTAAATTCATCATCGTCATCGTTATTGGCATAATCGTCTTCTTCACTATCCTGTTTTGACGGATATATATTTGATACTTCATCTTCATCGTCGTCGTAATTATCACGTCTTATATATTCGTCCGTTCTTGACGATTCTGATGCAGTGTCATTGTCGGATAGTATATTTGATTTTTTTGTATTAATAAGCATATCTAAATCTCCCATAGGAATGGTTTTATTACCGAGGGATGGTTTACGAACTGATTTCCTAGTATTAAACAATTTTGTTAAATTGGGGGATATATTTTTGGGTTCTCTATTGGTCATATCTTTCTTGTTTACATTAAATATTTTATTATTTTTTAAATCATCTAATACACTAATATCTTTTTCATTGGTGTCTTTTTCAAAATTAATGTCAAAATCTTTGAATTCCATATTACTAATCTTATATAAACTATTTTTTAATATATTACGCAACTGATAATAGATTGTATATTATAATATTATCATAATTTTAGTACATAGTTATATAATATTATATTTATATAAGTTCATTTATTAAGTATTGAAATATATAGTAGTACCATGGAAGTTCAAATTATGGTGTAAATAATATGAGTGATATTACTTATAAAATTTAAGAGGGAATAAAAGCAGGTTGGTCATTAGTAATAATTAAATAAATATATTATTGTCATAATCATTGGTGTCAATCTGTTTATTTTCATTAACATTCTTCATTGTATTATATTCATTTATAATCTGGTATGCTCTTGCAACATCTTGTTCTGATATATTTTTCGTTTTGTAATCATCAATGCGTTTTTTTATAACACATGTTGAACTCTTTTCATTTAGTATGTATTTGAAGAATAAGATAAATAACAATGTTATAATAACAGACATAAATATATCACGTGTTGATACAAATGCTACACAGAATACAACAAACATTCTTGCCCAAAAATTTTCAAATATTAAATCAACTGCTACGGGCATATCCTTCGCCATATATTTACTTCCAATATTCATTATAAATATAATACATACACTGAATAACTTACTAGCATTTAACGATGTTAATAAATATTCTAACATATCTTATATTATATCATTATATTTATTTACTATAATGTGTTTATTTACTTCGTAGGGTGTTTAATTGAGAATTGAGTTCTTCGAACATACTATTGATATCACGCCCACTGTTTGAATTCATATCATTCACATCTGATGGTGTAGCATTTGCCTGATTAAACGATGGAAGTGGTTCTTGCTGATGTGGTTCTTTGAGTGGTTGTTCTGGTAATGGTGTTCTATTTTGTTCAATTGAATCACCATTGAACTGTCCAACTTCTTGTTTGAAATCATCATATGATATTTCATCCAATCCCTCTGTTGTATCGAACACGCTAGTTGTTTCTTGTTCTTCTTCGTCAATGTTATCTAAATGCTCTGCTGTCTTTGGTGTATATGGAAATAATTCATTGAGTCGTTCACTAAATCGATTATCGGTATGATAATCGAGTCTTTGAATTATTATATCTTTTATATTTGTAGTGGATACTACAAGTAATATAAGGCATACAAATACTAGACCCATTGAGAAATTATTATAACAGATGTAAAATATAACTAGTATAAGTAGTAATGGAAATGCGTTATTATTCATTGATTTCGTTGTTATGTTTTTGTCACCGGATAAGAAGAATACTATGATTATAATCAATATAATAATAAATACATTTTTGTTATCCATATCTTAATTAAGATGTACATTATTTTTTTATAGTATGGACTTAATTATATAAAGTTTATTATATAACATTTATTATATAACATTTATTATATAATGAACATATCGCCAACATTAAATTGTAAAAATATAATTCAAGAAAGAATAAATAATAATCAAATTATTTATAATTTTGGATTAGGTGCGAATCCAATTAAACAACCTGATTTTTATATTGATTGTCTAAAAAAATATGCTGATAAAAAAGAATATACTTCTGCGGAAGGAATACCCGAACTAAACAATACACTTATGAATACATATTCAAAAAATAACTATGCACACAAAATATTACTTGGGAATGGTCTAAAAGAATTATTATATATAATTCAACTGGCATTCGATGGTAAAATTATTCATATAACACCATCATGGGTTAGTTATAAAGAACAGATAAAAATAATGAATAAAGAAGATAATCTAATTGAACTAGAAACAACATTTGAAGATAATTATAAAATAGATTTACATTTATTAGAAGAACTCCTTATTAAATATAAAACTAATAACAAATTATTATTATTTGATAATCCGAATAATCCGACTGGACTTGTGTATAACAACGATGAGATTAAAAACATCGCATCATTATTACAAAAATATAACTGTCTTGTTATAGCAGATGAAATATATCTAAACTTAACACACTATGATAAAATTAATTCTATAAGTGATTACATACCAAACTTAACAATTGTGGGGTCGTCTGTATCGAAAGATTTAGGATGCGGTGGTTATAGACTAGGTTGGTTAGTATTTCCAAAAACACAGATTGATTTATTCAATAAGTGTAATTCATATGCATCGTCTATTTATTCATGTCCTTCTACGCCAATACAATATGCTACTAACAAGATGTTATTAAATAAAGATGTTGTTATTGCTCACTACAAATTAAATAATACCATATATAAATATATCTCTAATGAAATATGTAGTATATTAACTAAATCTAAAATAAAATTTATAAAACCAAATTCGGCATGGTATATATTCTTAAATTTTGATAATTATAAAGAAAGACTGTTATTAGAGAATTGTAAAACAAGTATTGACTTATCATTATTATTGATAAATGAATGTGGTATAGTAAATGTAGCTGGTGATTATTTTAATATAAGCGGTTTAAATATTAGACTTTCATTTGTCGATTTTAATATAACTGATAGTGTAAATAATGATATAGATATTTCAAAAATGACGGATGGTCTAAAATCTTTAATTAAGTATGTTGATTCTATATAAATTATTTGTTTATTAATTGTTTTTTAATATTATTTATTTTCTATAATTATATTAATATAAACATATTATGACAAAGTCGGTGTCATATTGTTCACTTGAAGAAGCGTGGGGTGACAATTACGTTGAAACAAAAGAAAATACCCCAGAAGAAGTAAAACCAAATAAAGATATAAGTTATTCTGGTGGAAAACAATATTCCACCGAATTATTACCACAGACTCACCAAGATGTACATGAAGAAACTGGTCATACTAATATTCCACCTGATTATTTAAATAATAAAGACGATTATGCAATTGTTCCATATAATATGGATAAGGAACAATTATGGGGGGAATTTTTGGAATATGTAAAGCAGAAAAAAGAAGCACAGCAGGGCAATAAAAATGTAGAAGAGTTTTCTAGTTTTGAATCACGACCCGTTGAAAGTAAAAAAGACAATTCATATGTAGATTTATTGATATTGATTATGTTCGGGATTATTGTTATATTTATACTCGATTCATTTGTTCGATTTGGACGGAAGTCTAAGCGAGATTAATCTTTCTTTCTATATAAGAGATAATTGAATGATTGATAATCAGATGTGTCTTTTGTTTTTGGAATATTTGTATCTTTGTGTTTATATAAAGAAATAGCAGAATTGTTACTTGATATTGAACTAATTCGATTATGTGGTTTTTCGTCATCATCTAATAGGGAATGTTCGCTTTCTTGTTTCCACGAAATGAATATGAGGAATGGATGGCAATATTTACAACTAAACCCATTACTTCTCAGTTTCTTTAGAATAAAAATGACACATTTCGTCAAGTTATACAATGGTTCACCAGGAATATATTCGGGGACTTGATAGAAGCAGTAACTATATTCATTTTCAGATGAACCTTTTATTTTAATATAGCATCTTTCTAGGATACGTTCAAAAATATAACAGCGGAATTTGTCTTTATCATGTTGTTTTTTCTGTATATCAAATACGTTAATACTAAAACTCATTATAATTATAATATATATTTATTTTATAATTTAATATCTAGGAAATTATATTATAATGGATACAACAACTCTAATTATATTGAGAGAGGGTAATAATTTAAAATATAACTATATAATATAAAATGCCCGGATTATTATCAGTCGGATCCAGAGCCCAAGTTATGCACGGTAATGCTAAGAAAACAAGCGGTGGATTAACTAAATCACAACTTAAATATAATAAACAAGGAAAGATTGTTAGCAAGAAGGCATCAATACTTGCTAAGAAGAATAATAGATTGGTTAAGGCGGGGTATGTTACTAGAAAAGGTGTATTTGGTATTGGAAAGATGGGGGGAGGGGGCATGGAGTTCAATCTCTATCCTACTGATGAGGAGGAATTAGCTGAATATTATGAGACTGGTAAATTAACGGTTGATACTTACAACGAAGTGATTAAGAATGAGCAGAACCTTGAACGTGCGCTAGAATTCATAAAAAAATACCCTGCTGATAAAAAATACCCTACTGATTCTGTGCAGAGAATATGTGAAACTGTTATTGGTTTTTCAGATAAATCAACGGATTATATTGATGTACATTTATCTTCCTGTAGAAAGATCGACAAATCAATCGAAAAAGCAAGTGAATTCGTACAATTATATGATAAATTAGCTTTTAGATTGAACCTTACATTTGGTACTTATAAAGAATGGTTTAGAGAATACTCAAAACTATACGAAGTAAATCATGAATTTGACGATCACGATAGAAGAAGAATATTAGATCATATGAACTACGGGGGTGTATTTACTTCACATAATAAGATAAATGATAAGAATTTAGAAAAGATAAATAATAAGAAATTAGAAAAGTTAGGAGAATATTTACTCGCCAAATATGTAAGTACACTAGATAATAAAAATCAACCTATTAGTAAAACTAAAGACAAATTTTTGAAATACCAAAAAACATTAATTTATAATTTTAAAAATACGAATTATTCGATTGTGTGATGAAAATGGCACATCAGCGTAAAGAAGCACTAACTGAAACAAATTACAAAGAGGTTCTTAGACTCACGTCGTCTAGTAACATCAAATCTTTCAAGGATAAATGCGGTAGTAATCTACTAGCATATATCAGTTCATATCATTTCAAATCATACAACAGTCTAGTAAGAGACATTGAGATTAAACTCAATATCCAAGAAGTAGAAGAAAGTGAAGAAGAAGAATATGATTCTTGTTAGATGTATTCATTTCGATATCACCGATTTTTATAATTATTCAATCATCTAATAAATCATCAATTTTTGCAAAATCACTTGGTGTTAATAATGGTACTAACTCTTCCAAATAGGTGTCCATATCAATAATCTTAAACTCAATAATCTCGGATGTATTATACTGGTTACTATCAATATCCTTTAATTGAAACGTCATAAAAGGTATATTGTCTAAATGAATTTCGAACTGTTTATCATAAGATTTATAACCGACATTAACTGTTTTATTGAATTTATAAATCTTACCAGTAATGTCATTCTTACAATTTGTGATTTTTACAGTAATGTCATCAATAAACTTAATTTCAATTCTAGTATCGTCTGTCAAAATGAGCGATAATGAACGCACCGAATCATCTACGTGAATTGCTTCTACCATATATATATATATTAGTTATTATTTAAGTTTATAATAATATTAAAGCATTTAATATGATTCATTGTATCTCGTCCTGGCGAATCTTACCGCCCCATGGACTAAAGATTAGTTTATTTTCGCGTAAGTAGATCATCAATGTATTCTGTACCTTCCACTCTTTAGTAATATTAGTAACGGTTGACATTGCTCCATCAACTATCATTGATTGATAACCCCATTTTTCTTCTTTTGTAGATTTGTTCATTCTCCAACAATGTGGTTCATATTCTTTATATTCTTCATCAGGTAGAGTATGAGTCGCAATATAATTGCGAACAAATGATTTAAAATGACCCTTGATATTTATTTCCACTTTCTCGTCGTCTGTGAGGTCGACGATAAAAATTGGTCTGGACTCGGGTGGGTAAACACATGGCAATTTAACGACATCAAGATTTAAAATATTTCTAGAGTGAAGCATACCTGGTTTAGCGGTTATTTTACCGATTTTCTTGTTAAACCCGTTCGAATGGTATGTGTTTTCACCAAACGGATTCGCATATGTTTCTTCATACTCCTCAATCGCAAGAATTGACGTTCGATAAGGACCGGTCTTGTGACCCGCCTCAATATCTACACGCCAATAACCGGTCATTCGACCGATTAAACCTTGGATTTGGACATTGTTGTCGACTGTCTTTGTGTGACGTTCATGCATTGCGCCAATACGTAATTTCCATGCGTTTGGGATTAGATTTGCTCTACGCAATAGTCCTTTCACTCCAAGAACAACATGATTACTCAATTCGTCGTCGAACAATGTCTTTAACTCATCTTCTTGTATTTTATCCGTAGAATCGTGATTTTTGAATTCTATATTTTTCAAAATACACGCATTTTGAATCAATTTGGTTGTTTTAGGACCAACACGGACAATATGAATTCTATAATCAGTTCCATAATTATCGAGAATGTCTTCTTGGACCCATTTTTCGGCTACTTCTTGTGTGTTTAACGCATAAAATTCTTGTACAATATCTTTTTCTAAAAAATCTATATGTCCAATGTATGTATCAGGGATAGTCATTTTACAAAGTTCATGTAATTCACCCCATGTATAGAGTTCGTATAGTTCTCGAATCATCGTGGCACTGATAAATACAAATCGGTTATTGTGTTTCTTCATATGATTAACATCCAATACACCGGCTTCTTTCAATGTACGGTGAAGTCGTTGACATTCTTTGTCCCCTGTATCAATTTCATCAATAATAATGAGACTGTTCTTCATATTTACAATATCGGCCTTTGGAAGTTTTCCATGATGAAAAATTTTATTTTTGAAACATTCTGGAGATTTTTCAATCATATCTGCTTGCCAACTGGCATTGCTCATACCAGTAATAATCCGTACATTCGATAGATCGACAATAAAAGAATCATCGATATGGGTTGTTAGCAGTTTTGCGATTTCAATCATAAGTCCGTCTGCACCAACTTTTGTCTTTTTCTGTATACTCACAACATGTCTATTATTCTGATAAAACATTTGTTGAACATTATGAGCATCTAATGCTTGATTCGGAAATATATATTCTGCGGTTGCCTTGACATCGCCCATGCCAAAATTAAATTTATTTACTGCATTTGCTGCAGTAAATGCAGTGAGAACAAGTTCTCGTTGAAGGGCAAATTTGTCTTCGTTGCTTAAAGTCATTGTTGTTTAATAATTAGTTATTATTAAATCAATTTTATGCTATTTAGTGTGATTAATAGTAACACACGTCGATATGTTTTACGAACTAACGTTAGTTACAACGAGTGTACGTTATGGGTCATCTGAATTTTGCAAAATCATATCGGTCAACCCAGTCTTTTGTAGTGGTATATTAATTCACTAAAATGACGAATCCGTTGACATGTATAGTATACATATTATACATTTTAAATTGTTATAAGCACCCTGGGGTGTTATGAGGTCCCTGTGGACCGTGCCTCATTCAATCGGGGGGGCTTACGCCCTACTTTTGCCAGGGGCACACGTACGCGGCACCGCAGGTGAGCGGCCCGAGGCCATGCGGGCGGCGGTAACGGCCGCGGCGGTGGCGGTGGCAGCGGTGGCGGCGATGACCTTATGTGCCTCGTGGTCGTAGACGTGGTCGGTGACCTTAAGGGTCGAGACGAAAGGCTGAATGTCCCTATGCACATTCCCGTACGGGAACAATTGACCACGACGTTCCAATGTCGGTTTGGTTGCGATGTCATCGCAGCTGACGCTGCAGATGGCGTCCACCATTTCCGAGAACTGATCGAGGGTGTTGCCGTGCGGGAAGTGTGCGGCAAGCGCAGTTTTCATTGCGTGAAGGTCGGCGGTCACTGCCTCGGATGCCGAGACGGATGCCGTCTCGACCTCCGATGCAGTGGGGCGGTGCACGAATATACCCGAAACAACCGATTCGATATCGGTGAGCTTCATCCTAATACTATTGTCGATCCTGGTGGGACGCATCGTGGTGGGACGCATCGTGTAAAATAAGAATTGAATATAGATTACCATCGATTTTTTTTACATGGGTCATCTGAATTTTACCAAATCATCTCTGTCAATCCAGTCTTTTGTAGTGGTATATTAATTCACTATAAATATAGTTTTCATATACTACATGGTCCTAAAATGACGAATCCGTTGACATGTATAGTATACATATTATACATTTTAAATTGTTATAAGCACCCTGGGGTGTTATGAGGTCCCGGTGGACCGTGTCACCTTTACTTCATCCAGTCGAACTCCAACTCGCGCGCAAGCTTGTGAGCGTGGGCAGCGTTGGCCTCATTCATGAGGGCGTCGGCGGTGGCGGTCTCCAATTGACAGAGGTGGTCCTCGGCGTGGGCGACATTATC
>Ga0209630_10005726_pt1 | contig 10439 bp, 11 predicted proteins | sample COG_01_FD_184745 | JGI IMG/M metagenome (GOLD analysis project Ga0209630, IMG submission 184745) | Pelagic Microbial community sample from North Sea - COGITO 998_met_01 (SPAdes) (version 2) | ecosystem: Environmental > Aquatic > Marine > Neritic zone/Coastal water | place: Helgoland, sampling... | reverse complement strand
ATGCGAATTTAGCATAATTGTCTCCCATACTTATCGATTGATCTTGCACTGTATTTATCCCAAAATCATAATTAAAAGTGAATAGAACACTATTGTTTACAGCACCGTAACTAGTGGAGACCCATATATCTTTCTTATTGGAGTTGTGTAAGTTGTTCGCCGAACCAAGTCCTTGCATATTACCAAACAAACCATCATAATAGGGTGTATTCGTATTAACCATTCCTACATTGTACCATAGCAAACGATTGAATTCAGGAGAAGGACAATTGATTGGTCCACAATTCTGAAAGCTTCCTAGTACCATTTTCTCATCGTCCCAATCATAAGATACAAACGACGGATTGATTGGCATACTGTCTATTGTATTTGGTGTTCTTGCTAAGATATATCCATAATTATAAAAAGTAGGCTGAAAAGCTGTTGGTACTTGCTTTATTTGATCTAGCGGAAAAGCATACATCGCATCTATCGTGCTTCTTGAGTCGGGAACATATAGTGTGTCATTAATAATAACCAGTCCTCCTGCATGCATATCATAAAAAGTATCATAGTTTTCATCGACCAATAATACATGACGATAAGCAATGTTATCCATATCTGTAATGTCTACAAAAGAGACCCTTGAACCCCTATTCCTATAATCCGCATTCTGCCCATCACAAGGAAAAGGGTAATTGTAATTCCGACCATACCAAGAAACTACGGAAAATTCTTTGCAACCAACATTTACGCCTGTAATTCCTTGCGGGCGCCATTTCACTGTAGAAGCGTCACCGCTATTCCATTTATACCCAACTACTGCAGGCGATACAGTAGCTAAATTTGCTGCCGAAAGCTTTGTTGCTACTCTGTTCAAATCCAAGTTACAAAGCGATACAATTGCAAAAGTATCTGCTGCATGCTGACTAAAAGACTTACTTATACCCAATATAAGTAAAAACAAAAAGGCTGTTCCAATTCTTATTTTTTTCATATTTGTAATAGAATAAAGTGAATTTAGCAACACTGAAGGGTTCCCAAGATCCACAAAAGTCTCAAAATAACACCTGCTCTTGGCCTAAATAGTTTCTAGTGGATGTTACTCAAAACTATATAAAATGTTAGTAATAAACAATTAAGGAACTAAACTTCATCCTCAACCAACCCCAAAACCTTCTCACGAGCACTCACATCCAGCTCCCCATCATCATCCAAAACGGAAACAAATCCCATTTACACTGGTGTTTAGCTTTTATTGTAACCCGTTTTTACTTTTTATTATTTAACATTTCATCTGTAAAATGAATTTTTGATTTCTCTTTTGAGAATTTTTCATTGTTATAATCAGATGATCTGCCCTTAGGTATTGAAAGGCTTTTCCAATCGTTTCCTTTTATCATTCTTCCAACAAAAACCATTTGACCTATATGGTAGGAATAATGAGATAATTGCCTGTTGATTGCCTCAATAATAGTATGTCCTTGATTCCTTATGTAAATTATTGTTTCAAAATTCTCCTTATTTATTGAGTTTAAAGCTTCAAAAAGACATTGCCAGCCTTTTTCCCATTTATTAATTAATTCTTTTTTTGATTTTATGACATCATCTTCAAATTCCAAATCTCTAGAACGCCATTCTTTCTCTCCATCGGAAACTAGAAAATCGGTCCACCTGGACATCATATTCCCCCAAAGGTGATTTACCATAATGGCAATGGAATTACTTTCAGAATTATATTGCCAAAGCAATTCATTATCATTTAATTGGTCAATAGTTTTATCTCCCAACATTTTATAATATTGAAATTGTTTTTTTACACTTTCTAGATATTCTTTATCCATAATTCTAATGGGCTACCGTTCCAACTAAAATAAGTAAAAACGGTGTGGTTGGCAGGTTTATTTATTTTAGCCGTTGTAGGTGCTGGCTTATTTTTCTTTTATCGGAATCCAAATCTCTTCCTCAGAATTTGGATCATTGTTCTTATATTTTGTTCCCAAGACTTCAAAATAGAGTCTGTTATCAACCAGATATTCTGAACTAGGTAACCATTCTGAGAAAATGCACTGAAATATCGAATTATCAGAACTTAAACCCTTGTAATCAAAGACTGCATAAAGTCCACCTTTCAGGATAAATGATTTCATCCCATTCGGAATCTTCTCGAAACTTTTAACCTCTACTGTTGCCCATTTTTCAAATTCATTGTTAGGTCTAAATTGTTTGTAGTAAAGCGGAGGGTAGATTTGCAAAGAGATTTTATCTTTTGTTGTCTTGTTCTGAATTTCTTTAATTCGTGGTGCAAATTGACCCCAAAGTGGTCCTGTTTTATTGTCAATCAAACTCATCATTATATTTTGACCTATTAACTTCTTCTCTTTTAGTTCTTCAATTCTAGGATTCATTTGTCTGTTTCGGTTTTCTGCTTTTACCTAACGTTGCGGCTAACGTAAGCAGAAACGGTTTGGTAGGCAAAAGCTGTTTATTTTAGCTTTGTTATATAACGTTTCTTTTGCCTAAAAATTCGGAATAGGTATATCTAAAGGAGGACTAAATAAGAAGGTAATCTGGGTATTTGATAATTCAATCTCCACGGTTGTTTTTAATCCTTCATTATTTTTTGCTGAAACATAAATAAAAGAAGCTTCAGTAGTCATCTGATATGATTCAGGCAGTATTAATTTGTCTTTCAATTGTTTTAAAAATTCTTTCGCCTCTTTTTCTGTGTTAAAACTGTAATTATTCATTGAGGAATAACCTGCAGTCTCTATAAAATTTCGTGTAACATTTGTAAGTGGGATTTTTGCAGTAGGTAATCCGTTCTCTTTATCCCTTTTAATTAGGTCAATGTTTCCTTCATAAAACTTCTCTGCTGCAGATAGATTCTCTACAAATGTTTTATTGAATTTCTTCCAGTTCTTTTTAGAAAACTCTTCGGTTTGTGCTGACAGAGTACTTACTAGTGTAATAATCAATGTGATTAAAAATATTTTTTTCATAAACGGTTTTATGTTTTACAACGTGCGTGTATATACAGGACTGTATATAACTACCTTATGGTTTATACTACTTTCGTGACTCGTAAAATTAAGTTTTTTTATCAAAAAATTCATCCAAAGGGATTGATAAATTTGCAAAATCAGCTGAGGATACATGCTTATAAATCATTGAAAGCAGAATGTTTTATAGAAATACGTTATCATTCATAGACATTGTAAAACGTTATCTAAATAATTGTGAATCCTACGAAGAATACGCTAAATTTATCGAGTTAATTGCAGAAGGTAAATCTAGCCAACGTATTGGTTTTGAGGATCCATTTGATTTCCCATTTTGAAAATTGAAAGAAAGCAAAATCACAACATAAATAGATTATGTTGTAACAAGCTAAATTTCAGTAAATAATAAAAGTAATAGTTATGAATAAGTTGAATATATTTTTCGATCAAATAAAAAGAATTTCCTTTTTGGGTAGAATCTTTAAATGGTCTTCACTAAGAAGTCTTTCTTATGAAGCGCTGCAAGAGCTAACAAGTTTAAACAATTCGCATACTAAAATAAACGATGAATTAAACCAAGTAAAAAGCGAAAAGAACCTCCTTGAGCAAAAGGTGGCCACCCTAAAAGAGCAAGAAGCAGATTTTAATATGTCTATAACTCGAATTAACACGCAAGTTGAGGCTGAGAAGAATAGAGTTACTGAGATAGCAGAAAGACTAGCAGCTGCAAATAAAGCGCTTACTAAAGTCAATTCAGACCGTGAACGTGAAATGGAGGAATATCAAAAAAGTATTGATAAGTTGAATAATGCGCAAACTTCTTTGGATAAAGAGAAAACCAGAGTAAATGATGCCAGAGTAGAGGAGAAGGAACAAGAATTGGAAGAAATGAAAAGAACTTGGCAAAATCACGAAATAGCAGTAGCGGAAGAAATGAAAAGGTTGTGCCTAAAACATACCGTTACCTATTTGGATTCTGTACCATTTAAAGGCACTCCAGACAATCCAATTGAAATTTGCGATGAGATTATCATCTTTGACGCAAAATCGCCTTCAAACGACGATTTAAATAACTTCCCTAAATACATTAAACTACAGGCAGAAAGCGCAAAAAAATACACCAAAAATACCGGCGTTAAAAAGGAGATCTACCTTGTTATTCCTTCAAATACAGTTAAAGTAATTCAGTCATTTCATTACGACATGGGAGAATACGATGTGTATGTTATTACAATGGATGCGCTTGAGCCCGTGTTGCTTTCTTTGAAAAAGATAGAAGAGTATGAGTTTGCAGATAAATTAAGCCCAGAAGATAGAAGCTCAATTTGTAGGGTGCTGGGTAAATATGCACATGCTACAAAAAGAAGGGTTCAAATAGATCAGTATTTGGCAAACCATATGTTGGGGTTATTGAAATACTCAGAAAATGTATTGCCTGAAGAATTTCAAGAGTCGGTTACGCAATTTGAAAAAGCCGAAAAATTAAACCCAACCCTAGAAAAAAGAAGTAAAGAAATCAGCACTGCAAAACTCAATGATGAATTTGCTAAAATCAATAAAGATGCGGTGATACATGACGAGGACTTTCCGAAAAAGTTAGGGGAGATGGATATTTAGAGAGCTTTTACGGCCTAATTTACAACAATAGAATTCGTATATTGCCATCTTCAATCACTGTACACACAGCACAAATGCGCCAATTACTTTTAGTTATACCCATAATTCTGTTTTCGGAATGTACGAGCTCTCAAATAGACCTGAAAAATGAAAAAAATTTGAACAAACAACCTTTGGATACTGCAATTGAGGCAGAGAAACCCTTGAGTAAACCAGCAAAAATAGACACTATTAGTATCTGTTCGTTCAATATTCAATTTTTAGGGCATTTTAAAGCTAGGGACAACAATACACTTTCCAAAATATTGAAGCCATACGATATTGTCGTTATTCAGGAAATGGTAGCACCTCCAGTATCAGGTACTTTTCCAAGCAATGGACAAAAGTACAAGTCTGATGTAGAGAGCAAATCGTTTGTTACCGCTATGCAAGAGCAAGGGTTCTCATACTGGCTATCTACAGAAGATACGGGGCCAACAAAGAACCACGTTAATTCGAGTGCTTCAGAATGGTGGATAACCTTTTACAGAGATGCGATTGTTGTTCCGGATAGTACGAGATATTTTGGTTTCTTAGATACAGCTTTGGCTGGCAGTTTACTTTTTGAAAGAGTTCCTTTTTGTCTGCCGTTTAAATCTACAGGTGGGAATAGTACTTTTTCGCTAATTTCTCTTCACCTTAAACCTGGCAATGGTTTAGCAGATAGAACGCGTAGGGCAGGGGAGTTGAAAACCTTGTTTGAATGGGGAGCTATCCAGCAGGAAACAAATAAAGATTTTATTTATTTAGGAGATTGTAATATATACAAAGAAGGAGAATTTATTGAATATGAAAAACAAGCTATTTATAGTTTGAATAAGCAATGTTCCAGCACAAACACCAAGTTGTATGAAGATGCTAAAAAAGGAAAACCCTATGACCATGTGTTTTACACAAATAATTCAGAAAACGAGATAATCAAGGAATCCTTTAAAGTAGTTGATTTGCTGAAAGAAGTGCGAACACTTTACAAGGGTGAATATTTTCCTTATGCACCTTACGAACACAATTTGTTCAGAACAAAATTTTCGGATCATGTTCCGATTGCTTTCAAGTATATACTAGGGAAGGATAAGGATTAATAATTTACTTGATAATCCTTGTAAACCAATTGGTGATCCTTATATACTTAAATAGTTCAAATACCTGTTGCATCCAAACAACTGGTCTATTCAGACAATACTGCTGAAAAGGGAGTAGTTAAGCGTAAGTTAATGCTTCAGAAGCTTTCTCCTCCCAATTAGAACTCCTTCTTTAAGAATCGAGCATAAATACATTCCTGGTATAATATCACGCGTATTAATTTCTGTTTTTGCTTGTCCCTGAGTAAAAATGGTTTTTATTTTTTCTCCAGTTATTGTGTAAATTGAAATCAATGTAGCATCAGGAGTTTCAATGGTGAGGTTGTTTTTGAAAGGGTTAGGATAAATCAAAGAAGAAAAATTATCACTTTGAGAAGCAAGTCCATTAGGGCATGATACTACAATACTTCCCGTCATCATTGGATGAAGATAACAGTAATAATCATAGGTCCCAGCCTGGTTGACTTGGTAGCTATAGGTAGTGTCGAAAGAATTAATTGATTCGGTCCACAAACTAGCTCCAGCAGGAACGGAAGTTGACCATGTAGTGTGGTTTCCACTTTCCCATATCCATTTAACAGTATCTCCACATTCTGCATTAAGAGTAGCAGGTGTGTACTGATTGTCTGATACGGTTATGATGTGTAAAGTAGCATGTCCTTGAGAGTAAGCGACCATTAATACCAAAATAGTGTAAAGTTTTTTCATGTTGTATTTTTTTATTTTCCTAATTTTCTAGTTTTCGGTTACGCATTTTTTAGTGTTTGCTAGCCTCCTTATTCAGTTAAATATAGTTTTTTTTATTTAAATACCAGAATTATTCCGAAAGGTTCATGTTAAATACATGTATGAAAAAAAAGGAATAACTTATAAAAGTTATTCCTTTTTCAAAAAGTATATCTATTAATGTTTATCTATTACTCCATTCATCTATAGAAACTTGGTTGGATTTTACGTAGCTTTCATAGTTTGCTTTTTTAGCAGCAATCATAGAAAGTTTCGCAGTTTCGATGGCCCCTTTGTAGTCTTTTAGTTCAGCTTGAATAAGTGCTTTTCTTCTCAAATACCAGAAGGGTTTTTCTTTTTTCAAAGCAAGCGCTTTGTTGATGTAATTGAAGGCCGTTTTCATATTTGATTTTTGAGATAAATAGTAATCCGCAGCTTTGTAATAGTCTTCAGCCACTGGACCATTCATAACTTTTTTAATTGATGCCGTAACTGTTTCTTTTGTATCTGTTTTAAATGGCAGCATAACAATTGTTTTGTCCCACGACATAGAAAGTTTTGCACCATCCATCTGAATGTCATCAAAACTAATTGTAAAAGATTGTTTAGCTTGGTTCAATAATCCGACTTTAGCAGAGGTCTTGATCATAATTTGTTTGTCGTCCATTTTTTCCGGTGTTCCCCAGTTTTCCGTATCACCATAAAATATAATAACCCATTCATCTTTTTGAGGAATAGTGAATATTGAATAGGACCCAGCTTTTAAAGTATCCTTTCCAAAAATTAAAATATCACTAGTTGTAATTATTGTGTTTTTATTTGCTCCAGTCCTCCACATTTTATTGAACGGAACCAAGCTTCCAAAAATTTCTCTATCTCTTTTGTGCGGTCTTGAATAGGTAATTGAAACATCTGTTAATCCAATCTTTTGTTCTACAGTAGAACTGGGGCTTGGAGCTGGTGTTTTTATTTGTGCTTGCAAGGTTAAGACTGCAAATAGTATTGTACCGGTTATTAAATTTTTCATTTTATTACTTTTAAATTAATATTGATGCGAAAATAGCACTAAGCGTATTAAGTAACCTCTTTATTGCGCAAGAATATTTTACTTTTACTGCTATCTCTTTGCTTTTCAGATGTTTATTTTTTTAAAAAATAGGTTGAACAAAATTGATTAATTTCGAAATCTAATAATTAATAAAAAATGAATAAATTTTATCTTTTTTTAATGATTTTATCCATAGGGATAAGCAGTTTTGCTAATAAAAGTAATGGCGAAATATACGTAGATCTGCAGAAACTGTATTCTATGAAACGTGTCTTATACGTGGCTGCTCATCCAGATGATGAAAACACAAGGGCGCTTGCATGGCTTTCTTTGGGTGAGAAAGCTGAGACAGCTTATTTTTCATTGACGCGTGGCGACGGTGGTCAAAATTTAATAGGAAATGAATTAAGCGAAGATTTAGGAGTTTTGAGGACGCAGGAGCTACTTTCTGCTCGATCGCATGATTGTGCAAAACAATATTTTTCAAGGGCTGTTGACTTTGGATACTCAAAATCTGCAAAAGAATCGCTTGAATTGTGGGGTAAAGAGCAATTACTGGCAGACTTAGTCCTAATGATTCGAAAGTTTCAACCGGATGTAATAATTACGCGTTTTCCTCCAGATAAAAGAGGAGGGCATGGTCACCATACTGCATCTGCATTATTAGCAATTGAAGCCTTTGATAAAGCAAAAGACCCTAAATATATGCCTAAACAAGTTTCTATATATGGCATTTGGGAAACTACTTCATTGTATTGGAATACCTCTTATTGGTGGGATGAAAATATAAAGGATATCGCAAAAGAGAATTCTGATTATTTAGTAGCTGATATCGGAGGCTATAATCCTCAGCTTGGAATGTCTTACAATGAAATTGGTACGTTGGCCAGAAGTGAACATAAGTGCCAAGGTTTTGGTGGACTAGTTGAGCTTGGTAGTCGCTTGGAATACTTTAAGCATTTGGCAGGGGAGAAATTACAATCTTCCCTTTTTGAGAAAAGTAAGCGAACCTGGAAGGAACTGATAGGTGAAGAATTTGAAGTACAATTTCAAACTGTAATTGATAATTTTGATTTTATAAATGTTGAAAATAATGTTTCAGGAATATTAGAGATTCTTAAAGTATTGCAAACACTTCCTAAGAGTTATGTCGTTACAGAGAAAATCGATCGTTGCAAACAAATACTCATTGATTGTTTGGGGTTAGATTTGGAAATGATTGCAAGTAATTATTCTTTCATTCAGGGTGATTCAGTTGAATTAACTGCTAATGTTATAAATAGAACGAGATTGGAATTGTATCTTATGGGGGTTGCTCTTAGTTCAGGTGAGGAAATGAAATTAAATGATACTTTGAAATACAATCAAATGGTTTCTGAGAATATTGTTTCTAGTGGCAATAATAATCTTTCAAATCCTTATTGGCTAAATCAAGATTTTATAAATGTATTTGTTGTTACGAATACAAAAGATTTAGGAGAACCTGAAAGTGCTCCTAGTATTTCGGCATTATTTAAATTCTCTCTAGAAAAGGATGTCTTTGAAATAAGTGTTCCTGTAACTTATAAATGGAGGGATCCTTCCTATGGAGAGAGAAAAAGACCTTTAATTGCCACTCCAGAATTTACTTCAACATATAGCAAACAGCAACTTTTGATAGCGCCGGATACAAAAGAAACAGTACAATTTAAATTAAGAAGTTTTACCGATAGTTTAGTAGATGAAATAACTGTGAAAGTTCCAGATGGATGGGTTGTTAACCCTTCCAGAATAAGCGTTTCTATTAATAATAAGCATTCTGAAGAGTGGTATGAATTCACTGTCGTTGGAGATGCAAATGCTAAACAGGGGTATATTAAATTGTTTAATTCAAAAGGAGAGCCTTTGCTTTCCTACAAAGAAATAGCTTATGACCATATAACTACTCAAGCTCTGTTTAAAAAAGCAAAATTGAAGTGTACTGTTCTCGATGTTAAGACTAAAACTGGTCGCATAGCTTACATAAAAGGAGCAGGAGATGTTGTTCCGCAAGCAATTGAGCAATTGGGTTTTGAAGTTGATGTTTTTTCAGTAAAAGACGTTCCATTGATTCAATTGGACACTTATCAAACGATAGTATTGGGAATTAGAGTATATAATGTTAAACCAGAATTACTGAATTTTACAGACCAATTGAATCAATATGTTGAAGAGGGAGGAAACCTCATTATGCAATATAATACCGCTTATCGCTCCCTGAAAGGAAAATCTTTAGGTCCTTACCCTTTTGAATTATCAAGAAACAGAGTTACAGAGGAAGATGCGGAAGTAACATTTTTAAACCCAGACCACCCAATATTAAATTCGCCTAATAAAATTTCAAAAAATGACTTTGATAACTGGGTGCAGGAAAGAGGTTTGTATTTTGCTTCAAATTGGGACAAAGAATATGTTCCTCTTCTCTCTTGGGAAGATGAAGGAGAAGATCCTCAGCATGGAGCACTAATTGTTGCAAAATACGGCAAGGGACAGTTTGTATATACGGGAATATCATTCTTCCGAGAGTTGCCAAATGGTGTTATTGGTGCCTATCGACTATTTGCAAATCTGTTAAGTTATCAATATGAAAAATAAGCAAGATTCTACACAATGGAAATATTGGTATTTAGGTTTAATAGCTGCTCTTTTGGTTCAAATTGTAATTTACTTAATGATAACTAATTACTATGCAATATGAGCTTAATTGATTGGTTAGTACTCACAATTACACTTACTTTAATAGTTGTTTATGGAAGTTGGAAAACCAGAAAAAATAACAATCTTCAAAGCTACCTCAAAGGGAATAATTCTGAAAACTGGGCTACTATTGGATTGTCAATTATGGCAACTCAAGCAAGTGCCATAACTTTTCTTTCAACTCCTGGTCAAGCTTATGAAAGTGGAATGGGATTCGTACAGTTTTATTTT
>Ga0209630_10005725_pt1 | contig 10440 bp, 12 predicted proteins | sample COG_01_FD_184745 | JGI IMG/M metagenome (GOLD analysis project Ga0209630, IMG submission 184745) | Pelagic Microbial community sample from North Sea - COGITO 998_met_01 (SPAdes) (version 2) | ecosystem: Environmental > Aquatic > Marine > Neritic zone/Coastal water | place: Helgoland, sampling... | reverse complement strand
TTTAAAATTTTTATTTTTATTAATTGTATTTTTATAGATAGTATTTATTGCACCTTTTGGGTGCACATGTGTCGAAAAATTATCAAAACCATCACTATTAACTAAGCTTTTATGTGGAGATACACATAAAGCATTATGTATAAAAATTTGTGCGCTCCAAAAAATTGCCCAAGTATTTTTTTTGTTATTATGGTTATCAACTATCTGCTTAAAGCTATTAATTGTTCCGTCTTGATTAAATTTATAAACTCTATTTTTATCTTTTTCAAAAAAATTAATTAACTTTATGGGATTTTTTTCAAAGTATTTCCATCTGTCACTCCATGTGGCCCATCCCCAAGGCTGCATGCTTTTTGAAAAAAAAATATCATATGAGCTATGTCTGTTTAAGTTAAAGCTCCAACCCCCAATATGCCAAATTTTTTTATAGTTTCTATATTTAGTCAGACATGTGTTCATAAAATGCAGGAAATTATCCCCAATTACTAAATCATCTTCCAAAATTATTGCCTTATTTCTTTTTTTTAAAACAAATGTAACTCCTTCAATAATATTTCTTCCATTTCCAAAATTTTTATCTCTTAAAATAATAGTTTTTTTTCTAAAACCACTTATTGTATTGATATATTTTCTTACTTTTTTAATTTTTTTAATATCTTTTTTATATTTAGCATTATCACTAAAGATATAAATATCTGATTTTTTTGAACCGTGATTTTTTTTTAAATTATCTATTAATTTTTTTAATTTTTCTAATCTTAAATACGTAAATACAATAATTGGTGCAAAATTTTCACTCATTTTATAAAACCTTATTTAATGGTAGTATAATTTTTGAATTCATTGATCCTAATAGTAAAAATATTAAAGAAAAAGCCAGCAGCCAAACTCTAACATTATTGCCATCTAAAAGAGGAAGCATTGAAATGATAAAAAAAACAAAAAAAAGTGTTAAGCCAAAACTACGATTTGATAAGAGCTTTATATTGCTATTCATTACTTAATATTGATATGGAATAGTGTTTTTTATATGACATATCTTTGATAAAATATAGTAAATAATTTATTGCTTACTTATAAAAAATATATAAAGACTTGAAAATAATTTCTTAAATATAATTATGAAAATAAAATTTACGGATCTATATAAAGCAAATAAGTTTAAAGCTAAAAATATTCACAAAACAATTATTGGCGGCATCTCAAATTTAATTAAAAAAAATTCTTTTGTTGGGGGAAAAGAGGTTTTAACTTTTGAAAAAAATTTTGCAAAATTTACTAATTCAAAATATTGTGTTGGTGTTGGAAATGGCACAGATGCACTTGAAATAGCTATTGAGTCTTTAAATTTAAAAAAAGATAGTGAAGTTATAGTCCCCACAAACACTTGGATTTCAACTGCTGAGGCTGTAACAAGGAATGGCTTAAGAGTTGTATTTTGTGACATTTCTTTAAAAGACTACACAATTGATATAGATGATCTTAAAAAAAAAATTTCAAACAAGACATCTGCAATAATGGTTGTCCATTTATTTGGATATCCAGCAAATTTAAAAAAAATAAAAAAGATTGCAAAAAAAAGAAAAATTAAAATTATTGAAGATTGTGCTCAAGCACATGGCTCAAAAGTAGAAAACCAACATGTCGGAACATTTGGTGATATTGGAACATTTAGTTTTTTTCCTGGAAAAAACCTAGGAGCTTATGGAGACGGTGGAGGAATTATTACAAATAGAATTGATTTAAAAAAAAAATGTGAATTAATTAGAAATCATGGTGCATTAGGAAAATATGACCACAAATTTCCTGGTAGAAATTCAAGACTAGATACCATCCAAGCATATATTTTAAATACAAAGCTACGATACTATGCAAAGAAACTTCAAAAAAGAAATCAACTAGCAAAAATATATTTAAAAAAATTAAAAAAAACAAATGGTATTAATTTACCAATATTAGATTTTAAAAAAAATTTTAATACATTTCATCAGTTTGTAATAAGATTAGAATTAAGAGATGAGTTACAAGATTATTTAAAAAAAAACGGTGTAGATACAATGATTCATTACCCGTATATGTTAAACGAGTTAGATTTTTATAAAAAAAACAGAGGAAGTAAGGGGCATAAAAATTCTAAAAATCTTGGAAACAAAATTTTAAGTCTACCGATAACAGAAGATCACACCAAAAAAGAAATTATTTATATTTGCAAAAAAATTAATGAGTTTTCTAAATTAAATTTTTAAAAGCAAAAAAAATATTTTTAATATCAGATTTAATTTCTTTTTTAAGTTGAATTTTTTTTAGTAAGCCAGTTTGATTAACTACTTTATAAGATAGCTGATTCATTATTCTAGATTTCGTATATTCGACACTTATTTTTTTTTTGAAAAATTTGATGAAGTAAATTATTTGTCTGACAGTATAATTATTTGATAATATATTATGAATTTTATTATCAAAATATTTATTTTCAATTATAAATTTAAGAGAATTAAATGCATCATCAATTGAAAGATAAGGTCTAAATTGGTCTATGGCAGTTTCCCACACTGTAATAGGTAAATCCATAATTGCATTAAAACAAAATTTATTTACTGCCGTGTGAAATCTCATTCCTTGAGAGAAACCCACAATTGTACCAAATCTCAGCGAAACATAAGAAATATTTTTTATTTTTTTTAAATATTTTTCCTCAAGTAATTTAACGTTAGCATATGGACTTTGAGGTTTAAGTTTTTTACAATTTTCGCCTATAATTTTATCTTGTGATCCATAAACACTTGTTGACGAAATATGAATAAACTTTGATTTATTCTTGATTGAAAAATTAACAATATTTTTAAAAGCACCAAAATTGTTTTTATAAACTCTTTTTTTGTCTTTGACACTAGCCTCTGCATTTGTAATTGAAGCGAGATGTAGAACAATATCTATTTTATGGTTAATTTTTTTGAAGCAATTGACATTGCATAAATCTTCAAAAATCAATTTAATTTTTTTTTTATTAAATCTAAAAAGAGAATTAATTCGATTATTTGAATTATTATCAATTATATATACCTTATCAATTTTTTTTACTTTTTTAATTGAATCTATGAAGTGCGATCCGATGTGACCCAGTCCACCTGTAATTAGTATATTCATTTAATTCTTTTGAATGACCTTATATTTAACATAGAAATTATGAGACCTGATATGCTATTAAATCTTTTTAATAAGTTGAATTTATCAAATTTAAAAAAAAATACACACATCATCATCAAATCTTTAATCAGGTATATATAACATTTTTTAATTGCAAACAAATACCCATAGTTTTTATTGTATACATAAAACATTGACCACATGTAGTGCCATAATCTTAAGTAAATTAATTCATTATTATTCTTTAATGAAACAGACGAACCTTGTTGATGGATGATAGAAAGGTTTGATGCGACAAAAACTTTTTTTTTGTTTTTTCTAAACCTCAAAAATAAGTCAATTTCCTCATAATATAAAAAAATGTTTTCATCAAAGAAATTGAATTTTTTAAAGTGAGTCATGTTAAAAAGCATGATACTTCCCTCAAAATTATAGTTTTCAACAAGTTTTTTTTTAGATTTAAGTTTGCCATTATTAGGTAACAGCACCGCAAAGTCTTTTGTATTTTTAGCTAATTTTAAAAATTTTTCTAAAAAATTTTTTTTAAAAATTGTATCAATATCAAAATAAATTGCGAATTTTGTGTTAACTTTATTTAACCCAAGATTAATACCTGCACCATTACCTATATTTTTAGATCTGATGATTTTTGTTTTTTTGGTAAGTTTAATATCCTTAAAATTATAATTTGTTGAATTATCTACTAGAATTATTTTATATTTGGTTCCAACTTTATTTAGAATGCTTTGTAATTTTTCCTTATTGCTATGATATACTACTATAATTACTGTTATCATTATTTTTCTTAAAAAATTATTTTTTTAATAAAATCTTTTTTTAATATTTTTTTTAGTTTTTTAACTTCAATTGAACTATTTTTAGGAAAGTTACTTAGATTTTTAAAGTTAATAGAAGCAATTTTTTTATCAGAAAATTTATTAGCAAAGTCTAAGATATCTCTTTTTTTGCCACCAATATTTATTATTCCTTTTTTATCTAACAAACGTGGAATTATTTTTGAAACATACTTATTAAACATAAAGCTTGTTGTTGCTCCCTTAATTGCTTTTTTGTGAACAAAAGGGTAATCAGTCATGCATAATCTAAGAATAAGTGAATTCTTATATAATTGTACAGACGCTTCACCACCTAATTTTGACCAAGCATAATTGTTAATTGGTAATAAAGGATCTGTTTCTTTATAATTTCCTTTAGTCCCAGGATAAACATAATTAGTAGAAAAATATATTAACTTGATATTAAATTCATTACATAATTTTACAATATTAGCAGTTCCAATAATGTTTAGATCAATACTTAAGTCAATTTTTTTTTCATGTATATTCATTGGTCTTGATAAGCCCGCTATATGAATTAAATATCTTATTTTTTTATTTTTAACAAAGCTTTTCATTTTATTATAATTACAAACATCAAATGTTTTTTTGGATGTAAATATTGTATTATATTTTTTCAAATCATTTTTTAAATATTTACAGAAACGGCTATTTTTACCTGTAATTAATATCTTTTTTTTTAAAGGTGTGAGAACCATTGGATATTTTTTTTCTTTATTTCTTTTTTTAAAATTTCTTTTTTATGATTCCAGGCAAATAAAAAAACATATTTATATTTTGATTTTTTAAAATATTTGTAATTTTTAACTGGAATGTGAGTTCCAGGAGTAAGTTTATTGATTTTGTCAGGCGTAGTATCAAAAATACAATCAATCATAGTGTTATCGATACCACAATAATTTAAGATAGTAGTGCTTTTGGAGGTAGCACCATAACCACAAATTTTTTCTCCAGAAGATAATATTGTACCAATTTTTTTTTGAAGTTTAATTTTAGAAGAATGAACTTTGCGTTGAAATTTTTGGCAGCCTTTAAAGCTGTTAACATTATTTTTTTTTTCTAATTTCATCAACTTAAGAAGTCGCTTGCTTTTTTTAAAATGCCCTTTCCTTTTTAATATATATCTCATAGAGCCTCCATGAGTACTTTGTGGAAGTGCGTCTACTAATTGAAAATTAAATAATTGATAAATTTTTTCAATAGATGCTAAAGAAAACATATAAATATGTTCATCATAAATTTGATCGTAAGAGATTTTTTTATACATGGACCCCAAATATGGTTCCTCCAGTATAATGGTTCCGTTTTTACTTAATAGTTTATCGATAGTTTTCATTAATTCTACTTGATCAGGGATATGACAAAAAACATTAGAACCCACTATTAGATCAAAATTTTTATAATTTTTTTTAAGTTTAGAAATACATTTTTGATTAAAAAATTTATTTATGCTTTGAATGCCCCGTTTTTTGGCTACATCGTGCACACTTTTAGAAGGTTCAAAGCCATAAGATTTAGCTTTATCAAAATTAGATAAAAAAGTTCCATCATTTGATCCAAGTTCAATAATTAATGAGTTTTTTTTTACATATTTTTTTTTCACAAACTCAGCAAATTTATCAAAGTGTTTTTTCATTGAATTAGAACTTGAAGTATAAAATGGATATTTTTTGTTAAACATTTTATTTGGTGGTGGATTAGTACACAGCTGAACAAGACTTAATTTTTTACTAAAAGCAACTTTTAAAGGAAAAAAATATTCTTTTTTTGTCTGACCTCTTTTTATAAAACCATTTGCAAGTGGCATTTTCCCAAGATCAAGAAAAATTTTACATTTTTTTTTACTGATACGACAGTTCATAATAATTTATAAGTTAAAAAATTCTTTTTTTTGAATATATTCTTTTTTATCATACTTGAAATCACACAAAGTTAATAAAACACTATTTTTTTTTAAAAATTTAATTTGTATAAAGTGAAGCTTAGGAATTATCAAAAAATTTTTGTTTTTTTCATTTATAACAAAGGTTTTTTTTATTTTTCTTAAATTAAATACAGTAATTTTAGCTGATCCATTTACAGGTATTAAAATTTGGCTACATTTTTTGTGAGCATGATCAGCCCTTATAAATTTTGTATTACCATATATAAAAAAAAATCTTTCAATATTGAAATTGTTAAATGATTTTTTTTTATAAAATGGAACTAATGAGCCAGTAATGTCTTTAAATTTATTAAACTTTTTTATTTGTAATTTCACTTAAGCTAATGATTTTATAATTTATATTAATTTATACTTATTTATATTTATTTATAGTAAAATTTATTATACTCAACATAAATTAACTATTTTAAAAAATTTAATGAAAATTTTAGTAACAGGTTCAGCAGGTTTTGTTGGTTATCATCTTATTAAGAACCTATCGAATAACAAAAAAAATGTAGTACTTGGAATTGACTCAGTTAATAGCTATTATTCAACAAAAATTAAAAAACTTCGAATAAAAATATTAAAAAAAAAAAAAAATTTTACTTTTAAAAAAATTAATTTACAAAATAAAAAAAAAACAGAAACAATAATAAAAAAATTTCAACCAGATACGATATTTCACATAGCAGGACAGCCTGGGGTTTTATATTCATTCAAGAATCCCTTAAGTTATAAAAAAAATAACACATTAGCTACTAAGAACTTATCTTCAATTTGTAAAAAATATAAAATAAAAAGATTTATCTTTGCTTCATCAAGTTCAGTATATGGTGATCAAAAAACATTTCCAATAAAAGAAAACTTCAAGAAAAATCCAAAAAATTATTATGCAAAAACAAAGTTAAAGTGTGAACAAATAATTAAAAAAATATTTAATAATAGTGATACAGAATATATGATATATAGATTTTTCACAGTATATGGACCACTGGGAAGACCTGATATGTTTATCCATAAATATCTGGACTCAATAAAACAAAATAAAAAAATCTTACTTCATAATAATGGAATGAATTTTAGAGACTTTACTTATGTAGATGATTTAATAAGAATTTTGATTTTAACAATGAAAAAAATTCCCAACAATAAAATATTAAATATCTGCAGATCAAAACCAATTAAAACTACACACTTAGTAAATTTGATTAATAAAATTTATGGAAATAATGCAAATAAGATTGTAAACACAGGATTTGTAAAAGGTGAAATGTTAAAAACACATGGATCTAATACTCTACTTAAAAAAAACTTTAAAAATTTGAAATTTACTGATTTAGATATAGGATTAAAAAAAACAATAATCATTTACAAAAAGTTCAATTATTAAAATATTTTAAATGAAAAATTTGATCAAACCATTTATTTTTAAAAAAACTAGATATTCTGATAATAGAGGTTTTTTTCAAGAACTTTTTTTAGAAAAAGAATTTAAAAAAAAAATTAATTTTACTGCAATAGCATATTCTAAAAAAAACGTAATAAGAGGCTTACATTTTCAGTTAAAAAATAAACAAACAAAAATTATTACAGTAACTTCTGGAAAAATATTAGATGTAGCTGTTAACTTAAAAAAAAATTCAAAAAATTTTGGAAAGGTTTATTATTTTTTACTAAATGAGGGTGACTCAGTCTTTATTCCAAATTGTTTTGCTCATGGTTATGAGTGTTTATCTAACAACGCCTCTATTATTTATCATTTGGATAATTATAGAGATGCTAAAAATGAGTCTGGAATTACTTATAATGACAAGAAATTAAGAATAAAATGGAAAACGAAAAAGCCAATTCTTTCACTGAGAGATAAAAACCATTTTAGTTTTTTAGAATTTAAGAAAAAATACAAAGGATTATAAAATTTTAATTAAACTTATCAAATATACCCTTAACAAATTTGATGGGTTTTTTAATGATCTTTATAAAAAAAAGAAAGTATACTATTATAGAACTTTGTTTATTATCTATTCTAATTTTGTTTAAGTCTATTAGATGATCTATGTAATTAATCTTTGATGAAAACCCACCCTTAGTAAATTTACCAAAAACCTCTTCTTTTTTTGAGCCCATTCCCTTTAACTTAAACTTGACAATCATTTTATAAAAAAAATCTAAATCAGCACTTAGATATTTTTTATTGTATAGACCAATATCCAAATGTTTTTTTCTATTAATAAAAAAACCTACAGAATGAGAGGTGTAAAAACCAAAGCTAAAGTGGATTTTCCATGAACTGTACCCATGCATTAATTTGTATTTTTTCACAGAACCAAATAAAAAATCAATATTATTTTTCGAAAAATAATTATTAACTATCTCAAGTGTATTATTGAAATAGTAATCATCAGAGTTCAAAAACCCTATTATTTCGCCATCAGCTAATTTAATACCTTTATTCATAGCATCCCATATACCATCATCATCCTCTATTATTATTCTGCTTATGTTATTTTTATATTTATTTATTATTTCTTTTGTTCGATCAGAAGAATTTCCATCAATAACAATATACTCAAGATTATTATAATTTTGACTTAAAACACTTTTAATACAATTCTCTAATGTATTTTCAGCATTTTTAACTACTGTAATAATAGTAATTTTTTTTTTTTTATCCATTAATTTTTTTAGTTAATTTATTTGAAAAAATAGAAATGTTAGCATTCTTAGTAAAATTAATTTTATTATTTATTATTTTCAAAATCATTTTTCTGAGCACATTTTTTTTTGTAGTAAGGTCAATATTATTAAATGTATGTTTTTTTGATTTAGAATTTAAACTATAATCAAACGAAAATTTTTTATTATCAAATTCTAATGAAAACTTGATTTCACCCAGTTTTTTTTTAATTATTCTAAATTTTTTTTCTTTCTTATTCCTTAAGTATTTAAATAAGTATGTGAAGTCATGGTAAGCAAGGCGATTGGCAATATCAGATTTATCTTTCGAAAATTTTTGTCGTATAATAAAGTTTTCTTTTTTAATAGTTAATTTTTTATTTTTAAAGTTTTCAATATCAGAAACATAAAGTTTACATCTATTTATTTTAGCAATTTTAAATAATTCAATATCTTGTTTAAGATTATTTGTTAAAGGTTTTTCACAAAAAACATTAACTTTGTTATTTAATAATTTTTTTACTACATTATAGTGTTTTGTAGTATTTACAGAAATAAAAGCCCATTCGATAATTTTATAATTTATCTTTGTTCGATCTTTTCTATTTTTAATAACAGTAATATTTTTTATCTTTTTTAAACCTTTCAGCGAACTTAGTAATCTTTTACCCCAATTTCCAAGTCCTATAAGGCATACATTCATAATTTTAATTTAACAATTTATTTAATTTTTTAGCAACATAAATACAAGTATTCCATTTACTGGAAAATATTGAAATCACTTTATTATTTATAATTTGAATCTCACCAGTTCTTTCATCTGTTTTTTCAACATTTTGTTTAAGCGTTCTTATAGTAAAAAAAGAACCGATATATTTAGCTTCGTTTAAAAACGGAAGATATTTAGAGCTATTTTGAATAAATTTTTTAAAATTTGAAATCTTTATATTATTATTTATTTTATTATTCACATACTTGATTTTATTTGACTTAAAATCTAAAGATTTTTTTTTAATTATTTCAATTTTAGAAAATTTAACGTCACTAAGAAGATGATATTCTGTTCCTAAATAAGGATCTACGCATACAAAATTACCATCCATAATAACATAACTCTTGTTTTTATATTGCTTAGGAAGTTTTACGATTATTTTTTCAATTAGTTCATATCTGTATTTATTAATATTTTTTTTAAAACCTAATTCGCTTAGTATTTTATTATTTTGTGAATAGCCGCAGATAATTATTTTATCGTATAAATCAAAATATTTTTTGTTAAATTTTTTTTTAAGAAATAAATTTACGTTACTTTTACTTAATTTTTTTTTCAAAATTTTCTTTATGATAAAGTAATTTAATATTTTTTCTTTAGTTAATATTAAATTAGAAATTTTTTTGTATTTATTTTTTTTTACAATTTGATGATTTAGTTTAAATTTTTTTAAAAAATTTAAATATTTTAAAAACGAGGTTTTGCTATTTGCATTAGCCACCGCATAGTAATTTTTTGTATTTCCAAATACTTTATTTGAAAAAAATCTTTTGAATAATTTTTGCGATAAATTAATTTCATTAATTGTTTTGGGAGATCTTGGGTAATGAAAGCCTAAGTGAAATCTAAACTGGTTAACTTTAGATGCACCATTAAGAATATCATTTTCTTTTTCATAAAGATCTACATTATGTTTTTTACTTAAAATTAAAGCAATTGTACTACCAAAATATCCTGAGCCTATTACTGCTATTTTCATTATATTTTTTTAAAAATTTTTGAGTAAATTTTAGAATGAGTTATTGCATCAAATCTGTGAAGCTTGCTTTGACCAAACCGTG
>Ga0209630_10005724_pt1 | contig 10440 bp, 11 predicted proteins | sample COG_01_FD_184745 | JGI IMG/M metagenome (GOLD analysis project Ga0209630, IMG submission 184745) | Pelagic Microbial community sample from North Sea - COGITO 998_met_01 (SPAdes) (version 2) | ecosystem: Environmental > Aquatic > Marine > Neritic zone/Coastal water | place: Helgoland, sampling... | reverse complement strand
CCAGTATGGCACGTTGGTACAGATTATTTACATGAAATAGGTAAAAATTGGTATGACTTTTTAGTTGATGGTGGTGTTGAATTTATTTGGGAAACTAAAGTAACTGATATTGATTTTGAATATAACCAGGTTATGTATATGCAAGATGAACACCATGAAATAACTTTATTTTATGATGAACTTATTTTTGGTGTAGGTAAATCAGGTATTGATTTTGGTAAACAATTAGCTGAAAAGTATGATTTACCAACTGAACCTAAACCAGTTCAAATAGGTGTTAGATTTGAAGCACCACAAAAACACTTCCAAAAATTAATTGATGTAAGTTATGATTTCAAATTGTATCGTAAATTCGAAGACAAAGGAGTATCACTACGTTCTTTCTGTACAAACAACAATGCAGCATATGTTGCCGTTGAAGAAACGTATGGAGACCATTCATATAATGGACACGCTAAAAAAGATGAAGCATTTCGAAATGATATGACCAATTTTGGTATATTAATGGAAGTTCAAGGTATTAATAAACCATTTGATTGGTCTAGAGATGTAGTTAAAAACTTACAAATAGATGGTACTGGTTTATATTATAGCCCAAGCAGAAAACCATCTCAAACTTCAGAAGGTGTAAATGTATCAGCTATTCAAGTAGATACATTACATAAAATAGCAAAATCAATGCAACCATACTTTATGTATGTATATGATTTTATTGAGGACATGAAGAAAGTGTTCCCAACATTAAAAGACGATTGGGGTATTTATGTACCTGAAGTAAAATATCTATCACCTGAGCCACTTGTCGATTATGCCAATTTAGCACTCACTAAGTATCCTAACGTGCATTTCGTAGGCGATGCTTTATCAGCTAGAGGTATAACGGTAAGTGGTGCACAAGGGACATATGTTGCTGAGTCACTTTTGGAGAATTAAAATAACTTTCGTATATTTACTATAAACAAAAATTATGACAAAATCAAAGAAAACACCATTTCCACAAAGTAAAAAATTAAAAAAAGCAGATGGTACTATCGCTTATGTGTGGGATAATAAACTTCATAACTGGGATGGTCCTGCTTTAATCCCCGAAGGTAAAAACAAAAATGCTGAATACCATTTATATGGTATAAAGCATACTAAAGAAGAATGGAGTGAAATTAGACAACAAAGAGAAGGGTTACCTTATTATAAAAACCAATCAATGAAAGCACATCTTTCAGATTATAGAAACTAAAATATGAAAATAGGTTTATGCGGTACAATGAGCGTAGGTAAAACGACATTGGTTAATGCCTTAAAAGAATTACCACAATTTAAAGATTATAATTTTGCTACTGAACGTAGTCAACATTTAATGTCATTAGGTATTCCTTTAAATACTGACTCAACATTAAAAGGTCAAACGGTATTTTTAGCTGAACGTTGTGGTGAATTAATTCAAGATAATATTATTACAGATAGAACTGTATTTGATGTTATGGCATTTACTATGAATGCCAAATCAATACCTTATCAAGATAAAGAAGCATTTGAAACATATGCTAGTGAATTTGTCAGAGAATATGATTATATATTTTATATATCTCCTCATGGAATAGAAATTGAAGATAATGGTATACGTGAGACAGATGAACATTATAGAGATTTAATTGATTTTACTATTACAACATTAATTAAAAGATATGGCCATAAATGTAATATAGTAGAAAAAATATCTGGATCTACAGAGGAACGAATTCAACAAATATTAAAGTTTACTAATCTTTAACATATTTATAATAAAACCTTATTATAATGAAAAAATTTGAATTAAAAAACTATATTAGAGAAAATATTATCTCTACATTATCAGAAGATACTGAAGCAGAAATTGCAAAAACTAAAGAATTAACTTCAGCAATTAAAGACCTTGAAGTAGCTAAAAAAGAAGCGGGTATAGAAGAAGCTAATATAGGTTTAGACGATTTACAAGACATAGGATATGACGATGGTGAATATGCCTTTGATAAGCATTTTAATAAATCCCAATTAAATAATAGACTCGATACTAAGTATTATACAAGAGGATTTGTTCAAGCTATAACTGATAGCGCAGAATCACTTCGTTTAAATGAAAATGCAACACCAAGAGGTGAAGATTTTACTTATGACTATGAAGATATAGGTCAATTTTATTTAGAGGGATTTGGAAAAGAACATACTCTAACCCAAGACCAATTAGGAAAGTTAGGTAAAAAAATTACTGATAAATTATATGGTGGTGATATTGGTAAAGCATATGACGCTGTTGTAAACCCCCATAAAAACCCTTACGATATAAAAGAAGAAATTCCTACTGCTGCTATGTCAAAGATAAATAGTACTGTTACAACTATTCCATCTGCTGCTGAACAAATGTTAGATTTCTTTAATCAAATGGCAGAAAAAGAAACACTGGATTTCATGAAAAATCCAAAATTTAAGATGGCAATAAATAACTTAAAGAGTTTAGCAGGAGATAAAGAAGAAACACCTGTAACTGAAGATGAAGATAAAGAACCAACTAAATCTGATATTAAAAAAACTAAGGGTTTAGCTAAAGCCAAAGAAGAATTAGCTTTATTAACTCGTGAAATGAAGTCATTAGCTAAGAAATATTCTAAAGCTGAAGGTGAAGAAAAAGAAAAATTAGTAAAAACCTTAAAGGCAAAAACTAAATTAAAAAAAGAACTAGAAAGTATTCTAGATAAAAAGAAGATATAATGTCATCTAAGGAAAGGTTTTTATACATTGCTATAGTATTTTTTGGTGCCTATTATTTAATTAATATGTATTCTTCTAATGAAGATGAATATATCAATGAATATAATAATAAAATAGAGGCATTAGAAAGTAAAATTAATTCTTTACATAGTATAAATGAGGAACTAACCTTAGAAATTGATACATTAAATAATCAAATAATTAAATTAGATCAGGAAATTAGTAAACAGGATATTAAAATAGTTACATTAAAAAGACAAACAAATGAAAAAGTTAATAATGTTGATTCTTTTGGGGATGATGAGCTTGAACAGTTTTTCGCAGAACGTTATGGACAGTACTTCGATTCAACTAAAAAAGCCGATAGTTCGTCTAGTAATTAAAGATTTAATAACTGGAGATAGTTATAAAAAAGAATTAAATTTAGTGACAACTAAATATTCTTTATTAGAAAATAAAATTATATTAAAAGATAGTGTTATTAATAATCTTAACTTTAAGATTAATAATTTTAATTCTATAATAAATACAAAAAGTTCTCAATTAGAAGTTACCCAAGAACTTAATGATAAATTAAAGCTTGAAATTAAAAAGCAAAAATTTAAAAATAAACTAACAGCAGGGGCTGGAGTAGTAGCTGTATTAGCTGCATTACTTTTAGTAAAATAGCATGTCTGACTTAAAAAAAGTAATACGTCAAGAATATTTAAAATGTGCCCAAGACCCAGTACACTTTATGCGTAAGTACTGTTATATACAGCATCCACAACGTGGACGTATACAGTTTAATCTATACCCATTCCAAGAAAAAGTATTAACGTTATTTCAAGAAAATCCTTATAGTGTAGTACTAAAATCTAGACAGTTAGGTATCTCTACTCTAGGTGCAGGTTATTCATTATGGTTAATGACATTTCATAAGGATAAAAATATTCTTTGTATTGCAACTAAGCAAGAAACAGCTAAAAACATGGTTACAAAGGTAAAATTTATGTACGAAAACTTACCTTCATGGCTTAAAATAGATGCTCCTGAAAATAATAAATTAACTTTACGATTAGCAAATGGGTCTCAAATTAAAGCAACATCCGCTTCAAGTGATGCAGGTAGATCTGAAGCAGTATCCTTACTATTAATTGATGAAGCTGCCTTTATTGATAATATTGGAGAAATTTGGGCATCAGCACAACAAACTCTAGCTACAGGGGGTGGTTGTATAGCATTGTCTACACCTTATGGTACTGGTAATTGGTTTCACCAAACATGGGTTAGAGCAGAAAATAGAGAAAATCAATTTTTACCTATAAAACTCCCTTGGTATGTACATCCAGAAAGAGATCAAAAATGGAGAGATACACAAGATGAATTATTAGGTGATCCTAGGATGGCAGCACAAGAGTGTGATTGTGATTTTAGTACCTCTGGTGATATTGTGTTTTATCCTGAATATATAGACTTTTATGAAAAAACATATGTAAAAGATCCTATGGAAAGAAGAGGAGCAGACCAAAATTTATGGGTTTGGGAATCCCCTGATTATACAAGAGATTATGTCGTAGTAGCTGATGTTGCTCGAGGAGATGGTAAAGATTACTCAGCATGTCATGTAATTGATGTAGCAAATAACACACAAGTTGCAGAATACAAAGGTCAATTAGGTACAAAAGAGTATGGACATTTATTAGTCGGTTTAGCTACTGAATATAATGAAGCAATGCTCGTAATAGAAAATGCCAATATAGGTTGGGCAACTATACAAGTTGCTTTAGATAGACAATACCCTAATCTTTACTATTCACAAAAGAGTGATTCCCCAAATGCTAATTCGTATTTTGATAAATACCAAGACCATTCAAAAATGGTAGCTGGTTTTACAATGTCTTCTAGAACACGCCCTATGGTAATAGGTAAGTTTCAAGAATACATTAGTGATAAAGGGGTAACGATACAATCAAAAAGATTGTTAGAAGAAATGAAAACCTTTATATGGAAAAATAATAGGGCAGAAGCACAAAGTGGGTATAATGATGATTTAGTAATGTCTTTTGGTATAGCTATGTATATTAGAGACACAGCATTAAAATTAAGACAACAAGGATTACAGGCTACTAAAAATGCTTTAGGGGGTATGACTGTAAATAGAACAGAATATCAAGGAGGGTATGGTTTTTCAAAAGGGTCTGATAATCCATATCATCAAGATATGGGGGGTAACAAAGAAGATATTAGATGGCTTCTTTAGGTAATATTTATAATAATAATAACAAATTATGGCTGATAAAAGCGTATTTACAAGATTAAAAAGATTATTTTCAACTGATGTAATTATTAGGAATGTTGGGGGTAACCAAATTAAAGTAATTGATAGTGGTAAAATCCAATCCACAGGTGAATTAGAAACAAATTCATTAATGGACAGATATAATAGAATATTTTCTACTAGTCCATCATCTTTGTATGGAGCCCAATTTAATATCAATTATCAATATTTAAGACCCCAATTATATTCAGAATATGATGTAATGGATAATGATGCTATTATTGCTTCTGCTTTAGATATTTTGGCGGATGAGTCTACTTTAAAAAATGATATGGGTGAAGTGCTTCAAATTAGAAGTGCTAATGAAGATATACAAAAAATATTATATAATTTATTTTATGATGTATTAAATGTAGAGTTTAATTTATGGATGTGGATACGCCAAATGTGTAAATATGGTGATTTTTTCTTAAAATTGGATATAGCAGAAAAATTTGGTGTTTACAATGTAGTACCTTATACCGCTTATCATATTGAAAGACAAGAAGGATTCGACCCAGAAAACCCATCTGCTATTAGATATAGATATGCTATGGATGGAATGGACAACTTAAGTTCAGGTATGTATCCAGTTCCAGGAGCAGGTGGTGGTAATTTAATGAATGAAACTGGTATATTCTTTGACAATTATGAAATGGCTCATTTTAGATTAATATCTGATGTTAATTATTTGCCTTATGGTAGATCATATATAGAACCTGCTCGTAAATTATATAAACAATATGTTTTAATGGAAGATGCAATGTTAATTCATAGAATTTCTCGTGCCCCTGAAAAACGTATTTTTTACATGAATGTTGGTTCTATACCTCCAAACGAGATAGATGCATTTATGCAAAAAACAATTAGCAATTTAAAACGTACACCATTCCAGGATAATAAAACAGGTGAATATAATTTAAAATTCAATCAACAAAACATGTTGGAAGATTTTTACATTCCTGTTCGTGGAAATGATCAAACAACTAAAATTGAAACTGCACCTGGATTACAATACGATGGTATCCAAGATGTAGAATATTTAAGAGGTAAATTATTTGCTGCACTTAAAATACCAAAAGCATTTTTAGGATATGAAGAAGATATTGAGGGTAAATCAACATTAGCAGCACAGGATATTAGATTTGCTCGTACTATTGAAAGATTACAAAGAATAATACTATCAGAGTTAAATAAAATTGCTTTAGTACATTTGTATACCCAAGGTTATACAGACGAAACATTAACTAACTTTACATTACAGATGGCTAGCCCATCAATAGTATTAGAACAAGAAAAAATTGAATTATTAAAATCTAAGACTGAGTTAGCTGGTACCATGTTAGAACAAGGTTTAGTACCCTCAGATTGGATTTATGATAACGTATATCATTTTAGTGAAGATCAATATGATGAATATAGAGACTTATCTAGGGAAGATGCTAAACGTAAATTTAGAATAGCACAAATTGAAGCTGAAGGAAATGATCCTGTAGAAACCGGTAAATCATATGGTACACCCCATGATTTAGCTTCATTATATGGTAAAGGAAGAACAATGTCAGATCCAGGCAATGTACCTGATGGTTATAATGAAGATGACCCTAAATTAGGTCGTCCACAAAATACTATTACTAGTAGAAATAAACAAGATTCTAACTTTGGTAAGGATAGATTAGGAGTTGCTGGTATGAAAAATAAAGATAAAAATGATTCTGATTCTATACGTAATAATTTTAAAGGTGGTAGCCCATTAGCTCTTGAAGGTGCTAAAGTATCATTCTTAAAAAATAAACAAATATTTGAAGCTTTAGATAGAAAGAATTTAGTATTTAAGTCTGATAAAGACGAGAGTAAACTATTAGATGAAAACCAATTAAAGAAGTAAAAAACTTTACATATTTATAAATAAATATATTTTTTGATGAAAATAAAACACTCAAAGTACAAAAACACAGGAATATTATTTGAACTGTTAGTACGCCAGATTACCGCTGATACACTTAAAGGTGGTAATTCACCCGCTATAGATATCTTAAAAGAATATTTTGTAAATACTTCTTTAGGTAAAGAATATAAATTATATGAATCTGTACTTAAATCTAAAGTAGTAACTGAAGGTAGAGCTACATTAGTAATTGATACTATATTAGAGGCATCTACTAAATTTAATAGAAAATCTCTAAAAAAACAAAAATATAATCTAATTAATGAAATTAAAAAACATTATAATTTAGAATCTTTTTTCGGTTCTAAAATATCAAACTATAAAGAATTAGCAGCTTTATACACATTAATAGAAAATATTAATTCATCTTCTATTTCTAACCCTACACAATTAGTAGATAATAAAGTTACTTTGTTAGAACATTTAACTAAAAAAGAAGTTAACCAAGATTCAAAACAAACGGTACTAAAAGAATTCTCAAAATATGATAATGATGTAAGAACTCTTACATATAGAGTATTATTAGAGAAATTTAATGATAAATATGATGTTTTAACAACATCCCAAAAACAAATACTTAAAGAATATATTAATTCCGTGGATTCAACCCCAGATTTAAGAAATTTTTATAATATAAAAATCAATGAATTAAAAAATATTTTATCTAAAGAAACAAAAAATATTAAAGATAAAGCAACTAAAATCAAAATTACCGAAGTAACTAAATTTTTAACTGAGTTAAAGAAAACAGATAAAGTTGGGGATAATAATTTAGTTGATTTGTTACGTTATTACCAATTAGTAAACGAAATACAAATAGCAAATGGCATATAAGTATAAACTTAAAGAGATAGAGGTAGGTGATACTAAGGTTACTGGAGGTGTAAAGTCTGTAGTTACGGACATAGATCCTGAAACCGGTGCTATAACTTGGTCTGTTGACTATATTCCTAATATAGATAAATTAGTTGAAGATGCAATGGAATTAGCTAAAACTGCAAGAGGTGTATATCAAAAAGCTAAAGATGATAAAAAATTCTTAGACATATACGAACAGGCAAAACAATTAAGAAATGTAATTCGTACCCATGTTAGAAATAACTATCCAGAAGATTATAAAAAAGCAATTAGGGAAGAAGAAGTAGATGAAGCATCTATGTCAGGCGCAGCTGGTGCTTATAATACACCATATGCTTTTGTAAGAAAAAAATTGCAACCTGGGAAAAAGAAAAAAAAGAAAAAATCTAAATATAAAATGAAAATGCCATCTGGTGTAGTAAGTTCTTTAGGGTATACTATGGATGAAGGAGCAATTGGTGATGGCGCTGATTTAGGACCCGGACCAAAAGCTGGCCCTGATGGAGTTACCGATAATGCTTATACAAAACAGTTTAAATATAAATTAGTTCCTAAAAATAAAGATGGCACTTATGTGCAAAAAGGAGCAGGGATGATAGTTAAAAAACTTTATTAATATGTATAACCGAAGTATTAATGAACAAGATGATAAAGCGGCACAATACCAAAAAGAACGTATTGAAGCTTTTGATGTTTTAGAAAATAGGTTAGATGTAGTAAAAAAATTATTACGTTTAGCAAAAATAGAAACTATAAAAGCTTACAGAGAACAACCTAATACTTTTGCTGTAATAAAACCTACAGATATAATAGGAGACTATATAAAAGATATTGAAATATTATTAGATAAATAAATTATGAAACATACACCAAACCAATTATTTGAACAACTTTCAAAAGAATTTAGTTCTAAAAAAGATAAAGAACTATTAAATGAAGAATTAGGTCAAATAGTAACTTTAAAACCTATTAATACTATAGAAGCAAGTGCTAAAGACCCTTTTTGGACTAAGTTTGAAAATTTCCTAGCAGAAGGTGGAACTTTAGAACCTTTAGTTAATAATGAGGATAAAGTTAAATATAATTCTAAAGAGCAAGATGAAAAAATTAAAGCTGATCCTAAATTAAAGTTCGAAATGGACAATAAATTAGGTGGTTCTTTTAAAGTATCTGATGCTGTTGAAAACATTGATTCTCATAATTATGATTACGATCCTAAAGTAGAAAATATTAATAATGTTAATGCTCAAGAAGTATTAAGTGGTGTTCAACTAGAAATTAACTATAACAAAGAACTATCATTAGATGAGGCAATGGAATTAGCTGTTAAAAACTTAGCTAAAGACCCATTACATTATGTAAAAGAAGGACAGTTTGGAGTTAAAGGTTTAGGGTATAAAGAAGGAAAACAACAACAGTCTGATGGTGAAACATATGGTGGTAGTGGTTTTAGTTCAAAGTTAAAAGATGGAGGTGATTCTATGGTACCTTTAAAAGAAAATATTAAAAAATTAGTTTTAGAAGCATTTGGTACAGTAGTAACTTCAGGAAATCCAAATTCACTAGCCGCTCAATCAGGAAACATGATTAGACAAATGATGGCAGAAAAAGAAGAGGAAAAAAAGTTACCTATGGATGAAATGGAGGATGAAGGTACATCAGTATCTTACTCAGACACTACATCAGAAGCAGCAAAACCTGATTTTGCGGACATCGACGGAGACGGAGATAAAAAAGAAACAATGAAACAAGCCGCTAAAGATAAAAAGAAAAAAATGAAAAAAGAATCTATAGACAGTAAATTAGCTGAAATAGGAAAAGAAGCTGAAAAAGTAAAAATGGAAGCCCAATTAGACTTTTTACATGATCACATTGCTGAAAAAGTAAATAGAGTTAGTTCAATTCAAGAAGATGAAAATCTAAGTGAATTAATTGATAAATCTAAGATGAAACAAATGCAGAGAGAAATCAAAGATTTAGAAAGAAGAAAAGCTAAAATGGAAAGAATTTACGAAAAATCTTGTGGATCAAAATATGCTAAAAAAGAAATGGTAGATGAAATGGATGCTGTAAGTTGGAATGATAAGAATAACCCAACACAAGGACCAGCAGGTGAACGTGATCCTAAAAAAGTAGGACAATCTACAGGAGATTATAGTGTAAATAAATAATATGAGCAAAAAGCTATTAATAGAAACTCATACTGTAAAGATTTCACCCTCCCAATTAACTGAAAATGTTAATAAGGAGAGTGGAAATCTAATGGTAGAAGGTATTTTAGCTACGGCTGAAGTAAAAAACGGAAACGGTCGTTACTACTCAAAAGGTTTATGGGATCGCGAAATGGACAAATATAAAGAACTTATTGAGCAAAGACGTTCAATGGGAGAACTTGACCACCCAGAATCAACCGTTATCAACTTAAAAAATGTATCACATCTAATATCAGAATACTGGTGGGATGGAGATAACTGTATGGGTAAGATAGAAATTTTACCTACTCCCTCAGGAAATATTCTTAAAGAACTAATTAAAAGTGGAGTTACCGTAGGTGTATCTTCTCGTGGTATGGGTTCTTTAGAAGATAAAGGTG
>Ga0209630_10005720_pt1 | contig 10444 bp, 8 predicted proteins | sample COG_01_FD_184745 | JGI IMG/M metagenome (GOLD analysis project Ga0209630, IMG submission 184745) | Pelagic Microbial community sample from North Sea - COGITO 998_met_01 (SPAdes) (version 2) | ecosystem: Environmental > Aquatic > Marine > Neritic zone/Coastal water | place: Helgoland, sampling... | reverse complement strand
AAATATGCAATACTTTCTTTTTTACCTCAAACTCATCAACACAAGATTTTAATGTATTTAAAATATAAGTAATATTTTCCATTAAAATCTGAGAACCATTCAATTTTTTAAATCCTACTAAATTTATAAATGATGGATCACAATTATCTAAAATTAAAACTATCTCTTTAAATGTATGCTGTGTCTTTTGTTCAATTAAATAAATATTTTCTTTTACTGTGTTAAAAACTTTTTCTAAATTATATATGATATTATTATCTAACTCTTTTAAAAAAACTTCAAATTTATAAATTATTTCAAAATTATTTTGGTTGTCATTTTTTCCAACATAAAAAATATAATTAGATTTATTAATTTCCAAAAAAAGTGTGAAAGATAAATTTTCCATATATTATTTTAAAATAAGTTGATTTTTAATTCTATAATCAAATAATTTATATTTTTTAAAATCAGTTTTATCTTTTAAATTTATATAATTTTTCAAACTTTTAATGTAATTTTTTGAGGGAAGTTTAATTATTTTGTTATTATTAATTTCTAAATCCCATCTGTTTCCTTCAAATAAAATATATGTTTTTACCTCTTCTAAAGGGAAGTTTGTTTTAATTAAATTATTATAAAAAATTTTAAATTCTTCTTTATTGCCAAAAACATAAGGTAAATTTTGATAATTTGGAAATTTTTTAAATTCAATCAATTCAATTTTTTCATTTAAATAAAACTTACCTTTTTTACTCAATAAAATAGCGACAGGTTTTGTTTCAAATATCTTTATTTTCAAAGTACTAGGATATTTCTTTTTGATATTAAAACTTTCAATGAAACTATTTTGCATTAATGCTGTTTGAACTTCTGTATTTTTTAAAAATATAAGATTTTTATTATAGATAGAGGCTAATAACTTTTTTATATCCTTATCTTCTAATAAAAAATTATTTTCTATATCTATTTTCTTTAAATTAAATTTAGAAATAACTATTTTTTGCTGAGATGTAATTGTAGTTAATAATATCAAAAGTGCTATAGCAATTACCGTACGTTTTTTCATCGATCGTTGCTTGCATCTAATAGAATTTTTTCAACTAAATTTTCAAAAGTTAAACCCTTATAGCTAGCTATTTCAGGAACCAAAGATAGGCTTGTCATGCCTGGCTGTGTATTTAATTCTAATAAATAGAAATTACCATTATAAAATTTAAAATCTGATCTTGTTATTCCTCTACAGTTCAAAACTTTATGTGTTTTTTTTGCAATTTTTAAAACTTCATTATATTTTTTTTTTAACAATCTTGCTGGCATCACATGCTCTGTTTTAGCTTTTTTTGTATATTTAGCTTTATAATCATAAAATAATCTTTTTGGTATCAATTCAATTGCTCCAAGTGGATTGCCATTAATTATTGCAACCTGTACTTCTTGACCCCCAATATATTCTTCAAATATTAATTCATCATATTTTTTAAATAACAAATGAATTGATTTAAATAATTTATTTTTATTTTTACAAATCTCTACCCCTAAACTTGATCCTTCGTTTACCGGTTTAGAAACAATTGGAAAATTAATTTTTTTACTTTTAATAATTTTTTCTATTATTTTTTTTTTATAGTCGTCTTTCTTTATTGAAAAAAATTTTGGAGTTTTGATTTTATTTCTTATAAATATTTCTTTTGATATTATTTTATTCATGGCATTAAAAGAACTGATTACACCTGAATGAGTATAAGGAATTCTTAAATATTCAAAATAACTCTGCGCTACACCGTCTTCTCCTTCCCTGCCATGTAGGGCATTAAAAATAACGTCTGTATTTTTTTTATTAATCAAATTAAAATTTTTATTTTTAGGATCAAACGTTGAAACTGAATAACCCTTTTTTTTTAAAGCTTTAACGCAAGCCTTACCGCTTTCTAGACTAACTTTTCTTTCACCCGAAGAACCTCCTAGGACAACTAAAACATTTTTAAATTTTTTTTTATTCACCAATAATTTTAATCTCTAATTCTAGATTTACCCCGGTTTTTTCGTAAACTCTCTTTTTGACTTTTTTAATTAAGTTTTCAATATCTGAAGACTTAGCGTTACCATTATTTACAAAAAAATTACAATGCTTTTGTGAGATCATTGCATCACCTTCTTTGTAATCTTCGCATCCAGCTTCTTTAATTAACTTCCAGGCTTTTTTATCTTTATCTATATTCTTAAAAGTACTTCCACATGTTTTTACTTGACTTGGTTGAGTTTGTTTTTTTTTTTCAATTAAATAAGCTTGTTTTTTTTCTATTTCTTCTTTTTTTTTTATACGACCTTTAATTTTTGCAGAAATTAGAATTAGATTGTCTGACAAGTTAGTTCCTCTATAAGAAAATTTAATATCTTCTTTTTTAATCTCGATTTCTGATAATTTGTTTATATCTATAGCTTTGATAGATAATAAAACTTTAGAAATATCATTTTCGTAACAACCGCTGTTCATCCTAATAGCGCCTCCAATTGACCCAGGTATACATGATAAAAACTCTAAATTTCCTAAATTATTTTCTTTAGCAAAATTAGCTACTTTTCGGTCAAGTGTACCAGCGCCCACATCTAGAACATCTTTTTCTATTAGTTTTGTATAAGAAAAATTTTTTCCTAATTTTATAACCGCTCCTTTTACGCCATTATCTCTAAACAATATGTTAGAACCAGCACCTAAGAATGTTGTTTTTAATCTTTTTTTTTTTACCTCTTCTAAGAATTCAATCAATTGTTTTTTATCTTTAGCTTTATAAAAATATTCAGCATTTCCGCCAAGATTAAACCAGCTATAATTAGACAATTTTACGTTTTGATTAAAATCACCTTTAAATTTTTTTATAAAATTTGTATCTATAATCATAAAGAGTATTTAAGCCCCATCATCCATTTTGATATTGATCCTGCCCCCATGCCAATTATGATTTCATCGTTAATAAGATTTGTTTTTAAATATTTGCTTAATTCTATTTCATTTTTTACAATTATTGTTTGCGTATTAGAATTTTTAATAATTAAACTAGCAAATTTATTTAAATCAAACTTTAAATTTCTCTTTTCTCCAGCCGCGTATAATGGACAAATAATTACTAAATCTGATTTAGAAAAACATTTTGAAAATTCATTTTTTAAAGACATTACTCTAGAATATCTATGTGGTTCAAAGATACTAATAATTTTTCTTTTTGGATTAACATTCTGAACTCCTTCTAAAATCGAGCTAATTTCAGTTGGGTGGTGAGCATAATCATCATAGAAATCATTTTTATTTTTTGAAAAAATCTTAGTCATTCTTCTTTGAACTCCAGAAAAATTTTTTAATGATTTTTTCGCTAAATTTATATTTGCTCCAAGATTTAAGCAAACTATAAATGCAGCTGCTGCATTAAGTGCATTGTGTTTTCCTAATAATTTTACATTTATGTTTTTAATATTTTTTTTTGTATTGTTTTTATCTTTAAAGCTTAAATTAAAAGTTGTATTATCAAAGTTATATCTAATCTCGTTAATTTGATAATTGGCTTTTTTACTTTCTCCGTAAGTTAAAATATTTTTATTTTTGATTTTATTTAAAATTTTTTTAGTATTATTATTATCAATGCAAATTATTGATTTACCTGTTGGAGGAGTTTTATTTATAAATTCTATAAATGACTCTTCTAAATTTTTATAGTTTTTATAATAATCTAAATGTTCGTAATCAATGTTAGTTACAATTGAATAATTAATTGGTAATTTTAAAAAACTTCCATCAGATTCATCAGCTTCTAATATTGCCCATTCGCCTTTTCCAAGTTTTGCATTGCTTTGAAAGGAGTTAATCACGCCACCATTAATAATGGTTGGATCTAATTTTTGATCTGATAAAATTTTTGCTACTAGAGAAGTTGTTGTAGTTTTCCCATGAGAACCTGTGATTATTATGTTTTTTTTTAATGAAACTACGTCTGCTAAAACTTCAGCTCTTGAATAAATTGGAGTTTTATTTTTTTTTGCATACAAAAGTTCAGTATTATTATTTTTAATCGCTGTCGATTTAACTAAAATTGTTGCTTTTTTCACATTTGCTAATTTATGACCAATAAATATTTTTATTCCTAACTTTGAGCAACTAATTGTATTTTTATTTTTATTTTGATCACTGCCTTGTATCCTAAATCCCATGTTTTTCATTATTTGAGCTAGCCCACTCATTCCTATTCCACCAATGCCAACAAAATGAATAATATCTTTTTGACCTAAATTAATTTTTTTCATTTAAAATTTTTTCTATATGAGTATCCAGATTTTTAAAGATATCTTTGTCCGAATGTTGTTTTTGATTTGATAAAATTTTATTTATCAATGATTTATCGTTATAAATTAAGTTAATTAGATCGTATAATTTATTTTGTATATCTCTTTCTTCCAATAGGTACCCATAACCTTTTTTTGAGAAAAACTCAGCGTTTTTATACTGGTGGTTTTCAGCTGAAGTTGGCAAAGGTATAGAAATGAAAGGAATTTTTAAATTTAATAATTCTCCTAAAACAGAAGCGCCAGAACGAGTAATTACTAGATTTACTCTAGAATAATAATCAACAATATTATCTGTAAAATTAAATATTTCATAATCTATGTTAGCTTTATTATAAAACTGAGATAATTGATCATTCTGCTTGATTTGACATTGTTGATAAACTTTAATTGAAATACCAGATTTCTTTAATTGATCAATTATTTGCGGCAGTTCATCTGCAAAAACTTTAGCGGCTTGACTACCTCCTAAAATTAAAAGTTTTATATTATCAAAATTAATTTTACGATTGACAAAATTAGAGTTAATTATTTCATCTCTTACAATATTACCTATTTCAATAACTTTATTATTATATTTTTGTTTTATACCTTCTAATTCTTTATTAGAAACAAATATTTTTTTTGCAAAAGGCAATAAATATTTATTAGCTTTGCCAATGATCAGGTTATTTTCATAAATAACAAATTTTATTCTTAAAATTGATGCTGCAATACAAATTGGGAAGGATGAATAGCCTCCCATACCAAAAATAATTGATGGTCGGTTGAATAATAAAAATAGTAAAGATTTTAAAATTGAAAAATTAACAATCAATATTGACAATAAAAATTTAAAAAAATTTCTTTTAATTAAAGGAGAAGAAGGTATTTTTATCAAACTAAGATTTTTATAATTTTTAAGATACTTAAACCCTCTTTCGTCAGTAGTTAATTTTACAGTAAAATTTTTACTCATTAAATGACTTGCAAGACTATAGGCGGGGAAAATATGACCTCCAGTTCCACCAGTAGCAATTAATATTTTTTTAATCATATAAATATACTTTATTCTTAGTATAGTTGAGAACTACCCCAGCTAAAATTGCATTTCCGATAAGAGATGAACCTCCATAGCTTAAAAATGGCAAAGTCATTCCTGTAGTAGGCAATAAATTAGTATTTACCCCAGCATGAATAAATGTTTGAAATATTAATATTGTAGCCAACCCGCTTAAAGAAATTTTCAATAATTGACTTTCTTGGTTAAAACAATTTTTAATAATTCTGAATGAAATATATAAAAAAATAGTTAATATCATTATTGAAACTAATGAACCATATTCTTCAGATATAACAGCTATAACGTAATCTGTGTGGGGCTCCGGTACGCTGTATTTTAAAATGCCCTCACCCATTCCTGTTCCGGTTAAACCACCTAATTTTATAGCATCAAGAGCTGAGGTTGATTGAAATTTATCTCCCTGGCTTGGGTCAAAAAAAGTAGCTAAACGATTAATTATATACCCAAACTTCTCTGGTAGAAAAAATAATAATGAACTAAGTGATATTAAAAAAATTGAAAAAAAAATAAAAATATAGATTAAATTTACTCCAGAAATAAAAACAGTTGCAACCCAGCTGCCTGTTAATAATATTGATTGTCCTAGATCTGGCTGATCAATTAATAAAATTATAACACAACACAAAAGTATAAAGTTTAAAATGTATTTAATCTTAGAGCTTTTAAATTTTTCAAAAGTTAATATTTGAACTGTCATTAAAATAAAAAAAGGTTTTAATATTTCAATTGGTTGTAATCTAAAAAAATAAAGATCAATCCAACGTTTAGCGCCTTTAACTTCTATTCCAATTATTGGGACTAATGCTAAAAAAATGAATGATATAATAAATAGTGGTAATGTAAGCTTAATAAGCATTTCGGTTTTAATTGCTGAAATTATAATCATAACCATTATTGCTAAAAATGTAAAAATAAGATGTTTTGTAAAAAAAAAATAATAATCTTTACTGAGTCTCTCGCCAGCAAGAGAGGATGTAGAAGAAAATGAAAAAAATAAACCTAAAAAAAATAAAATAAAAAAACTAAATAATATTTTTTTATCTATAACTCTCCAGTAGTTTAGAAATAGAAATTTAAATGAATTTTTTGACATATTTGTTACATAACCTCTTAAATTCTTCACCTCTATTTTCAAAGTTAATAAATTGATCAAATGAAGCTGCAGCCGGGCTCAATAAAATAGATGTATTATTATATTTTTTTAATTTATAATCTTTTATAATTTCAACAATTGAGTTTTTTAAATTTTTTGTTATTGAAAAATCTAATTTATTTTTAATTTGTTTTTTAAAGAAATTTATATTTTTACCTATTAAATAACACTTAATAATATTTTTTTGAAATTTTGATAATTTCAACTTATCTCCTTTTTTTGGAAGTCCTCCTAATATCCAATAAATATTTTTAAGACTAGATAAAGCAGATAAAGTAGCTCTGCACGAAGTTGCCTTGGAATCGTTAATAAAAGTAATATTATCCCTCTTTAAAAAAATTTCAAATCTGTGTGCTAAACCTTTAAATGATTTCATTGAATTGATGAAGGAATTATCTTTTATTTTTATTAATTTTGCGAAGGTGTAAACAAAACTCATATTTTCATCGTTTATACCAGAAGTTAAATAATCATTTTTAATTTTATGCTTTATTTTTTTATAATCCTTATTTTCAGGAGTGATTAACTTGCTTGAGAATTTTTTTGATATAAAATTTTTTTTGAGTTTTTTGTTTATAATTGCAAAATGATTTTTATTCTGAAGTTTGAAAATTCTTAATTTTGAATTTAAATAATTATTCATACTACCATGCCAATCTAAATGATCATTAGTAAAATTAAGAAAAAAAGCATAATCGGGACAAATAAACTTAGAATGTGAAAGCTGGAATGATGATGCTTCTATAACCACATAACTATTTTTAGAATTTTTTACATTTAAAATTGGAGTACCAATATTTCCGCCTAGTGAAAATTTAAATTTATTTCTTTGAAATAAGTGTGCCAATAGTTTGCAGGTTGTTGATTTACCATTCGTACCGGTCACAACAATGCTTTTTGACTTATTATTATTCAGATAAAATAGATCAATATCTGTGATTATTTTTTTTTTAAATTTATTTAAGTTTTTATTTTTGATTAGACTTATACCTGGGGTCAAAACAATATAATCGACCTGTTTTAAAGTTTCATTTAATTTCTTTGGCCTAAATTTTTTGTATATATTTTTCTTTTTATCGTCCCAAACTTTAAATTTTTTTATTTTTTTTTTTTTAAAAAATTTAATTACTGATTGTCCAGATGATCCTAAACCATAAACAAGGAACGATAGTTCTTTGAGTTTTGCAATTTTGAGCATGCTCTACCTTAACTTTAATGTTGCTAATCCTATTAACGCTAAAATGATAGCAATAATCCAAAATCGAATTACAATTGTAGACTCTGCCCAACCTTTTTTTTCAAAATGATGGTGTATTGGTGCCATCCTAAAAATTCTTTTTCCTGTTAATTTGAAAGATACGACCTGAATGATTACTGAAGCAGTCTCTAAAACAAATAAACCTCCAATAATAGCTAAAACAATTTCATGCTTAACAATAATCGCAATAGCAGCTAGTGAGCCTCCTAAAGAGAGTGAGCCGGTATCCCCCATAAAAATTTTTGCGGGTGGAGCGTTGTACCATAGAAAACCTAAACAAGCTCCAACAACTGAACCGCAAAAAATAGCTAATTCGCCCACATCTGGAATATATTGAATCTGCAAATATTCAGAAAAAATTGTATTGCCTACAACATAAGAAATTAGAGTAAATGAGAGTGCTGCTAACATCACTGGCACTGTTGCTAATCCATCTAAACCATCGGTTAAATTAACAGCATTTGAAGCTCCTATAATTACAAACATACCAAGAGGAATAAAAAAAATACCCATTTGCCATATAAGATTTTTAAAAAATGGAAAATAAAGATTATATAAATATTCATGGTCTGAATAATTGATCAAAATTAATAAAGTTATTACGCTGATTAAAATTTGGCCAAGAAACTTATAAGTTGATTTAAGCCCTCTTGAATTTTTAAATTTTATTTTGAGCATGTCATCTAATAATCCTAGAGCACCTAAAGATAATGAAACAAAAATTAAAGTCCAAACATATACATTTTTTAAATCTGCCCATAAAATTGTACTAGAAATAATTCCAATAATTATAATTACACCGCCCATAGTAGGTGTTCCAGATTTCTTTATAATATGATCTATCGGCCCATCTTGCCTAATTGGTCCAGTGATCATTTTTTCTGAAAATAATTTTATTAACGGCCCACCAATTATAAATACAACAACTAAAGAGGTTACAACGGATAAACCAGTTCTAAAAGTTAAGTACCTAAATACATTTAAAAATGAATATTGTTCAACTAAAGAAGTGAATAGATTGAAAAGCACTTATATTCCTTTTATCATTTTTTTACTAAAACTGTTAAGTCCTGTTGCATTCGATCCCTTAATCATCAGATAATCATTATGTGCTATCATCTTGCTTAGGCTCAAATCTATATCTTCGTTACTTTGTAAAATATTTCCTCTTTTATCTTTGTTAAGTTGTTTATATGTGAAAATTGTTTTTTTTCCTTTAATGAAAACTTTGTCGATATCAGAATTGTTAATAACTTTTGATAATTCTTTATGGTATTTTTTGGATTTAGAACCTAATTCAAGCATATCGCCAAGTATTAAATATTTTTTAAATTTTTCTTTCTTAATCAAATTAAACTTATTGATAGCATTTTTAACGGACAAAGGGTTGGCGTTATAACTTTCATCAATTAATTTAAATTTTTTCTTATACCTGTTTATAAAATATTTTTTACCCCGTCCTTCAGGAAGCTCAAAATTTTTGAATTTCATTTTAACTTTAAAAATATCAATTTTAAGTTCTTTTAAAACAGCTATTGAGGCAAGTACATTATAAATATTTAAATCTTTAATTTCAAAATCTATAGACTGATTGTTTATGCTTAAAAAAATTTTTGATTTCTCATCTTTTTTTATAATCTTTTTAATATGTACATTTGAATTTTTATGTGTTCCAAAAGTAGAAACTTTTAATTTATAAGATTTTGCCTTTTTAAATAAATAATTAAAAAATTTATCATCTCTATTTAAAATAACAGTTCCACCTGGTTTAATGTTCTCCATAATTTCCGATTTAGCTTTAGCTATTCCATAAATATTTTTAAAGTTTTCTAAATGAGCTTCGCCAATATTTGTAATTACTGCTATGTGAGGCTTTATTAGTTTATTTAAATTTTTTATTTCTCCCGATCTACTCATACCCACCTCAAAAATTCCAAATTTATCATCAAAACTTAAGTTAGATATGCTGATAGGGACTCCCAAGTGATTATTAAAAGACTTGGGTGAAGAATAAGTCTTATTAAAATTTTGCAATAAATTCGTAATTAAATTCTTTAATGATGTTTTACCAGCGCTACCTGTTATTGCTATTATTTTAGCTAAAGAATATTCTCGTTTTAATTTAGCAAAAGTATTTAAAAATGTAATTATATCTTTAACTTTTATTATTTTTTTATCATTTTTTTTTACAGAAGAAGAAACAACACAACTTGCTCCTTTTTTAAATGCTTCATAAATAAATTTATTTCCATCGTTTTTTTCTCCTTTAATAGCTAAAAATAAATTATTTTTTTTAATTGTTCTTGTATCAATTGAAAAACCTTTAAAATTTATATTTTTTTTTATCCCTAAAGTTTCTTTTAATATCAAATTATTCTGTAGAAAGTTTTGTTTTTTTTTTGTGTTGATTTTAGATTTAAAATTTATTTTTTTTATAATTTTTTTATCTGAAATATTTAATATTTTATTTTTATAAATTTGCTGTTCTTCGTGTCCTTTACCAGCAATTAATACTATTTCTTGTGGATCTGCATTTTGAATTGCTTTTTTTATAGCTAATGCTCTATTGCCAATATTAAAAACTTTGTTTTTTGATATGTGTTTTGAAAGATTGCTTCTTATTGTGTTTGGATTTTCATTTCTTGGGTTGTCGTCT
>Ga0209630_10005715_pt1 | contig 10445 bp, 13 predicted proteins | sample COG_01_FD_184745 | JGI IMG/M metagenome (GOLD analysis project Ga0209630, IMG submission 184745) | Pelagic Microbial community sample from North Sea - COGITO 998_met_01 (SPAdes) (version 2) | ecosystem: Environmental > Aquatic > Marine > Neritic zone/Coastal water | place: Helgoland, sampling... | reverse complement strand
GGACAATCATGGAAATCGGCTCAGGTGCCAATTTGGCTTCACGCGAAGAGGTCGAGTACTGGGCGATACGCAACCTCACGCCTCTTCGATTGCGGATCGCCCGCTGCGATCGATTGCTTGAGGCGCTTCCGATGCACGAGCTCGACCGAGATGTCGTGCCGCTCTTGCTCCACCTGATGGATGCCACTGCCGCCACCCAAACAGCGATTGAGATCATCAGGAACGAGGTCAAGGGCGACCGAAAAATCGCCTATATGGATTTGCGCCTTGCAGCCGAGCGCGCCCGTATTGCCACAGACAGGATCACGTCGATTTACTGGGGGATCGGTAAGGCTGGGGAGCCCCCGACGATCCCGCCACTTGAGCAGGATTGGGCAGGCTGAGGGACGCCGTAGTTGGTCCCGATCAAGATCATGCTGCCCGTGACGGCGGCGACACCGGCGGATCGGCTGCCCATGAATAGTCGCAGACGGTTCATCGGCATCATCACCTTGAGGTTGTCGAAAACCGGTCGAACGCCGTCCGGTTTCCGTGGCGGGCCTTATGGCGAAGGTCTAGGATGACCCCATAAGGGAGACTGTTTCATGAGTTATGTCGCCATCGCCCTCGTGGTGATCTTCGCCTTCGTCCTTCTGTTCAGCGTCATCAAGATCGTGCCGCAGGGGCGCGAGTTCACGGTCGAACGCTTCGGCCGCTACACCAAGACCCTCAAGCCCGGCATCAGCATCCTGACCCCGTTCGTGGAACGGGTCGGCCGCCGTATGAACATGATGGAGCAGGTCCTCGACGTGCCCCAGCAGGAGGTCATCACCAAGGACAACGCCATGGTGAAGGTCGACGCCATCGTCTTCATCCAGGTGATGGAGGCCTCCTCGGCCGCCTACCGGGTCGAAAACCTGCCCTACGCCATCACCCAGCTGTGCATGACCAATCTGCGGACCGTGGTCGGCGCCATGGAGTTGGACGAGGTGCTGTTCCAGCGCGACTCGATCAACAGCCGCCTGCTGACAACCATCGATGCGGCGACCGAGCCGTGGGGCGTCAAGGTCAACCGGATCGAGATCAAGGACCTGACCCCGCCCGCCGACATCACCAACGCCATGGCGCGCCAGATGAAGGCCGAACGCGAGAAGCGGGCCGTGATCACCGAGGCAGACGGCGAGAAGCAGGCCGCCATCGCCCGCGCCGAGGGCGCCAAACAGTCGGCCATCCTTCAGGCCGAAGGACGCAAGGAAGCCGCCTTCCGCGATTCCGAGGCCCGCGAGCGCGCCGCAGAGGCAGAGGCGAAAGCCACTGCAATGGTATCGGAGGCCATCGCCCGCGGCGACGTCAACGCCATCAACTACTTCGTCGCCCAGAAGTATGTTGAGGCCTTCGCCGAACTGGCCCGCAACCCGACGCAGAAGACGGTCATCGTCCCCGCCGAGATGAGCGGCCTGGTCGGCACCATCGCCGGCATCGGCCAGCTGGTCGGCCTGGCGCAGGACCAGCAGTCGCGGCCGACGCCGCCCACCCCGCCGGCTCCCGCCCGTCGTGGCGGCGCCGTGCCGCCGAGCGCGTGACGCCATGAGCACCCTGTTCGATCTATACGCCGCCCAGCCCTTCTGGCTGTGGCTGGCGGTCGGGGTGGTCCTTCTGGGGATCGAGGCGGCCGTCTCGACCGAATGGCTGCTGTGGCCGGCGGTATCGGCGGGTGTGGTGGCCGTGGTCTGCGCCCTGGGCCTGAAGCTCGGCTTCCCGGCGGAAGCGGCCCTGTTCGCCGTCCTGACCCTGGTCTCGACCTTCGCCTCGCGCCGTCTGGTCGCGCGGCTCAATCCCGACGAACACCCCGACATCAACGACCGCGACGAGCGTCTGATCGGTCAGCGGGCGCGGGTCGTCGCGGCCTTTGTCGGCGGCCACGGCCGGGTCTTCGTCTCGGGCGCCGAATGGCCCGCCGAGATCGAGGGCGAGCCCCCCATGGTCGGCGACAGCGTGGTGGTCGAAAGGACGACCGGTTCGGGCCTGAAGGTGCGGGCGGCCTAGGGGCGCACTCGCGCGGCCGCCTTCATCTCGGCGATACCGCGGTTGGCCAGCTCGTCGGCGCGCTCGTTGAGCGGGTGGCCGGCGTGGCCCTTGACCCAGTGCCATTTGACCTTGTGCTTCGTGCGGGCGGCGTCGAGCCGCTTCCACAGGTCGTCGTTCTTGACCGGCTTCCTGTCCGCCGTCAGCCAGCCGCGCGACTTCCAGCCCGGGATCCATTTGGTGATGCCGTCGAGCACATATTTGCTGTCGGTGTGCAGATCGACCTCGCAGGGCCGCGTCAGGGCCTCCAGCGCCATGATGGCGCCCATCAGCTCCATGCGGTTGTTGGTCGTCAGCGGTTCGCCACCCGACATCTCCTTGGTCTTGCCCGCCGCCTGGAGAATGGCCCCCCAGCCGCCGGGGCCCGGATTGCCCTTGCAGGCGCCGTCGGTGTGGATGATCACGTGATTTGAGGGGGCGTTCATCGCGGTGTGACTACAGCGTCGATTGCCGCACCGCCAAGCAATAGCCTATATGGCGCCAGAAGATTTGTTACGGGGCCGAATCCGGACCCTTTAGGAGACGCCGCCGTGGGCAGCATCAGCATCTGGCATTGGGCGATCGTCGCCCTGATCGTCGTCGTTCTGTTCGGCGGACGCGGCAAGCTGTCCAACATCATGGGCGACGCGGCCAAGGGCATCAAAGCCTTCCGCGAAGGCCTGAAAGACGACGACAAGAAGGACGGTCCCTCGGACGGCGTGTCCAGCCTGCCGCGCACCGACGCCGAAAAAGAAGAGCTGAAGCGCTAGTCGCCGCCAGAACTGAAAGAGCCTTAAAGCATGGGCGGTCTGGGTCCCGGTATCGGGGGCAGCGAGTGGTTCATCATCGGCCTGGTGGCGCTTGTGGTCGTAGGACCCGAGCGTCTGCCCGGGCTGCTGCGCCAATTGGGCAAGGTCGTCGCCAAGGCGCGCGGCATGGCCAATGAGTTCCGCGCCAGCTTCGACGAGATGGCGCGCCAGTCCGAACTGGATGAGCTCCGCAAGGAGGTCGAGGCCCTGCGCACCGGCCAGAACAATCCCGTCCGTGCGGTCGAGTCGACCTTCCAGGGCGTGAAGGACGAGTTCGACAAGCCCCTGTTCGCCGAGACGCCGGTCGTGCCCGAGACGGTCGCCGGGCCCGTCACGGCGCCCACCGCTTCGGAATGGCCCGACGGCGAGCCGGTGATGATGCCGGTGGCGACCCCGCCTCTGGCCGAGCCGGTCGCCGCCAAACCGGCCCCGAAACGCAAGGCCACCGCCAAATCCGCGCCCGCCAAGGCCGCCGCGGCCAAGGCTCCGGCGACGAAGGCGAAGGCCTCCGCCGCCAAGGCCCCGGCTGCGAAGGCCGCGCCCCGCGCCCCGCGTAACAGCAAGCTCGACCTATGACCTACGAACGGGACGAGACCGAGATCGAGGCGTCGCGCGCGCCCCTGATGGACCATCTGATCGAGCTGCGCGGGCGGTTGATCGTCTGCGTGGTCGCCTTCGTGCTGGGCTTCCTGGTCTGCTTCTATTTCGCCGGGCCGCTGTATGTGTTCCTGGTCAAGCCGTTCGCGGCGGCCGCCGCCCTGCATGCCGAGGCCGCGGCGAAGGCGGGCGGCCATCATGTGTCGCCGTTCGACCTGATCCTGGTGACCATGGGTCTGGAGCCCATGCCCCACGTCACCGCCGCCTCGACCCAGCTGATCTACACCGCGCCGCTGGAGATCCTCTTCACCAAGATGAAGCTGGCGGGCTTCGGCGCCATCGTCCTGGCCTTCCCGGTGATCGCCTGGCAGCTGTACCGCTTCGTCGCCCCGGGCCTCTATCGCAACGAGCGCGGCGCCTTCCTGCCGTTCCTGATCGCGGCGCCCCTGCTGTTCGTTCTGGGCGCGGCCCTGGTCTACTTCGTCATGCTGCCGTTCGTGATGTGGTTCTCGCTGAGCCAGCAGATCACCTCGGACACCGTCTCGGTCGCCCTGTTGCCCAAGGTGTCGGAGTATCTGAACCTGGTGACCTCGCTGCTGCTGGCCTTCGGCCTGTGCTTCCAGCTGCCGGTCGTGACGACCCTTCTGGGGATGACGGGGCTGCTGAGCTCGAAGCTGATGGTCGCCAGCCGCCGCTACGCCATCGTCGGGGTGGTCGTGGTCGCCGCCGTGGTCACGCCGCCCGATCCCATCAGCCAGCTGATGCTCGCCGTGCCTCTGGTCCTGCTCTACGAGATCTCGATCTGGTGCGTGCGCATCATCGAGTTCCGCCGGCCGAAGGACGATTCGGACATCGTGACGGCCTGATCCTCGCGCCGCCGCCGGAATTTCCCAGGGCGGGCAGAGACTTGCGGTCTTTACGGCTTGCCAAGGTTTGGCGGGCAACCTGACGATGTTCTGTCAGGATCCGCCGTGAGCCCTGTTCCCGCCCGCCAGCCGCTGGATATCCTCAGCACGGCCGCCGCCCTGTCGGTGATGGCCCTGATGGTCGTTCTGCTGTTGGTGGCGACGGGCGATCCGGCGGACCGCAACCTGGTCACCACCATCGCCATCGGCCTGGGCGCCGCCGGACTGATCCTGTTCCGGCAGATCCGCAAGAGCGCGGGCGGCCTGCGGATGAGCGAGGCCCGGGCCCATTATTCCGCGACCCACGACCCGGTCACGGGCCTGCCGACCAAATCCCTGCTGCTGGACCGGATGGCCGATCTGCCGGACGACGCCCGCGTCGGCGTCTTCTGCATCGGTCTGGATCAGTTCGAGGAGCTGTACGACTTCCTCGGCCATGACGTGGGCGATCGGGTGATCGCCGAGCTATCGAAGCGGCTGGCCACCGTCTGTCCCGAGACCGACACCGTGGCGCGCATCGCCGACGGCGTCTTCGCCATCCACTGGCGTGACCTGACCCCGGCCAAGGCCGAGGGTGTCGCCGGCCAGCTGATCCGCCTGCTGGCCGCCCCCTGCGAGGCGGCGTCGAAGGACACCGTCATCGCCGCCTCCATCGGCGTGGCCTTCTGGGGCGCCGCGGACGGTCGGCCGGAGGAGGGCCTGCGTCGCGCCCGTCTGGCCATGGCCGCGGCCCGCAAACAGGGCGGCAACGGCTGGCGCGCCTTCGATCCGGCCATGGACAGCGAACTGCGTGAGAGGAAGGCGCTGGAGGCCGACCTGAGAGCGGCCCTGTCCGGCGCGCCCGGCGCCGGCAGCCTGACCCTGTCCTACCAGCCCCAGATCAATTCCCGGGGCGTGATCACCGGGGTCGAGGCCCTGATGCGCTGGGCTCACCCGGTGCGCGGCGTCATCTCGCCCTCGGTCTTCGTGCCCCTGGCCGAGAACTGCGGCCTGTCCGAGGTGGTCGATCGCTTCGCCCTGAAGCAGGCCTTCATCGACAGCCGGCGCTGGCCGACCATCCGCACCGCCATCAACATCTCCGCCACCCAGGTCCAGGCCGGTGATCTGGTGGGCCTGCTGCAGGGGTTGCTGACCGAGACCGGCGCCTCGGCCCGGGCGTTGGAGATCGAGATCACCGAGAGCGTCCTGCTGTCCGACGATCCGGCGACCTATGAGACGCTGAAGGCGGTGCGGAAGATGGGCTTCACCCTGGCCATCGACGACTTCGGCACCGGCTATTCCAGCCTCGGCTATCTGAAGCGGTTCCCGATCGACAAGATCAAGATCGACCGGTCCTTCGTCACCCATCTGGGCATGCAGCCCGAGAGCGACGCCATCGTCCGGGCCATCGTGGAAATGGCCGAGGCCCTGGATCTGAAGGTGCTGGCCGAAGGCGTCGAGACCCGGGCCCAGGTCGACCGGCTGGCCATCGTCGGCTGCGGCGACATCCAGGGCTTCTACTTCAGCCGTCCGGTCGAGGCCGAGGCCATCGACCGCATGCTGGCCCGCGACGCCAAGGTGGCCTGAAGCCGCGCCGAGGCCGGTCAGGGCTCCAGGAACAGCATCCAGTCATCGACCCGACGCGTGTCGAGCAGGCGCATCCGGTCCGCCGGGGTCGCGCGACTGTCGCGGCCGATGACGCTGATTCGGCCATAGACCGCCTCCAGCCGGTCCAGAAGTCCGGCCGGGTCGGCTGAGCGCAGGGCGTTGAACTCCAGCACCAGCATCGGCCGGTCGCGCTGGATGATCGCCCAGGCGCCGTCGAGGAAGGCCTCCTCATGGCCCTCGACGTCCACCTTCATGAAGTCCACGCGCGGCCAGTCGGCCAGCAGGGTTTCCAGCCGCGCGGTCTCGACGGCGACGGTTCCGGGCGCGGCCTCGCCGACCAGATGGCCGTTCTTGGGCTCATGGTCGGGCACGCTGAGGTGCAGGACAGCGCCGTCCTCGGAGCCCGCCGCCTTTTCGAACAGCTCGACGCGGGTCTGGAAGCCGTTGGCGTAGAGGGAGCGGCGCATCAGGCCGGCCAGCCGGGGATTGGGCTCGATCGCCGCGACCCGTCCTTCCGAGCCCGTCAGATGGGCGAAAAGCAGGGTGTAGTAGCCGTGGTTGGCGCCCGCATCGACGATGCGCATCCCGGGCGTGATCCGCCGCGCCATGAAGGCCGTCAGCCAGCCCTCCCACAGCCCGTCCAGCATGACGTGAACGCCGAAGCCGACGTCGTCCGAGGCGACGTAAAGGCGATAACGGCTGAGCACCCGGCACAGGACCGTGCGATCCCCGACATAGACCGCGCTCGCCATCGCCCGGCTGCGGCGCAGCAGGGTCTCCGCATCCATTCGGCGCAGGGCCTTCAGGGGGATCGGGCGCGGGCCGACGAGAGAGGCGGGCAGGAGGCCCCGAAGCCAGTTCAACGGTTTCAAACGCGCCTCCGAAAACGAACCGGCCGGGAGCGACAGTGTCGTCCCGGCCGGAATGCATCTGACTGTCCGGCGAGGCCGAGGCCCCGCCGTGATCCATCAGCAGCTGTAGTACATGTCGAACTCGACCGGGTGCGGGTGCAGTTGCAGACGCGCGACCTCTTCCATCTTCAGCTCGATGTAGCTGTCGATGAAGTCGTCATCCATGACGCCGCCCTTCTTGAGGAAGGCGCGGTCCTTGTCGAGGCTGTCCAGGGCTTCCTTCAGCGAGCCGCAGACCTCGGGGATCGAGCCGCGCTCTTCCGGCGGCAGATCGTAGAGGTTCTTGTCGGCGGGGCCGCCCGGATCGATCTGGTTCTCGATCCCGTCCAGACCGGCCATCAGCAGGGCGGTGAAGGTCAGATAGGGGTTGCCCATGGGGTCGGGGAAGCGGGCTTCGATACGCTTGCCCTTCGGCGAGGAGACCCACGGAATACGGATCGAGGCCGAGCGGTTGCGCGACGAATAGGCCAGCTTGACCGGCGCTTCATAGCCCGGGACCAGACGCTTGTAGGAGTTGGTCGTCGAGTTGGAGAAGGCGTTGATGGCCTTGGCGTGCTTGATGATGCCGCCGATGTACCACAGGCATTCCTGCGACAGGCCGGCGTATTTGTCGCCGGCGAACAGCGGCTTGCCGTCGCGCCAGATCGACTGGTGCACGTGCATGCCCGAGCCGTTGTCCTTGAACATCGGCTTGGCCATGAAGGTCGCCGACTTGCCGTAGGCCGCGGCGACGTTGTGGATGATGTACTTATACAGCTGCAGGCGGTCGGCCATGGTCAGCATGTCCGAGAACTTCAGGCCGAGCTCGTGCTGGGCCGGAGCCACCTCGTGGTGGTGCTTCTCGGGCTGCATGCCCATGTCGCGCATGACGCCCAGCATCTCGGCGCGCAGGTCCTGGCCGGAGTCGACCGGGTTGACGGGGAAATAGCCGCCCTTCGGCCCAGGGCGGTGGCCCATGTTGCCTTCGGTGTATTCGGCGCCCGTGTTGGCCGGCAGCTCGATCGAGTCATACGAGTAGCTGGTGTGGCCCGGCTCGGTCGTCCAGCGGACGTCGTCGAAGATGAAGAACTCGGCTTCCGGGCCGAAGTAAACCACGTCGCCCACGCCCGAGGACTGGATGTAGCTGAGGGCCTTCTTGGCCATCGAGCGGCTGTCGCGGTTGTAGGGCTCGCCGGTGTCCGGGTTCATGACGTCGCAGAACAGGAACAGGGTCGTGGCCTGGTAGAAGGGGTCGATATAGGCCGTGGTCAGGTCGGGCTTCAGCAGCATGTCCGACTCATTGATGGCCTTCCAGCCCGCGATCGACGAGCCGTCGAACATGGTGCCTTCGTTCAGGAACTCGTCGTCGACCAGGTCGATGTCGAAGGTGACGTGCTGAAGCTTGCCACGGGTGTCGGTGAAGCGGACATCGACGTATTTCACGTCCTTGTCCTTGATCTCCTTGAGGATCTTGTCGGCCGCGCTCATGTCTCGATGGTCCTGTTTCTTATGGGGAGGAAGCTGTGTCGTCGGGTCCCAGAAACCCTTCGACGGGATGGAATCAAACGGCCTGGGCGCCGGTTTCTCCGGTTCGGATGCGGATGACGTCGGTGACCTCGGTGACGAAGATCTTTCCGTCGCCGATCTTGCCCGTGCGGGCCGCCGTCTGGATGGCCTCGACCACGGCCGGGTAGAGGTCGTCGGCGACCACCACCTCGATCTTGATCTTGGGCAGGAAGTCGATGACGTACTCGGCCCCGCGATAGAGTTCGGAGTGACCCTTCTGGCGGCCATATCCCTTGGCCTCGAGCACAGTCATCCCCTGCACTCCGATGTCCTGGAGCGCCTCTTTCACATCGTCCAGCTTGAAAGGCTTGATGACGGCTTCGATCTTCTTCATCGCAATCCCGAGGCGGCTCTTGATTGGCCTTGCGCTCGGGGACCAAAGGGACATCGCATTGCACCATAAGGCAAGCCCCATTTGTATTTTCCGTGTCAGAGGACGGACCGATAGATGACGGAATCCAATACCCCGGCCCTGTGGCGCAATATTCTGCCGTGGCCCGGTCCGGATGCGCACAAACATCAAAGGGGCCGATTGGGCGTGGTGTCCGGTCCCGCCTTCAACACGGGCGCAGCGAGGCTGGCGGCGCGGGCGGGCCTGAGGGTCGGCGCCGGCCTGGTGCGCATCCTGTGCCCGCCGGGCGCGGCGCCGGTGATCGCCCCGACGGTGACGGCGATCATGCTGGACGAGTTCCTGTCGCCCGAGGCTCTCGGCCGACTGGCGGAGCCGCTGGACGCCGTCGTCATCGGCCCGGCGGCGGGGCTGGAGGAGGAGACGACCTACAATCTCGCGGCGCTCGGCCGGACCGGGGCGGCCCTGGTCGTGGACGCGGACGCCCTGACCGTCTTCAAGGACCGGCCCAAGGCCCTGTTCGCCTGTCTGGACCGCGACGACGTCCTGACCCCGCATGAGGGGGAGTTCGACCGGGTGTTCCCGAATCTGCTCAAGCACGGGCGCGAGACCGCCGCTTGGGAGGCCGCCCGTGTCGCCGGGGCCGTGGTGGTGCTGAAGGGCCGGGAGACCATCATCGCCTCGCCCGACGGCCGGATGCGAATCAACCCCAACGGCACGCCCTGGCTGGCCACGGCCGGCAGCGGCGACGTCCTGGCCGGGATGATCGCCGGCCTGATCGCCCAGCGTATGGACAGCTTCGAGGCGGCCTGCGCGGCCGTCTGGATGCACTGCGACGCCGCCGAACGGTTCGGCCCGGGCCTGATCGCCGAGGACCTGCCGGAGCGGCTGCCGGCGGTGCTGGGGGACCTGCGGCCGGATACGGTCTGAGGCGCCGCCTGAGGTCGAACGGCGGTCTTCGGCATCGTCCACAGGAACAGGAACAGAACGGCAACAACCGGCTTGAGCCGGGCCGGTCGTTTGCCTAGCCTCGCGAGTCGAGGAGGCGCCAATGCACGATATCAGGACCGAACGTTACAGCCGGCCCGGGCTGCGGGTTGCGACGCCCTCGACAACGACGATTCACGTCACCGGCGCCCAGCTGGTCGTCGCCTGTGCGGGCGCGAGCTGCAGCCACGAGATCCTGGTCGATCCCCAGCCCCTGTTCGGCGCGCGCCGGTTCTGGCCCGTCAGCGGCCGCTCCGAACGCTTCCGCTGCCGCTGCGGTTCGCGCGAGACCCGACTGACCTATACGGCGGGCCTGGTGGCTCCGGAGCTGGCGAACGACGACCCGCTGAACGAGGACGCCATCCGCCTGTGGGCGTGAGCCGTAGACGCGAGCGCGGCCCGCCTGTAGAGCGGCGCTCCTACCGTGCGGATGTGGCGAAACTGGTAGACGCACCAGATTTAGGTTCTGGCATCGCAAGATGTGGAGGTTCGAGTCCTCTCATCCGCACCAAATTCATTCTTGAAGAGCGCTATCGTTCGCCGCGCGGCGGCTCACTGCTTGAGCGCCATTCTGGTGCGCTAACGCTCGCGACGCGGTCGCTCGCTGCTTGAGCGCGGTCGGCTGTTCCTCGAGCGTCCTGGTGTCACGATCGCCCAACAAAAAAGGCCCCGGATCGCTCCGGGGCCTTTCTGTCGTTCCAGCCTGATCAGG
>Ga0209630_10005714_pt1 | contig 10446 bp, 10 predicted proteins | sample COG_01_FD_184745 | JGI IMG/M metagenome (GOLD analysis project Ga0209630, IMG submission 184745) | Pelagic Microbial community sample from North Sea - COGITO 998_met_01 (SPAdes) (version 2) | ecosystem: Environmental > Aquatic > Marine > Neritic zone/Coastal water | place: Helgoland, sampling... | reverse complement strand
TTGAACTTCAGGGCTTCATCAGCACGGGAGATCGGTTCTCAACCGTAGGGCTCAGCGAGAGCACAACGTTTGCGCGGGAGTATTTCTTGAAGGAAGTTGTCTTGGATCAGGAATATCAAATGCCGCTCGTTCTCTACGCATTCAACGAGGCGGAACTATTGGTGAATGAGGAGGTGAATAGTGCGGATTCGTTGGCCTACCTCTTGGATATCATGGAGCGGAATGAAACCTATGTCATTCAGTTGGAGTCGCACACGGACAGCCGCGGTAAAGATGATTACAATGAGGAGCTGTCCCAACGACGTGCCCAAACATGTGTCGATTATTTGATCAATGCGGGCATTGAAAGAGATCGACTCGTGGCTGCAGGCCGTGGTGAATCCATGCTTTTGGTTTCGGATTCAGAAATCAACCGAATGAAGACTGAGGAGGAGAAGGAACGGGCCCACCAAGCCAACCGTAGAACGGTTTTCCGGATCATGCGTTTCGACTACGTTCCTGGAGAATAAGTGGAAGACTCTAGGTACGCAAACCGAGGGGTGTCCTCGGGAAAGGAAGAAGTACACGCGGCCATTCAAGGCATCGATAAGGGCTTATTTCCCCAAGCTTTTTGCAAGGTTGTCCCTGATTATTTGACCGGAAGTGATGAGCATTGCATTGTCATGCACGCGGACGGCGCGGGGACGAAATCCGCATTGGCATACATGTATTGGAAAGCAACAGGAGATCTTTCCGTGTGGAAGGGAATTGCTCAGGATGCTTTGGTCATGAACATCGACGACCTTTTGTGTGTCGGATCGTTGGGTCCAATTTTGGTATCGAGTACCATTGGCCGAAACAAACACTTGATTCCTGGGGAGGTAATCAAAGCGATTATTACGGGTACGGAAGAGTTGTTGGCTGAGCTGCGAACACATGGCATTGACATTCGCAGCACAGGCGGCGAAACCGCGGATGTTGGAGATTTGGTGCGCACCATTATTGTGGATTCGACTGTAGTGGCGCGCATGCGTCGTGATGAAGTCATTGACAACGCCAATATTGCCGCAGGCCAAGTGATTGTCGGTTTATCAAGTTATGGCCAAGCCAGCTGGGAATCTGAGTACAACGGTGGAATGGGGTCGAATGGATTGACATCCGCTCGCCACGATGTTTTCTCAAAAGAATTGATGGCGCAATTTCCTGAAAGCTTCGACCCTGGTACTGACGAACAGTGGGTATATACTGGAAAGTGGGGGTTGACAGATGCAGTAGAAGGAGTGCCGTTGGATGCGGGAAAAATGGTCTTGTCACCGACCCGCAGTTACGCCCCATTGATGGCCAAGATTTTGCCCACATTTGGAGCGAAAATTAGCGGCATGGTGCATTGTTCGGGTGGAGCGCAGACGAAGGTGTTGCACTTTGTGGACAACGTCCATGTCGTCAAAGACAACCTCTTTCCAACGCCGCCGTTGTTCCAAATGATTCAGAAGAGTTCCGGAACGAATTGGAAGGAGATGTACGAGGTTTTTAACATGGGCCATCGCATGGAACTTTACACGGATCCGGAGACAGCCGAATCCATCATCGAAGCTTCGATTGCCATGGGCGTTGATGCCAAAGTCATCGGCCACTGTGAGGCGTTCGAAGGCAAACGGGTTACCGTTTCTGGCGCACACGGGAGCTTTCAATACGGAGATTAGCTCAGCGCATGAAACGAGAGGATGCCCTTACGCAGAAATTGTCCTCGATTGCCGACAGATACCGAGAAGTGGAAAAATTGGTAGGCGATCCTGAGGTGATCAAAGATGCCAGGCGCTACCGTGATTTGATGCGAGAATACAAACGACTTGAGCACATAGTCGCGCATCAGGAATCTTTGATTTCATTGGAGAAAGACCTGGATCAGGCCGAAGAGTGGATCGCGGGAGACGACGAAGATTACAAGGCATTGGCCTTGGAGGAACGTCCTGAGCTACAGCGGAAATTGACTGCGGCCTATGAGGCTGCAAAAATCATGTTGTTGCCGAGGGATGAAGTTGACGATCGACCCGTCATGATTGAATTCAGAGCGGGAACAGGGGGAGACGAAGCGGCACTTTTTGCGGGCGACCTTTTCCGCATGTACCAAAAACATTGCACGGATAAAGGATGGACTTGGAGTTTGGTAAATGCCAATGAAGGAACTGCCGGAGGGTTCAAGGAGGTCGTTGCTCGGGTTGAAGGGGAAGGCGTATACGGTTGGTTGAAATTTGAAAGTGGCGTGCACCGTGTTCAGCGCGTGCCGGATACAGAATCCCAAGGACGGGTGCACACGAGTGCTGCCACAGTAGCTGTTTTACCGGTGGCCGAATCGGTGGATGTCGACCTTAATGTCAGCGATATCCGCAGGGACACGTTCCGTGCGAGTGGTGCCGGTGGTCAGCACGTCAACAAAACAGAATCAGCCGTAAGGCTCACGCATGGGCCTTCTGGCATTGTTGTCGAGTGCCAAGATGGTCGCTCACAGCACCAAAACTACGAGCATGCCCTAACGGTTTTGAGAACGAGGCTTTTTGAACGAGAGCGAGAGCGAATCGCCGCTGATCAAGCGCAAAAGCGCAAATCATTGGTGAGCACCGGAGACCGATCAGCAAAAATCAGAACTTACAATTTTCCACAAGGGCGCGTAACGGATCACCGCATTCATTTCACCTCCCATGCCTTGCCCGCTATCTTAGGCGGGGAATTGACTCCTGTAATTGAGGCACTTCGCATGGCAGAACAAGCTGAACTTCTCGCCTCACAGAATTAATTTGCAGCCATGAAGAACCGAGACGATATCTACGCCCAAATCAGAGCGAAAGAATCATGCTTGTGCATTGGACTTGATCCCGATGTTGAGCGGATCCCGAGCCATTGCGGAGAAGGTGTGGCGGCCATGGAACGTTTTTGCATGTCCATTGTGGAGGCAACACACGACCTCGCTGTGGCCTTCAAGCCAAATTTGGCCTTTTTTGAGCAGTACGGTGAGTCGGGATGGGCCGCCTTGCGCAGAATTATCGCATGCATTCCAGAGGAGTGCATGGTTATCGCAGATGCCAAGCGCGGGGATATTGGCAATACGGCTCGGCGATACGCGAAAGCCATGTTTGATGCACTGGGCGCACATGCGGTGACAGTTGCGCCATACATGGGAGCGGATAGCGTGACGCCATTCATGGATGGGTATCCGAATCATTGGACCATTTTGCTTGCCTTGACTTCCAATTCCGGCGCTGAAGATTTTGAATTTCATGGTTCGCCTCCTCTTTTTGAACGTGTTCTAACGAAATCGCAAGAGTGGGGTTCACCTGACCAATTGATGTTTGTCGTTGGTGCTACGCGACCGGACTCCATTGCAAGGTCACGCCAACTTGCACCCGAAAACTTCTTTCTGGTTCCCGGCGTCGGTGCTCAAGGTGGAAATCTCCAAGCGGTATTGGACGCGGGCTGGAATGATCAATGCGGTTTGCTCATCAACGCGTCAAGAAGTATTTTATATGCTTCTGACGGAGCTGATTTTGCATCCGCCGCCCGAACGGCAGCATCCTCACTTCAGAAAGAAATGGCCGCGACAATTCGAGCGAAGCAAGGCAACGAATGAATCTGGCTCGTCGCATCAGAATAGCGGGGATTTCCATTGTCAGCGTGCTCTGTTTGGGCAGTCTGGGTTTTGTGTGGTTGGAAAATTACACGTGGATTGAGGCCGTTTATATGACGGTTATTACGGTCTCAACGGTCGGATTTGGGGAAGTTCGTCCTTTGTCCGAAGAAGGAATGATGTTCACGGCGCTCTTGGTGGTCAGTTCGCTGGGGACGTTTACGTTTGCAGTGACAGCCGTCAGTCAATTTTTCCTCGAAGGTGACTACCGTGAAAGGGTCAGAAACAAACGAATCAAACGCATCATGAAAGCAATGGATCAACACGTTATTGTCTGTGGCTACGGCAGAGTTGGAGAGAAGGCAGTGGAGGAATTACAAGATCACGGCACCGATGTTGTGGTCATTGAATCCGATCCTGAACTCGTCAAGGCGCTGCAGAAAAAAGGACTGCATGTTTTGTCTGGCGACGCAACACGCGATGAAAACCTAATCAATGCCGGTTTGGATCGGGCCCGAGCTGTGATTACAACCTTGCCTGACGATGCGCAAAACCTTTACGTTGTCTTGGCGGTGCGCGAACGACGCAAAGCCATCCTCATCATCAGCCGTGCGTCCCAATTGAATGCAGTGAGCAAATTGCGCGTGGCCGGTGCGCATAATGTGATTATGCCTGACCAGGTGGGCGGAGCGCACATGGCTTCGCTCGTGGCCATTCCGGATGTGGTGGAGTTTTTGGACCACATTCGCATTCAAGGTGGAGATGAAGTCAACCTCGAAGAGGTCGAAGTGCAGCAACTTCCTGAAAGCCTGAGGAGTTTAACATTGGGCGAAATTGATGCGCGCAACCGCATCGGCGTTAATGTCATTGGGTTGCGGCGTGCCAACGGCGAAATGGTCATCAATCCATCGCCCAAAACGGAGTTGCATGAAACCATGAAGCTTTTTGTGCTTGGCGATGCTAAGCAGATACGATCGTTGAATGAATACCTCGGAATACAAACTCCTGCTTGAGTTGCCGGTCTAGAAGTGCTTCATTTGTATATTCGGGGCAATACGATTAAAACCCCGCAACTTATGCAACGTCTTTTCCAATTTTTGACAGCCCTGGCTGCATCCTTTGTTTCCACAACGGCTTCTGCCGCAACGGTGGATGAGCAAATCAATGCGGTGATGGAGCCACTGACGAATGCGATCATGAAGGTCATTTTCTTCACGGTATCGTTTGGTGATGGGTTGCAGGTTCCTTTCGTTTTGATTTGGTTGTTGTTTGGGGCTATTTTTTTTACGTTTTACTTCAAGTTCATCAATATTCGTGCATTCGGACACGCCCTTGATGTGGTGCGTGGAAAATTTGATGACCCCAACGATGCGGGGGAAGTAAGTCATTTCCAAGCGTTGACGGCAGCGTTGAGCGGAACGGTAGGAGTGGGCAACATCGCCGGAGTGGCCTTCGCGGTTTCGCTGGGAGGTCCTGGAGCTACCTTCTGGATGATTGTGGCGGGATTGCTCGGAATGAGTTCCAAATTCATCGAGTGCACACTGGGAACAAAGTACCGTCAGGAAAATGAAGATGGTTCGGTCTCAGGCGGTCCCATGTACTACTTGCGGGATGGATTGGCAAAGCAAGGCAAAGTGCGGCTCGGCAAAGTCTTGGCGGTGCTATTTGCCATTGCATGCATTGGAGGAAGTTTTGGCGGAGGAAATATGGTCCAGATCAACCAAGCCACCAAGCAATTGATTGAAGTCACGGGCGGAGAAGCGTCATTCCTAATGGGCCAAAGTTGGATTTTTGGTGTGATCATGGCAATTTTAGTTGGCTTGATCATCATTGGCGGTATTAAGAGCATTGCCAAGGTCACGGATAAGGTTGTCCCTTTCATGGTTGGAATTTATGTGCTGGGCGCTTTGGTGGTGTTGTTCGCAAACTTCACAGCGATTCCCGGAGCCTTCGCGCTCATCATCTCAAGTGCATTTTCTCCAGAAGCGGCTTATGGCGGCTTAATTGGAGTATTGATTGTTGGTTTTCAGCGGGCCGCATTTTCGAATGAGGCTGGCATCGGTTCTGCATCCATTGCCCACTCCGCTGCGAAAACAAATGAGCCAGTGAGTGAAGGGGTTGTTGCCTTGCTTGAACCATTCATTGATACCGTGGTCATTTGCACCATGACGGCCCTTGTCATTGTCATATCTGGCTATGGAGAAATGGGGCAAGAAGTAGCCTTGGGCTTGGCCAAAGCAAAAGACCTTCAAGCGATTGAATTGACCAGTAGCGCCTTTGCACAAACCATGAGCTGGTTTCCTGTTGTGTTATCGGTTGCCGTTATTTTGTTTGCGCTGTCAACGATGATCAGTTGGAGTTATTACGGATTGAAATCTTGGACATTTTTGTTCGGTGAATCACGCGCCGCTGATATCACGTACAAGGCGATTTTTTGCCTGTTTGTTATTTTGGGTTCAGCGATTTCGGCCCAAAGTGTTTTCGACTTCGGTGATGCGATGATCTTTGCCATGTGCTTCCCAAATGTCTTGGGGCTCTACTTTCTCATGAGGGAAGTCAAGGAGGACGTTGCAGATTATTTTCGGCGAATCAAGTCAGGAGACATTAAGCGATACGAATGAAGTTAAATTTTTGAGCCATTGGAGTGAGGAAGAGGAGAGGCAGGGAGCGAATATGGATTGAAATGGCGTTGATGTCTTGGTGTGCATTCGGCGCATACTGGATGCACCTTGAATGGAGGATACATCGAGATTCTGCTGATTTTAAAGGACAAGCGGTGGAGATACTCCTCAACGCTTTGCAAGGAATGGATGCCTCATTGGCTCGAAATGAGAACGCTCAGCACCTGTCGAACGTCCCGGTAAACCCAGCCACGGCGAACCGCAGACGGGAGGTGAAAAACCAAGTGGGTCGAACAAAGGAAGCTGTATTAAATATTAATAAGATGGACAGTGCAGCGCTCGAGGCGCTGCCAAGGATTGGCCCAAAAGTCGCAGGAAGGATTTGTCGGTTTCGCTCGGCACTGGGGGGTTTTCATTCAGTGGAACAGCTCAGAGAAGTTTGGGGGATGCATCCCGATCAAGCAGAAGCCATCATTCCTTGGTTTCACAATGGCGAAGGCGTGTTTCGGTTCTTGTGTTTGAACCAAGCGTCCTGGAAGGAATTCCAATCCCATCCTTACATCCGCTATGCGGGTGCAAATGCAGTGACAGCTTACCGAGATTTACATGATTTGAAGAGGGTCGAGGACCTGCAATCGGCAATAGCGATCAATGACAGTCTATTTCGAAGGTGGTCTCCGTACCTTAGGGTTTGCAAAACCCGTTCTGATGCAGTCGCCTCCTCACCTTCAAAAAGAAATTAATGAATCTGCTCAGGCGGTGGCGACGCGCATTCAAGATGTCGAAGATTTCCCAATACCAGGGGTTACTTTTAAGGATATGGGACCGCTCTGGCGCGATCCTGTCGTTTCGAAAAGGGCAATTGGAGCAATGATTCTTATGGTGGAGCAAGCACAGGGGAAACCGGATTGTGTGGTAGGAATCGAAAGCCGTGGCTTCATCTTCGGCCCTGCCATGGCATTGCATTGGGATGTTCCGTTTGTCCCATTTCGAAAGCCGGGCAAACTGCCCGGTGCTTTGAACCGGGTGTCTTATAACTTAGAATATGGAAGTGCAGCATTGGAGTGTCAGGCCAATGCGCTCAAGTCGGGCATGCGCGTTTTGATTCATGATGATGTTTTTGCCACGGGTGGCACGGCTCGTGCAGCCATGCAGTTGGTCGAGTCGTGTGATGCGGAGACCATGGCTTGTGCTTTCATCATTGAGCTCAATGGATTGAATGGTCGCGAAGGTTGGCCCTTATCTTCTGTGGACGAAACGTGCCTGTCTTTGGTTCACTACAAATAGAATGAAATGAATTTCTCAGAATCCGAAAATCAAAAAGCCATCCGTGCAACTGTGCGCGATTTTGCAAAAAACGAGATTTTACCCCATCGGATGGATTGGGATGAGCGTCAGTATTTTCCGCGGGAGCTCTTTCGTAAAATGGGAGAGTTGGGCTTGCTAGGAATGCTTGTTCCAGAGGAATTTGGAGGAGCGGGCATGGGCTATATGGAATACAAGGTTGCCATTGAGGAGCTGGCAAAAGTTTGCGGTTCAATTGGTTTGTCCATGGCTGCGCACAACAGTTTATGCACGAATCACATCCTGATGTTTGGATCGGAAGAACAAAAGAATCGGTTTCTTCCTGCACTCGCGAGCGGGGAGCACGTAGGAGCCTGGGGACTGACCGAGGCCAATACGGGAAGCGATGCCATGCGGATGCAATGCACCGCTGTGAGAGACACTGAACGCAATGGATGGATTCTCAATGGCACCAAGAACTGGATTACGCACGGCATCTCTTCGGACGTAGCTGTTGTGCTCGCCAGAACAGGTGAATTGTTGGATAGCCATGGAATTTCAGCATTCGTGGTCTTGAGGGATCAGGCAGGTTTTTCCGGAGGAAAGAAAGAAAACAAGCTAGGAATGCGCTCCTCTGAAACAGCCGAAATGATTTTCCAAGATTGCTTTATTCCCGACGATCAAGTGCTTGGTAGTCCAGGAGAAGGATTCATCCAAGCCATGAAAATTCTTGACGGTGGTCGCATTTCCATCGCTTCGCTGGCATTGGGCATCGCCAAAGGCGCATTCGAATGTGCCCGCGATTATTCCAAGGAACGTGAACAGTTTGGTCAACCCATCAGTCGCTTCCAGGCGATTGCATTTAAGCTTGCCGATATGTACACCCAGATTGAGGCTGCAGATTTACTCACCTCACAAGCGTGTTGGAGAAAGGAGAACGGAATGCCGGTGACCAAAGAATCAGCCATAGCCAAATACGAGGCGAGCGAAGTTTGTGTGCGCGTCGCAACAGAGGGCGTTCAGGTGCTTGGGGGATATGGTTATACAAAAGACTTTCCAGCGGAAAAGTATTACCGAGATAGCAAGCTCTGCACCATTGGGGAAGGCACGAGTGAAATTCAAAAGTTGGTGATATCCCGTGAGCTTTTGAAAGATGATTGAATTTCACGGATTGTTTTGAATTTCAAGGCGAGCGCTGTAAATTTGCCACCCAATTAGAATAACATGCTTTCAATTCCCGTTAAAGAAGGAGACAACATCGAACGCGCACTGAAGCGTTTCAAGAAGAAGTTTGATCGAACGAAGCGCATGCGCGAACTTCGAGCACGACGTGAATTTGTAAAGCCGAGCGTAGTGAATAGAGAGCAGCGGAAGAAGGCCCGTTATAAAAACGGACTAAACATCAAAAATGATTGAGTAAATCCTTTGTTTTTAAGATGAAAAAGGCGAAATTGTCCACGGACCATTCGCCTTTTTTGCATTTTGAACCACACCCAATCATCCGTTGAAGGATTCCTCGATTTCTTGGAAAAAGAAAAAAGAGGGAGTGTTCACACATTGCGATGTTATCGTTCCGATTTGAATCAATTGCAACGATTCATGGACGAGCATTACGCATGTGTGGATCTGCTTGGTGTAAAGTCAGAATGGTTGCGTGGATATGTTGTGGAGATGATGAAGCTGGGCAAAGCGCCGAGAACCATTCACCGCAAAGTGAGTGCATACAGAACGTTTGTCCGCTATGCCAAAAGACAAGGTTTGATGACTGTTGATCCAGCGGATGCAATCGTGCTTCCCAAGCTATCAAAGTCTATACCGCACGTTGTTCCAGAGCGAGCAATGCGTGAAATGTTCGATGAATCTGTATTTGCAGAAGATTGGAAAGGACGCAGAGACAGGGGGATTTTAGCATTGATGTATGAAACGGGTGTCCGCCTTAGCGAACTGATTGGATTAAATGTTGAGGATATGCATACGGAAAGGGGGGAGTTGCGCGTTATGGGAAAAGGATCCAAAGAACGTATCATTCCGTTGCTTCCTGAGACCATGAAATGCATCCAAAGCCACATCGAAGAGCGACCTTTTCAATCGCGGCATTTATTCATTACCGATGCAGGGCGATCACTCTATCCCTCATTCGTGTATAGACGCGTTCGGCATTACCTGTCGCTCGTGAGCTCGCTTCAAAAGACGAGTCCGCACATCCTCCGGCACACATTTGCCACTCATCTGCTCAATCGAGGCGCTGAGTTGGCGGCAGTCAAGGATATGCTCGGGCATGCCTCGCTGAGTTCAACCCAGGTTTATACTCACCAGTCCCTCTCGCGTCTCAAGGAAGTGCATTCGGATAGTCCTTTGGATAAACGTCCAAAAGACTAACATTAAACATGCACATGCAAGTACAAATACACTCCATTCATTTTGATGCTGACGAACAACTCGTTGCGTTTGTTGAAGGCAAAGTATCCAAGTTGAATACGTTTCATGATCAAATTATCAATTGCGAGGTGTTCCTTCGGATTGAGAAAAATGATGTTCGCGAAAACAAGGTTGCAGAAGTGAAGATTCACGTCCCGGGCGCTGATTTTTTTGCAAAAAGACGCTCATCGAGTTTTGAAGCTTCCGTGGATGATGCCGTCGATGCCATTCGACGTCAAATTCTCAAGCAGAAAAAGGTCCGGACTGCTGTTGCTTAAGTAGCAGAAAACCAGCTTGTTGGCGATTGTGATTCATTATCACACGGAAAAGATGTACAAGCCCCTTGTTACCACAAGATTCTTTCTTACATTTGCCGTCCTGAAAACCGGGGCGAATCGTCTCCTCAGTTCTTTGAAAAGTGACGCCGATGTAGCTCAGTTGGCTAGAGCAGCTGATTTGTAATCAGCAGGTCGTGGGTTCGAGTCCCTCCATCGGCTCATCGTCATTAAGTCTGTCCTCCGC
>Ga0209630_10005713_pt1 | contig 10447 bp, 6 predicted proteins | sample COG_01_FD_184745 | JGI IMG/M metagenome (GOLD analysis project Ga0209630, IMG submission 184745) | Pelagic Microbial community sample from North Sea - COGITO 998_met_01 (SPAdes) (version 2) | ecosystem: Environmental > Aquatic > Marine > Neritic zone/Coastal water | place: Helgoland, sampling... | reverse complement strand
ACAGAGCCAAATAATGGTGGCTCTGCAATCAAGGGATACTTTATTGAAAGATATGATTCAACCACATCCAGTTGGAGTACAGTAATTGCAAACACAGCAACAACTGACTTGATTTATCAGGACACAACAGTAGTTGCAAATACAGATTACAAATACCGAATTTCTGCCATTAATCCAATTGGAACCAGTTTGGCATCACTTGAATCAAACCAAGTAACAACACCTGATATTCCAACAGCACCATTGAGTTTGACTGCAACAACAATCGACAATACAAGTATTGAACTCAACTGGAGCCAGCCAACATCCAATGGTGGCAGTATTATCCAGTCATTCAGTATTGAAAATGATGCAAGTGGGACATTTACTCAAGTCGGAACAGTTGTCGGCAGTGTTACAACATTTACCCATTCTGGATTATCTGATGCAACAGAATACAACTATCAAATTATTGCAATTAATAATGTGGGTTCCAGTGCTCCATCCAATCAAGATAGTGCATGGACTACACCAAATGCACCAGTTGGTTTAGTTGCAAATACAATCTCAAGTGGAGACACACTTGAGTTGGAATGGACACAGCCAACAGGAACTGTAACTGAGTACAAGATACAAAGAGTCTTGATGGGTGCAACCAACTGGAGTACATCACAGACTGTATCATTTGCAACTGCATGTTCTGGAGCAGTCTGTACTGTTCAGGACACTGGTTTATCTTCTGGAACAGAGTTCCAATTTAGAATTATTGCAGTCAATCTCGGAGGAGACTCATTAGAATCCAACGTTGCATCCAACTGGACAATCCCATCCCCTCCAAGTGGATTAACTGTAACCACTGCACCAAACACATCAACCACTGCAACTCTCAACTGGAGTGCTCCAAGTGGCACAACAACAGGCTACCAGATTGAAAGAGAATCTCCAATTGGTGGAGGATGGACAATAATTGTTACAGACACTGGTTCAACATTAACAACTTATGATGATGTCAACTTACCATTGTCAACTGAGTTTAACTACCGAGTATCTGCAATGAATCTAGGAGGAATATCATTGCCAAGTAATGAAGCCGATGTAACAACTTTGTCAGCACCTACTGCACCAACTGGCTTGACTTTGACATTACAAGACCCATTGAAAATACAGATTGATTGGACTGGTAGTGGAAATCTTTTCGGTGGAACATTACAAGGATATAAGATTGAAAGAAATGTTGACGGTGCAGGCTGGACAACAGCAATTGCAAATACAGCATCAACTGCAACAACAGTAGTTGACGGTGGACTTACACAAGGCGTACAATACGAATATAGAATTTCTGCAATAACACAAATTGGAACCAGTGCTCCAAGTACAGCACAGTCTGGTCTGTTTGCAGTAGGATCATTTGCAATGTCAGTGACACCAATTGGTGGTAATACCATAGAGTTTACACCAACACTTGACATCACAGACGGCATACCAAATGCAGTTGCAACAAAGATTTGGCTGTATAATGGCGACCCAGCATACAGTACACCAATTGCATTGTATCCACAAAGTGCAGTAATTACATCAGGAACCCCTTACACATTTACAACATTCTTTGAGTACCCAACAATTGCACAGACTTACACTGCAAGAGTATGGGTAACGCAAGATGATTCTACAACAATGTTTACCAGTGCTGACTATCCAGTTACTCCACTCACACCATTCAGTGACAATATCATGGGACTTGAACAGAGAAACAATTCAACATCTGGAGTAAACAACGCATATACCATGAGTGAGTTTGAATTTATGGCACAGCCAGCAGGCTATGATTTGGTGCTAAAATACCAACACATTGATCCAACAAACGAACCAAAATTCTATGCTTATGAAAATGTTCAGACATCTGTAAATTCCACAGTAACTGGATTAGAGTTTAACAATGATTATTACATATCTGCATACTTGAATCCAGACGAATTTGATTACAATGTTGTAGACCCAGCAACAAATGAAGTTGATATTATTTGTAATGAAAATTCTCCAAGTACATGTCCTGACGGCACACCAGTAGATGACATACCAAAAGGAGTTGCATCAGAATTTGTCATTAGAAGTCACAAGGCTCCTACATCACAAACTCAATTAGGTATTGAACCAATGGGCGACCTATTTGGAATCCCAATGATTTTCCTATTTGTCATTGGTCTTGGAGCAATCTTCACTGGTAGAAACGCACAGATGGGTATCTTGATCATGGCAGTAACAATTGGTGTAATGACTGCACTTGGCTACATTGACTTTAACAATCCAGATACAGACCTAGACGAAAACCTACCAGTATGGGGTATTATGATAGTAATTACCATACTTGGAATGTTCATAGGAAAGCGATTCTAGAATGAGATTTTATTTAATATACTGGTAATAGGATAAAACAAACGATGGTAATTCCTCTATTCACTCTGGGTCTTAGTCAGCAACCAGTTGCTATTATCAAGGGAGGGGACAAACATTTAGAATTTATCAAGATTAGAAAGTTTGAATCAAAGTATTTTGCTACAAAAGACAGCAAAGTCTATGAGATTGATGACCAGTATGAATACAGATACAAAAATACATCCATCTATTTTTACAATTTTTCCAATCCTAAACCCCTAAGTCTCAAGGCTATGGATGAGATAGACCATAAGTTAAGAGCAGTTGGAGACACTGAATTGCTCAATAGGGATAGGTATATCGACATGATGGCATCACAGCCTGATGTTGATCTTAGTAAAATAGAGATGCCACCTGACCACACAAAGGAACTATCAGCAGAAACACGAAGATTCCTACAGGATTATTCAACTGATGACGAGTCAACCAAAACAAACATGATGATCAAAGTAACACATCAGAAAAAACCAATTTCAGTTTATTCAACACCTTTAATCCCAATGGGTATGAACAGAGGACACTTTGCTTTCATACAGACTGCACACAAAAGAATTGACATCACACCAATGTCATTACATAATGACAGAGCATACACAAAGTACGGTGTCTTTGAATTTACAAAAGATAATTTTTACCTAGTCAAAAAACAGATGCTTGGAATGTTTATTCTCAATGACACTGAAAAAGATCCAGCATTACCACTGCCAAAGAAAGCCAATGGTGTTATGAAAACAATGATCAAGAAAAGACAGTGGGGTAGACTTGAAACATTCTTCAAACCAGTTAATGCAGATAAAAAAAAAGCTTATGCACCTTATTCAAAGAACGTTTCGATTTCCTCAGAAAAGGCTCTAGCTCAATTCGTATCAGATTCCCCAGCAATATTTCACACAACATTAAGAGAAATTTACGAGGGAGCTCAGACAGTCAACACTGAACTGTCAGACCCATTAAAGAAAGCAATTCCAATCATTGTAATTATGGCAGGGCTCATGGGCTTTGTAATGTTAATCTCAAACTTGCCTCCAATCATGGATAAGATAGCAGAGTTGTCTGGAATGGCACCACCAAAAGTTGTCTACTTGACACCAGACCAAGCAAAGGCTAGAGGACTGGATCCAAATGAGGTACCAGTTGCTCCACCATACGATGAGAATGGAAACATAGTCAGGGGAGAGGATGGGCTACCAGTTACACCCCCCTCGATGACCGTACAGGGTGGAGAGGAAATTGAACAGATTCCAGTAGATACAGAGGCACCAGACTTGATAGTTCCAGATGATTACACATTGGAATCCCTCACACCTAATCAGATGAAAGTGGATTACATTGCATATAGTTCAGATGAAACTGCTACAATAACATGTGATCCAGTTACTGGATCAATTTTACCTATAGGTGTCAACACAATATTCTGTGAAGCAAGAGATGAAGCTGGCAATAAGACTGTAGATTCATTCGTTGTTACGATAAATGGAGAGGAAAGACCACTTGGTTTCACTATTTTACCTCCTACAATGCCTTAGATTTAATTTTAAATTCTATTTCATCAGTTGGTTGATGTGGTCACTAACGCTGAAAAACTGTTAATATGTGCAGAGGAACTTGGTAGAGAGTGCTCATGTTGGGAAGTAGGATCATGTGCTTTTGCTTCTGACCCATTAAGTACAATGATTTTACCATTTGAGTCAATCTTTGCTGGGCTGTCCTTTGTGATATTCTGGGGATTAATTCTGTCAATACTTTGGCTTAGAACACATAATCCACTTATGGTCGGTATGATTGGAACTGTAATGTCATCAGCTTTCATTGCTGGTGGAGGTGCAGTTACACCTGAAATGGATAAGGCGTTGACGGTTGGAGGAATATTGTTGATGTTGAGTCTAGGTATTGCTCTATATCAGATTATCAGTAGTCGGCTTTACGCACCGCCTAATTGACGATTTAATTTTATATTCTAATATTATCAAATCTGATTATGTCTTTTGACGGAATGTCAGGTGGAAATGGTGCAGTTACAGATCGACTCCTGTACTTAATCGACCAGTCTGGACAACATAAACATGTTCTTTACAGAACACTGAATCTGCCAAAAGGTGGAGTTAGGTCAGTTTACAAAATAGAGCAATTGAACTTACTTCCACTAATATCAAATCCACAACGCCAAAAGACTATTCATAAAATTATTGAGGTCTTTACAAACACATTGATTTCTACCAGTTCTCTCAACGGATGGAATATGGATAAACTCACAGAGACAAAAGTTAGACAGATCAACGAAGATGTCTCCTCACAGAAAAAAGGACTCTTTGGTGGACAATCATAGAAGTAGTAACAGGCTGTAAGTGTCGTAATTTACACATATCAAACAAATCTAAGACGACTGGCACACCATATATCAAAGGATATTGCCAGACTTGCAAATCATTTGTTTATACTGAGAAAACATTCTGCATCTGTTGCCGTAAGAGAGTAGCCCACAAAAACCACTACATCTGGCTCAAAAGGGTGCTGAACAAAGCAGTTGCTGAAAACGAGGAATTGTTAGACAAACAGAAACTAAACTCAATAAAGAATATACCGTGTATCAAGGTTCAGTTCCGTGATCAAGAATATCTCATAACAATCAAGGCATTGATTACTTACAATTCAAACGGTTATAATTCCAAGACTGTTGCAGACTTGCAAGACTCTGTTATTCAAGTCAGACGTACCAAATCTGGTAAAAAAGTAATTTAGTTTTATATTCTACCTATCTAACAAAGATCATGCCTACATGGAAAGCTTATGATGTTAAAGCCAAGAAAAAATGTACCATTAAGAATCCAAAAGTTGTCAAGATGAAGAATGGTATGTATGCTGTTAAAGGTACATCCTCTGAAAGTGGAATAACAGTTTTTAGAATTGTTGGTAAAGAAAAACCAACACTCTAGCCCTTTTTTAATTTTAAATTGTAGATAATCTTTATACTATCATGGTTTTCGACATCAGTAATCCGTTTGGACAGCCAAATGTACCAAGAAAAGTAATCAAAGGAAAACCAAAAGGTTTCAAAAAAGTAACTTGGGGAATGAGTAAAATTTCAACACCTGAAAGATATACTACACCAAGAATTGGTGGAGGTGGAGGTAGACTCAAAAAAATATCAAGAAATAAGATTACAAGTATGCAGTGGTCAATTAATAATGATCCGACAATTCTACATGCAAACAAACTGTTAGCAGAATTAGGTAAACCAAAAATTGGTATGAATGTTACACGTAGGAGGAGAGGTCGTTACAATGTCAGTTTGACTGGAGATCCTGTCAAGGCTATTGAAAATTATAATAAACAAAAGACACTGATTGATTGGGGTAAAAAGGTAGGGGGATTAGCCTTAGATCCTAAGAGAAAAGTAACAATTGTAGATACAAGTACGCCTAGACAAGTAGCAAATGTATGGTGTCATAACAACAGATGCAGAACAACTGGATATTCCACAGTGTATGATAAGACCTACAAAGATGTACTGGCAACATCCAGACCAAAGGGAGAGAGATGGGATATGCTTGTTGGTAAACTGGAGAAAGAGGCTGATACAAAAAAGGCAAGATATGTCAAACTGTACAAACCACTTGATGTCGATTTAAGAGAGAAATTAAAGACAGCTCAGGGCGAAGATAAAACCCAGATTGAGAATCAATTGAATTATGTCAGATATTCTTACTATGGTATTGCAGACAAAGAACTTGCAGAGTCTGAAAAATACAAAACAAATCTAATTACTGGTATCAAACAAACTGATGCAGTTACTGATGACATGAAAAGAGGTATCAACAAAACTCCTGATGACATCAAGACTGATGAACAGTACAAAAAGATGCTACTTTCTGAATTGGAAAAAGAGTATGATCAAGAACAAGCAGAGTTTGAACAAACTGCAAAAGAAGTTAAGAAACGTGACACAGTATTTGCACAGTCATCTGCTGTAACAAGACCTAATCGAAGAATAGTACAACTTGCATCAAAACAATCACAGTCTATTACTAGACCAACACAACCAGACATGGCAAAGAGAGGGACTTCATCTAAAAATGAAACTAATACCAATACACCAGCATCTGCTCAACGAGGTCAAGGATTCAAGAGATTCCAAAAATGGTAAGTCAGGCAACAAAAGATATTCTTAGTGCTTACAACAAATATCGCAACGAAAATAACCAGTCAACTGTAAAATATACTGCATCAAAAACATCAACCCCAACACAGGATGTCAGTGTTGCAAAAATACAACTTGCACAAGCACAATCATACGAAACAATTGCAAACATCAATGAAAAGATGAACGCAAACCAGCAAGACATTGAGATGGTGCAAAACGAGTACAAGTCAAGAAATCCAAATGCTGGTCAGGCTCAAATGAATCAGGATTTAAGGACACAGAGTCCACAGTATGGTGGATTAATTGATGATCAACGAAACTTACAAGAACAGAAAAGAGCACTTGAAGATAAGTTAGTTAAAAACGAGGCTATTCTTGCAGGCGATTTAAACAAGGATGCACAGTCTGATTTTTCAGGTATTAGAAACACATCCCCAATGGATGCACAAGCACAAGTAGTGCCAGTAACTTATGGTACACAGAATCCAAATGACAGAGTTGAGGGGACTTCACTTGAGGGAACCTTTGCTGATCCTAACTTTGGTAAAAACCAGTTAACCATTGATGCAATATATGCAAGACAAAATCAAGACAAAATTGACAACGCAGTACAGTCTAATTATTTCTGGCAGTTGAGAGCTGGTCAAGTTCCAATTGGTAAGGCATTGTACGAACCAGAAACTAAAAACACCTACTACTCTGGAGACACCAAATTGAGTGAGATGGCAAACAAGACACAGCGTATGGAATTGACTAGGATGTATCTGGAAGATGCAGGGCAAACATTTGATACGCCAATTGGCAATGTTAAAACTTCTCCAACAAAATACACTCAAGCAAGAAGTGTTGCGACAAGAGCCGAGATACTAAACATGTCAATGGGTAATTTAGAGACTTACAGACCAAGTTTAACTAAAGAGGGGGACTACTCTGGTTATATTGAACCGACTGAATATCGGAAGCAAATCACGACTTCTAGTCCCTCCGAATTTCCCTCACAACAAGGAGACTGGAATTTCTACGAAACTGGATTTGGTAGAACATACACACTGTCTCCAAAATTAAATCAGTTTGACTCTATTGTTACAACTGGAAATGTCAATGCAAACAATACACAATTTATCATTCCAAAAAATGATTTGGCAGTTGCATCAACTGGTGTGATGTCTTTTGAGAATACCATGCCTGATAATGCTAAAGTAATCATGGGTGCTGGAAATATTCCTTCAATGCTAGGGGGAATCAACCTATTCATGTTTGGTGGTTCCCCACTGAAGGGGTTGGCAAAGGAGGCTGGCAAGGTGTCTGATGACTTGGGCGAAACTACTGATCTTATTCAGGCTAATCCAGACAAATTCAAAATACCAGTTGCTGGTGGAGAATTTGCTCCAGAATCTGAAACCACAACAGAAGCACTAGATTGGTCTGGAAATAAGATTAGTGAAATTCCTGATGATATATGGGGACAGATGGCAAAAGGCAGTCAAGCCGAAGTATTCAATATTGCACAAAGTGTGGATGGTATTACAACTGGAGAGGAGAAAGAATATGCACCAACTGTACTTGGCGATATATTGGGAGGATTTAGTTATGATACTGACAGGAACACATACAGAGAGTATACAAATGACTTTGCAACCAATGTAGGAATATTCTTTGAAAGTTCTGCAACCACACTTAGTGGGTATTCTGACCCCCAAGTCCAAAAACAAGTCAGTGAGAGTTTAATTGATGTTGGAGAAAAATTCCAAAAATATCCTGTATATTACATTACAACTGGAGCAGTTGAAGTTGGTTCAATGTTGGTACCAGTTGGCAAGGTAGGAACTGGTTTGAAAGTTGGTGCACAGGCTGTATCAGCAACTACCAAATCTGTTAAACTAAAATCTCTCACACCAGTAAAAGAGGTTTTCAAAACAACAGACCAGCGTGCAGTTGAGATTGCTCAACAGTTTGCTGGCGATGCAAGTGTAAAGATTGTTAAAAAACAAGGAGAGAAGTTTATCTTCATCAATAAGATTGTCAAAGACCTAGACTTTATGCCAAAACTAACAACCAAAACAAAAGACATTGTTAAGACAAAGATTCGATTCAAAAAGAAAGACGGAAGTGGATTACTCAAAACACCAAAGAAAGAACAGAGAATACTTAGTGATCAGGGTGCAACAATTGAGAAACTAGGTGGAGACAGATTCCTAGTCAATCTTGGAGAGGGACAGAGTGGTAAAGGATTTGGTTATGCAATTATTGATTTGAAAAATTCTCGTACAGGTGTTATTATGAAAGAGTTTAACCCATTGGAAAAACCACCAAGATGGGTCAGACAAGCAACAACAAAAGATTATCCTGTGGAACAACTTGGAAACATCAACTGGATTTCAAACAAGATGTTCAAAGGCGATACCATTGAGAGCAGTTCAATTATCAAGACATTACAAAAACAAAGAAAGGAAGCAACTGGTGGGGAACCATTTACCAAAACTCAGTCTGATGCAATGTTTGATTTAGGAATGTCAAGTCAGCAACCAGTATATCTTTTCAGAGGTGGTAAGCCATTTTTCCCTGTGAATAATCCTGTAACAAGGGGGGAGACTGTCAAAGACTTTTTCCTAACACAGATGCAAAAAGTTGGTCTAAAGAAAAACTCCAAGACTCTCATGCAGAAAGATATTGGGGATGATCCTGATTGGGTAGCAAAAGGTTACAGAATTGGTGGCGATACAATATACAAAGATGAAATATTCAAAGGTTACAAAGTACCTAAAAGTAAAGATACACGATGGACTGAAATGATTGAAACTGCAAGAAAACAAAGTGACGAAATGGATGCTTTCAAGAATAGAAAGACAACTCCATACATGAGTTCATTTGCAGATGAAGCTGGTGGCACAACTAAAGGTTCTGGAGGCAAAAAAGGTGGGGGAAACAAGGGAGATGGAGGAGACAAATCAAACAAAGGCAATGACGGTTCCTCAACCAAGTTAATCAACAAAGATTTCTCAGACCCATCAATACCAATTGACAGACAAGCAGTTGATGCAATGATAAAGGCAACTGATGCACCAACACCTCCACCAAATCTTGGAGGAGGTTTGCCATTAGGTTCATTATTTGCTCCAATGGCTTATGGACAAACTGCACCACAAGTTAAAGCAACTCCACCACAGTCTGTACAGCCTGCACCAAGAATCGGTACAACTAATCTGTTTAGACAACAGCCAACAGTACAACAAACAAAGTCTCAGCAAGGTACACAAGTTATTCCAAAGACAGAACCAATGTTTAGCACAAGAATAAACACAAATGTGATTCCAAAGATTAAGACAGATATTATGGCAATGACTGATTCTACTGTAAAACAAATTGGTGTAGTTAGTACACAATTAGATAATTCAGTAAGACAGGATCTTATGCCAAAGATGGCACAAGTACAAAGTGTCATGCCAAAACTGACACAGGCTGTAGTTCCTAAAGTAAATCAGATGGTTGCACCAAAAGCAGTAATAGAGAACAAGAAAGTTACCCCTCCAAGACCAATTCCATCAATGTGGGGTGCTCCAGTATTACCAGTTATTCCGTTTAACTTTGGAAGTGGAGCACAAAAGAAAAAGAAAAAGAGTAAAAAGAAAAAAATCAAAGGAGAGGCAACTGCATGGGCTGTACCTGATGTATGGTTTGATGCAAAGGGCTACTACTTTAGCAAGGGCAATGCTTACGTCAAAGGAGCAAAAGCAAAGAGTCCACCCAAGCCGAAAAGGGTTAAAAAGTCCAAACGTTAAAAGAAGAAAAGGCAGTATTGAATAGGCACTGTTGTTAGACATTTTCCTGTTTAATATTGCCTATTTTTTAAAAGAAGAAAACCATTAGTGATAGATTAGTGATAACTGTCAAAGG
>Ga0209630_10005710_pt1 | contig 10449 bp, 9 predicted proteins | sample COG_01_FD_184745 | JGI IMG/M metagenome (GOLD analysis project Ga0209630, IMG submission 184745) | Pelagic Microbial community sample from North Sea - COGITO 998_met_01 (SPAdes) (version 2) | ecosystem: Environmental > Aquatic > Marine > Neritic zone/Coastal water | place: Helgoland, sampling... | reverse complement strand
GCGCTTCGCGAGAGGCGCGCCCCGTTTCGTCAGAGGTAGGGGCCCCACATCAGGGCCGCGGCGCCAACCGAGCCCAGCGCCGTCCAGGCGGCGGCGACCAGCACCAGCCCGGCCACGAGAATCCGGAAGGCGCCGCTGGAACTCCGTCCGGCCGCGAAATAGAGCTCCAGCACTGCCAGCGGGATCAGATAGCTGCCGAAGGTCAGGACGATGTCGGCGGGCCCTGACAGGGTCTTGGTCATGCCGACCGGCCCCCGGTTGATCAGGACCCAGCCCATCAGCCCGACCCGCAGGAACCACACCCCGCTGACCACCATGAAGGTCCGCATGGCCCAGCGCCGATGGCTGTCGAAGCGGCGGCGGGTCGCCTCGCGCCACGCCAGTCCGGCGAAGATCAGGATCAGCAGGCCGTTGATCCCGATAGCCACCTCGGAGACGACCGAGAGGTATGCGCCACGCGCCACCGACATCCACAGGCCGCTGAGCGCCAGGAAGCAGGCGATGGTCAGGAAGCTCCGCCCGGTCCAGCGGTGGACCGCCGGAAAGCGCCGCCGCAGCGCCGGGACCAGCTGCATCAACCCGCCCAGCGTCACCACGGCGGCCAGAAGGACATGGGCGGCGAAGACCCAATTGCCGACGCCGTCGCCCTCGACATAGCCGGTGATCAGGGGCTTGTCGTTCCAGGCGGCGAAACGCCCCGACAGGGTGCGCACGCCGTAAAACAGCACGATGAAGAGGATGAAGGCCGTCTGGCCGGCGGCCGCGACGACGAACCAGGCGACGCCCGCCCGGCTGAGAAGTTTTGAACCGCCGGGTGCGGGCGGTGGTAGTGGGAGAGAGGTCGTCATGGGAGCTCCGGACGCGACCCCGGCATGGAGCCGCGCCGAGGCTGCGAGCCGGAGGTCGTCGCCGTCTCGCCGATTTGCAAATCGGCCAGAAAGAGTTGAGCGAGGGGTTTGACGCCGGGACCTGCGGACCGACACAGTGGCGTCGGGCCGCGATCCGTGCGGCCGATGAGGCAACCGGATGGCGATGACGACCGCCTTCACGACGGAGCGAACGAACGGCCCGTGGCGGGCGCCCGGCCGGCTGGCCGCCTACGGGGCCGCCATGGCAGTCTCGTTCGCCTGCTACGCCGTCGGCCACCTCCTGAACGGTGCGGGCGGCGCGGCGGGGACACTGCTCGATATGATCGGGCTCGGGGCCTGTGGCTGGGCCTGGCTGATCGCGCGGGCGCTGTTCGATCCGGCGCCACGAGATGCCTGGTGGCCCCGGATCGTCGTCGGGGTTCTGGTCCTCAGCGGCGCCCTGACCGTGCTGGCCCTGCCGACGGGGCCGCGCCAGATCGCAGAGAACATCTATGCCCTCAGCGGATCGGCGGCCCTGCTGCTGACCTTCTTCGAGCCCTTCCATCGCTTTCGGCGGGATTTGCCGAAGGCCGAGAAGCGGTTCCGGCTCGCCTTCGTGGTCGTCTATGCGGCCCTGGTCGCGGTCTCCATCCTGGCCCCGCACGGGTCGGCGGTGACGGCGGCGCAGGCGTATCGGCTCGATCTGATCAACAGCGGCTGTGCGCTTGGCGGTCTCGTCACGGGCGCCGCGGCGATCGTCTGGCGGCTGCGTCACCCCTTGGTGGAGCCGGTGCGGCCTGCGCGGCGGGCGCCGACGGCCGAGGATCAGGACCTGGCCGCCCGCATCCAGCGGCTTCTGAAGGATGAACAGATCCACGCCGAGCCGAATCTGAAGGTCGCCGACGTCGCTGCGCGTCTGGGCCAGCCCGAATATCGGGTCTCCCAATGCGTGACCGGGGTTCTCGGCTTCGAGAACTTCAACCGGATGATCAATCACCACCGGATCGAGCAGGCCAAGGTGCTGCTGCGCGCCCCCGAGCGCCGGCCGATCCTCGACATCGCCTTCGACTGCGGCTTCGGCTCCGTCGGGCCGTTCAACCGCGCCTTCAAGGCTGAGGTCGGGGTGACACCCCGGGCCTTCCGAGCCTCGGCGGGCGAAAAGCCCTAGACCACCTCCACCAGCTTGATCGGCTTGTCCGCGACGGGCGGGGCAGGCGGCTTCGGCTTGCCGCCCAGACGGTCGGTCAGGGCGAAGACGAAGGGGTTGAGCGAGATCGACATCAGGGCGGCGGCCAGGATCAGGTCGTGGGTCTGCTGGCTGAGCGCGCCCAGCGACACGCCGAGCGCGGCCAGGATGAAGCTGAACTCCCCGATCTGGGCGAGGCTGGCCGCGATGGTCAGGCTGGTCGCCTTGTCGAGCTTGAAGGCGAAGGTGATGGCCAGGGCCGCCATGGCCTTGCCCACGATGACGATGCCCAGCACGCCCAGAACGGTCAACGGCTTGGTCACCAGGATCATCGGGTCGAACAGCATCCCGACCGAGACGAAGAACAGCACCGCGAAGGCGTCGCGCAGGGGTAGGGACCGCTCGGCGGCGTTATGGCCCAGCGGCGAGGAGTTGAGCACCAGGCCGGCCAGGAAGGCGCCGAGCGCGAACGAGTGGAACATCCAGTAGGCGATGAAGGCGATGCCCAGGGCGATGGCCAGAACGCCGAGGGTGAACAGCTCGCGCGACCTGGTGTGGGCGATGCGCACCAGCACCCAGGGCAGGACGCGCGGGCCGATGAACAGCATGGCGCCGACGAAGACCGCGACCTTGCCCAGCGTCCAGCCGATCGACTTGGCCAGCTCGACGGCGCCCAGTTCCTGACCCGGTTGAACGATCAGCAGGGGCAGCATGACCAGTGCGATGACGATCACCAGGTCCTCGACGATCAGCCAGCCGACGGCGATGCCGCCGATCTCGCCCTTGACCTGACGCCGCTCTTCCAGCGCCCGGAGCAGGACCACGGTCGAGGCCACCGACAGGGCGAAGCCCATCAGCACCGCCTCCAGATCGCCCATTCCGAGCAGTCGGCCGAGCACCCAGCCGAGTGCGGTCGCGGCGCCGATCTGAACCAGAGCGCCGGGGACGGCGACCTTCCTGACCTTCATCAGGTCGGCGGGCGAGAAGTGCAGCCCGACCCCGAACATCAGCAGGATGACGCCGATCTCGGCCAGCTGGGGCGCCAGCTCCGTATCGGCGACGAAGCCTGCCGTATGCGGCCCGACCACGATCCCGGCAACCAGATAGCCGACCAGCGGTGAGAGCTTCAGCCGGTTCGCCAACATGCCGAACACGAAGGCGAGGACAAAGCCCCCGACCAGGGTGAGGATCAGGCTGTCGGCATGCGGCATCGGCGCTCCTTGAGGGGGCTCGTGGGTCTGATTGTGTTGGGGCCTGAGGCGCGCCCTGACAAGGTGACGCATTGTCTCGCATCAGGGACGAGGGCGCCGCACCCGCCGAATTACCCTTTCGGGGCAAGGAATTGATTGGCGCCCGGACGAGGCTCGGCCCATAAATTGTTACGGGAACCGCCATTTTCCTCACGCTTTGTTACAGCCCGGGCTCGCCTTCGCAGTCGCAGCAATGTAGTCAGGCGGGCAGGAGCGGGGGCAACCCGCCGACGACACGACAGACTGGCTAACTCAGGGGCTAAAGCATGACTCAGTGGGTGTACGGCTTCGGCGGCGGGTCCGCCGACGGCGATGCGTCGATGAAGAACCTTCTCGGCGGCAAGGGCGCGAACCTGGCCGAGATGTCGTCGCTGGGCCTGCCGGTCCCGCCCGGCTTCACCATCACCACCGAGGCCTGCGTCCACTACTATTCGAACGGCCAGACCTATCCCGAGACCCTGGCGGCCGAGGTCGCTGCGGGTCTGAAGAAGGTCGAGGGCATCGTCGGCAAGACCTTCGGCGACGCCGCCAACCCCCTGCTGGTCTCGGTGCGCTCGGGCGCCCGGGCCTCGATGCCGGGGATGATGGACACCGTCCTGAACCTGGGTCTCAACGATGAGACGGTCGAGGGTCTGGTGAAACTGTCGGGTGACCGCCGCTTCGCCTTCGACAGCTACCGCCGCTTCATCACCATGTATTCCAACGTGGTTCTGGGCCTGAGCCACGACGATTTCGAAGAGGTTCTGGACGACCACAAGGACCGTCTGGGCGTCACCGTCGACACCGACCTGTCGGCCGCCGACTGGGAGAAGGTCGTCGCCGAATACAAGACCGTGGTCGAGCGCGAGCTGGGCCAGCCCTTCCCGCAGGACCCGCAGGACCAGCTCTGGGGCGCCGTCTCGGCCGTCTTCGCCAGCTGGATGAACGACCGGGCCAAATTCTATCGCCGCATGCACGACATCCCCGAAAGCTGGGGCACGGCCGTCAACGTCCAGTCGATGGTGTTCGGCAATATGGGCGAGACCTCGGCGACGGGCGTGGCCTTCACGCGCAACCCCTCGACCGGCGACGCCCGCCTGTACGGCGAGTTCCTGATCAACGCCCAGGGCGAGGACGTGGTCGCGGGCATCCGCACGCCGCAGTCCCTGACCAGGGTCGGCCGCGAGGAGATGGGCGAGACCGCCCCCTCGATGGAAGAGGCCATGCCGGCCGTCTTCGCCGAGTTCGTCGAGGTCGTCGGGCGGCTGGAAAGCCACTACCGCGACATGCAGGACATCGAGTTCACGGTCGAACAGGGCCGTCTGTGGATGCTGCAGACCCGCAACGGCAAGCGCACCGCCAAGTCGGCCCTGAAGGTCGCGGTCGACCTGGCCGCCGAGGGCGTGATCTCCGAGGAAGAGGCTGTCAGCCGCGTCGAACCCGCCGCACTGGACCAGCTGCTGCACCCGACCCTGGACCCCAAGGCCGAGCGCAAGGTCGTCGCCGCCGGTCTGCCCGCCTCTCCGGGCGCCGCGACGGGCAAGATCGTCTTCGACGCCGATGCGGCCGAGAAGGCCAGCCAGCTCGGCGACGCCGTCATCCTGGTGCGTGAGGAGACCTCGCCCGAGGACATCCACGGCATGCACGCCGCCCGCGGCATCGTCACCGCCCGCGGCGGTATGACCAGCCACGCCGCCGTCGTGGCGCGCGGCATGGGGCGTCCCTGCGTCTCCGGCGCCGGCGAGATCCACATCGACGAGGCCGCCCAGACCTTCACGGCGCGCGGCCGCGTCTTCAAGGCCGGCGAGGTGATCACCATCGACGGCTCCAAGGGCGAGGTGCTCGATGGGGCTGTTGCGATGATCGAGCCCGAGCTGACCGGCGACTTCCAGACCCTGATGAGCTGGGCCGACAAGGTGCGCCGTCTGAAGGTTCGCGCCAACGCCGAGACCCCGCTGGACGCCCGCACCGCGCGCGGCTTCGGCGCCGAGGGCATCGGCCTGTGCCGCACCGAACATATGTTCTTCGACGAGGAGCGGATCGCCGCCGTGCGCGAGATGATCCTGTCCGACGACGAGGCCGGCCGCCGCGTGGCCCTGGCCAAGATCGCCCCGTTCCAGAAGTCGGACTTCGTCGAGCTCTTCACCATCATGGCCGGCCTGCCGGTCACGATCCGCCTTCTCGACCCGCCGCTGCACGAGTTCATCCCGCACACGGACGAGGACATCGACGCCCTGGCCGAAACCTCGGGCATCGACGCCGCCAAGCTGAAGAAGCGGGCGCGCGAGCTGCATGAGACCAACCCGATGCTGGGCCACCGGGGCGCGCGCCTCGGCGTCGCCTATCCGGAAATCTACGAGATGCAGGTCCGGGCCATTCTGGAAGCCGCGCTCGAGGTGAAGAAGACCTCGGCCGAGGCCCCGATCCCCGAGATCATGCACCCGCTGGTCGCCCTGGGTCTGGAGATGAAGTTCCTGCGCGAGCTGACCGACAGGACCGCCAAGGCTGTCTTCGCCGACGCCGGCGACACGGTCGACTATCTGGTCGGGACGATGATCGAACTGCCGCGGGCCGCCCTGCGCGCCGCCGACCTGGCCGAGAACGCCGAGTTCTTCTCCTTCGGCACCAACGACCTGACCCAGACGACCTTCGGCATCAGCCGCGACGACTCCGGCCGGTTCCTGCAGGCCTATATGGACAAGGGCATCTTCGAGACCGATCCCTTCGTCCGCCTCGATCAGGACGGCGTCGGCGACCTGATCCGCATCGCGGCCGAGCGCGGCAAGACCGTGCGTCCGGACATCAAGATGGGTATCTGCGGCGAGCACGGCGGCGATCCGTCGTCGATCGCCTTCTGCGAGACCGTGGGCCTGACCTATGTCAGCTGCTCGCCCTATCGCGTGCCGATCGCCCGTCTGGCCGCGGCCCAGGCCGCCCTGTCGGCGCGTTCGGGCACGGAGCGCGAAAAGGACCGCTGATCCTCGGGGTCTTCAGCGATCAGGTGAAGTCGCAGGTCACCCCGACGTTGATGCGCTGGACGGCGGCCTTGTCCTCGCCCAGCAGCCCCATCAGTTCGCCCGAGGCGAAGGTCCAGCCGATGGTGCTGTCCTCGATCACGGCGCCGGGATAGGCGGCCTTGAGTTCGGCCAGGGTCGAGCCGACGTGGAGGCCCTTGTCGGTCGAGATCGCGGGCGTCTGGGTCTGCCAGCCCGCCAGCTTGTCCTCCTGGAACAGCAGCTGAAGGCCGTTCGACCAATCGGCGTGATCCATCGGGCCCGCGCCGCATTCGGCGAAGGGCCCGGTGGACGTCGGCGTGCCCCCGGCCTCGGTCGCGGCGGCGAGAACCAGAGCCTTTGGAGCGCCAATGGGGAAGATGGCCCTGCCTATGGTGACGGACGCCCCCGACACGATGATCGGGATCGTCTCCGCAGCCGGTGCGGCGGGCTGGGCCGGAGCCGGGGTCGGCGCGGCGGCTTTGTCCTTCGCCGGATCGGAGCAGGCCTGCAGCGATAGGACCGCGGTGGCGACGGTCAGTATGCGAATGGTCTTCACGGCAGGTCTCCCCCGAAACGCCAGGACGGTCACGCTAGCCTCGAAGACGGTGTGAAGCCATAGCGGCGTTCTTCAGACTCCCGGGTCGGCCGGCGGTTGTGAATGTCCACCGGTGTCGTTAGCTGGACGGCAAAGCCGGAGCCCCGCCATGACTGCATCGAAACTGTCCGTCGCCGTCGTCGGCCCCGGGGCCGTGGGCGGGACCATCGCGGCCTGGATTTCGCGCAGCCCCCTGGTCGGCGACCTGACCCTGTGCGCCCGCTCGCCGCTGGACCGGCTGGTGGTCGAGGCGCCGGACGGGGCGATCGTCGAGGCCAATCCGCGCGTGGTCACCGACCCGGGACAGATCACGGATCCCGTCGACTGGGTGCTGGTCGCGACCAAAGCCTATGACGTCGCCTCGGCCGCCGCCTGGCTGAAGCCGCTGCTCGGTTCGCGGACCCGGGTCGCCGTGCTCCAGAACGGGGTCGAGCACGTCGAGCGGTTCACCCCCTTCCTGCCCGCCGACCGGATCGTGCCGGTGATCGTCGATGTGCCGGCCGAACGGACAGCGCCAGGCCGGATCCAGCATCGCCGCAACGGCACGGTGACCGTTCCGGCAGGGGAGGCAGGCGAGGCCTTCGTCGCCCTGTTCGCCGAGAGCGTGATCGAGGCCTCGACCACCGATGACTTCCTCACCGCCGCCTGGACCAAGCTGTCGCTGAACTGCGCGGGCGCGATCAACGCCCTGACCGGAGAGCCGGGCGGGGTGGTGCGGGCAGGGGGGATCGCCGACCTCACCCGCCAACTGGTCTGGGAGTGCGTGCGCGTCGGTCGGGCGGTCGGCGCCGATCTGGGCGATCATATCCCCGACTGGGTGGTGGAGCGCGCGATGACCTCGCCCGCGGACTCGGTGAATTCCATCCTCGGCGACCGGCTGGCGGGACGGCCGATGGAGTGGGACGCCCGCAACGGCGTCATCGTCCGTCTGGGCGAACGCCACGGTATCGCGACCCCCGCCAACGCCATGGCCTCTACCCTTCTGGCAGCGGTCTACTGGTCCGCCGACACGTGAGTTCGGCATGGTCCTGGGTAGGGCCTTTGAGACAATTAAATAACAGCCTTCCGCGAACAGGGTGTGTGGCAGTCGTCGCACACTTTCCGGATTGTAATGGTTTGGCCATGGAACGGCCAAGCCGAATGCCCATTTAACAACTCGCTGGATGGGGCCGGTGACCTCGCAAGTCACTGTCATCTAGGAGTTAAAGAAAAAATGCGTAACATTCTTCTCGCGACCGCCGCTCTTTCGTTGTTTGCTGTTCCTGCCATGGCGCAGACTGTGACTTCGCCGACCTACTACGGCACCCTCGGCTACACTCAACTGGACACTGACAACGCCGATCTCGGCGCGGTGACCGGTCGCGTGGGCGCCAAGCTGCACCCGAACTTCGGCGTGGAGGCCGAAACCTCGTTCGGCGTGGGCCATGACGACGTCAACGTCGCTGGCGTCTCCGGCAAGGTTGAGCACCGCTACGACGTCGCCGGCTATGCCGTCGCCAGCCTGCCGGTGACCTCCAACATCGACCTGTTCGCCCGCGCCGGTTACGGCGTGACCGAGGTCAAGGGTTCGGCCGCCGGCGTTTCCGCCAGCGATCACCTGACCAGCTGGAACTACGGCGCCGGCGCCACCTACAACCTGGACGCCCAGAACGGCATCCGCGCCGACTACACCTACCGTGACTTCCAGCACGACCAGGGCGGCGCCGACACCTATGCGCTGAGCTACGTCCGCAAGTTCTGATTGGACACGTCGGAAACGACAAAGGGGCGGCCTTCGCAGGCCGCCCCTTTTTGCTTATCGGTATGTCGGCCCCGGGCCGGTTTGCCTCAGCCGGGTTCCGCGATCAGCGCCCAGCGCATCGAGCCCTCGCCGAAGGGGCGGGTGAACCACTGGGAATAGCGTTCGAAGGCCTCGACCACGGCGTTGCGCAGGTCCGGCGCGACGGGCTCGCCGCGGTTGCGCTTCATGGCCGCGACACAGTCGATGACGACGTTCTGATGGGCCGAGCCGCCCAGACTCTTGAGCACCAGCGCCACATCGCGGGCGAGGGATTCCAGGAACGAGAGCTTCTCGTTCGGCGCTGCAGAATTCTTCTGGCTCTGGCTCATCGGTCAGGTCACCCCACGTGCACACAGTCTCGATGGGGCCTTCCTCGCAAACTCGCCCTTCGCGTGCAAGCGGGGCCGGGACCTTCGCGGTAGAATATTCGTGAGGCGCCGCGCCTTTCGACCGCCGCCTTTCTTCGAATTTAGCTGACAAACGATGCGTCCGGGCGTCCTCTGCCGCCTCAAAGAGGGGGCTCTGACATGACGACTTTCGATCCGGACGCGGCGACCGCCGCATGGCTGGCGACCCTGCCGCCCGCCGACACCACCAAGGCAGTGGCCTATACGCAAGGCGGGCACTGGCTGATCCTGTGGGGCTTCATCGTCTCGGTCGTGGTGTCATGGATCATTATCCGCACCAACCTGCTCGGCCGGATCCGGGAGGGGATCGAGAAGCGCAAGGCCCGGCCCGTGCTGGCTTCCTTCCTCGTCGGCCTCGTCTATCTGCTGCTCAGCTGGCTCCTGACCCTGCCCTGGGCGGCGTATTCCAGCTGGTATCGCGAGAAGCAGTACGGCCTGACCGAACAGCCCTTCATGGGCTGGTTCACCGAGGGTCTGATCAGCGCGGCCATCTCGACGGTGGTGATGTCGTTGGTTCTGGTCGGGCTCTACGCCCTGATCCGGCGGGCGCGGAAGCTCTGGTGGGCCTGGGGAGCGGCCTTGATGGCGGTGGTCATCGTCATCGGCCTGGTGGTCTCGCCGATCCTGATTGAGCCCCTGTTCAACACCTATACGCGTGCGCCGGACGGACCGGTGCGCGACGCCGTCGTGGCTCTGGCGAAGGAGACCGGCACGCCGTCGGACAAGATCTATATCTACAACGGCTCCAAACAGTCCGACCGCTACACCGCCAATGTCTCGGGCCTGTTCGGCTCGGCCCGGGTGGCGATGAGCGACGTCATGTTCGCCAAGGGCGCCGACCTCGCCGAGGTTCGCGGCGTCGTGGGCCATGAGATGGGCCACTATGTGCGCGGCCATATCCTCTGGATCGTCGGGGTGATGATCGTGCTGGCGGCGCTTGCCTTCTGGCTGACCGACCGCCTGTACCCGGTGGCGCGCAAACTGCTGGGCGCCAGGAAGGTCGGCGACATCCGCGACCCTGCGGGCCTGCCGATCGTGATGGCGGTCCTGGCCTTCCTGGGCTTCATCGGCACGCCTCTGATGAACACCCTGACCCGGGTCACGGAGGCCGATGCGGACCACTTCTCGATGGTCCATGCCAATGAGCCGGACGGCCTGTCCAAGGCCCTGATCAAGACCGCCGAATACCGGGCGCCATCGCCGGGCAAGCTGGAGGAAATCCTGTTCTACGACCACCCCAGCGTCGGCAATCGCATCCACGCGGCAATGGAGTGGAAGGCCACGCATCCGTCCGGCGCGCCGGCTACGGCGCCGTCCAAACCGTAGGCGACAGGCGAGACGACATGCGATCGGTCACGACCCGGTTCGAAATCCCGGGCGGCGCCCCGATCCCGCCAGACAGGCGGGG
>Ga0209630_10005708_pt1 | contig 10451 bp, 10 predicted proteins | sample COG_01_FD_184745 | JGI IMG/M metagenome (GOLD analysis project Ga0209630, IMG submission 184745) | Pelagic Microbial community sample from North Sea - COGITO 998_met_01 (SPAdes) (version 2) | ecosystem: Environmental > Aquatic > Marine > Neritic zone/Coastal water | place: Helgoland, sampling... | reverse complement strand
TTGAACTGCACCTCTGTATTTATTCAGTTTCTCTTTCTGAGCTCGATTTTGACGTCTCAGTTGGCGTACTGCCTCGTTAAGCTTGTTAATTTGCGGAGGATTTGTAAAAGCATCTTGACCTTCACTACCACCACCGAATGCACCCTTAACACCTGCATTCTTATTTCCTTTACCACCAAAAGATCCGTCGATACCAGCAGCTCCGCCACCTTTACCACCAAAGTGGTGATCAACTTTACCTTCAGCAACCATCTTTCTAATTCTACCTAATTCTTGACGTAAAACGCGCGGGTCAACTTCAAAAGTTTCATTTAAGTCTTCTTCGCCACCAGCATCTAAATCAGGAAGTTCTGTCTCTAGTTCAGGCATTTCTAAATCGTCACCTTCTGGTGCACCACCACCAAGATTCAATTCCAACTCAGCGACTAGTCCTTCGATTGCTGCTTCCACTTCTTCTTTTGAAAGCATATCATCTTCACCGGCTGCAGCCCCTGCGTCTAATTCTGGTGTATCCATTTCTGGTTCTTCCATTTCAACTTCTTCATCTTGCTCGAGAAGTGAAGCAAACTGTTCATAAAGCTCTGCCAATTCTTTGTCTTCTACTTCTTCTACTTTTTCTACTTCTTCTACTTCTTCTAGATCGAGAGCTTCCCTTAGTGTTCTAAGGTCAACCTCATAATATTTCTTTGACATGTCTTCTCCTTTATTTGTCTTAGATAAATGATTAGCACTTTCATTTAGTTTGTGCGATAAATTTAGCAATTTTTCACGTTGGTTGTCATCCATAGTGGAAACTGCACCTTTTACAGCACTAAAAAGTGCCTTCTGTGACTTAGACTCATTAAGAGAATCTAAATTTTCTTCACCAATTAGCTCAACTAAAGATGCTAAGGCACCTTCGTCAAGATAAACTTCTTCATCAAGATTTAGAGAAGAAGTATGACCTTGTACAGAATTACCAGTCATGGTTGACATTTCATCTGTATTGCCTTCTTCCTCTTCCTTTTCTTCGAGCAACTGTTCTTCGATGAACTCACGAATTTGAGGCGTTACTGACTCGAGAATTGCTTTTTTAGCATTTTCCTCTGCGACCTCTTTAAGTTTTTTTGCATCTGCTATTGCTTCTTCGAATAGTTTGCTCATTTTATAACCTCTTGTTCTATACCTTAATTATTTAACTGATTATTAAATATCATAAAAATTATCATTTATTTCATTTATTGCACTTCTTATACGGTTGACACTTCTTGTATGCTTCTCTAAGGACACTTCATGCTGATCTAATAGGTCGCTTAATGAAAAAATAGAATTTCCGTCTAATTCGTCATGCCTAGGCAGCGGTGCGCGTGCTGTTCCGTATCGTGACGCAGTCATGTCGATGCGAGGACGGTGATTAGTTGGATAAGTTCCAGAATTATAACCTGTCTTTTTTGCTTTTCCACCACTTGACTTTCTATAAGTCATATTAGGCGATATACCTTGAACAGCTGTGGTTGTATGTGCTGAACCTTTTGACATGTCTGTGTTTCTTATTCTGTCTAAATTTTGTGCATGTTTCTTTACAGGATCGATATCATGTGAAGCCTTTCCCATTATTTCTGTAACCATACTATATGCATAGCCTATATTATCATAGGCAGTATTTCCCGGGTTATTTCTACCCATATCTACGCGATCCACAGACATACTTTGGCCTACTTTTGATAATACATCTATATCGTCTTCATCAAAATCATCATCAATTTCGAATTCATCTTCAAACTCTGCGTCCAGTGTTAAAGGATCACCCGTGGAGTGCATACTACCGCGTGGTCCATTTTTTAGCTTATTGCCTATTGATGATCCAATACCACCTACCGGTCCGAAATAAATTTCGTATAGATTACTACGCTTTCCCATCCGAACCTTGATATGATCGTCCTGAAATGTAGCTTCCTAAAGTACCTTGTTTTGATATTTCAGCAGATGTCTGAGAAGGTGATACTAAACCACCCATTCCGCTTCCAAACTCTACATTAAATTCTGGATCCGGAAGTTCACCTGCATATTCAGGTTGATCAGCAGCATTAAAGCTACCCGGCCCAGGAGAAGTTAAGTTTGGAGTAAAAGGTGAAGAAGGTAATCCGCCGCCACCAGTTTCAACATCCTCGAGATTAGGCACAGGATTTTGTGTAGATCCTTTAAAATCGCGATTAAAAGAATTAATTCCGTTACCATTAACCACAGTTCCATCTAAAGCTAATTCTTGATATAACTTTTTTCTTTCTAGATCAGTTATTTCACCTTTATGCATAGGAGAATCAGGAAAAGCTGATTTTAGATTAATATCTTTCCTAGCACCCTTTGGTTTGTTTGCTGCTGTTGCCGGTTGCACTATAGTTTGTTTTTGTTCAGCCATTACTTTTTGCCTTTAATGATTTTGACAATAGCATTCTTGACTTCATTTAGATCTTTTGCTTCTTTTAAAGACTTAACTTGACGATTTTTAATTTTTTTTAAAAGCCTAAGTTGCTCTAAAAGTTTAGCGTTGTTTTCTTTTTTTAATTTTTCTCGTTCCTCTGCAATCAACCTCTTGATTGTTGCTGGTGTTAATTTTATAATACGACGCATGGTACCTCCGTTAGACAAACTATAACTATCATCTAAAAAAAGATTTTTATCTTTTTGATGGCGCAAATGCTAAATTAGCCCAATTGTTAGCTTGAGACCCAAATAATTCTTCTGGCGATGACTGATTGACAATTTTAGCTGCCTGATCACCACCTGCCATTACACTAGGACCTTGTGCACGACTGCCTTCTTTTTGTTCTTTTAATGTTGTCATTGCTGTGTCTGCAAGAATGTCGGACATGATCGGATCAGAGGTTATATTTTGAACTTTTTGTTTCATATAACTAAATTCTTCATTGCTAGCATTGTCGATACCTGTCTTAATACTATCTAAGTATGAAGGCTTTCTTTGTACTGGTTGTCTAGACTGAGTTATTTGTGTCGGTTGTGATAATGCATGTTCACTAATTCTTCGGCTAGAACTTTTTTCATATGACTCTTGCATAGTACCACGAAGTTCTCTGGACTCGCTCAGGGTTGCCTGATTATTACCGACTAGACCTTCTGCTAATATTTCAATTAAACATTCTTTCACAATATTTTTTAATACTTTTTTACTTTTATTGTTCATTCCCACCTCAAGATTTCATTAAACATTCTATCGATTTTATCTGATTGGTTAAAAATTTTATCTAATTCTCTTCTATTTACTCGGCTTTCTTTTAACATAAAAGCACCTGGTGTTGAAGGTTCCGAGACCATATCAAAACAAATTAACTGGAAATCGTCTTGGACAACTTGATTCCCACCTTGTGCAACAGTTGAACCAACGCCTCGTGATGATATTCCTAAAGTCACACCGCTCTCAATTAAAGACTGAATTATTTTTCCTGCAGGAGTGTCAAGTATTTCAATTTTACCGTATACATCATCGTTTTGAATGTAAGCTTCACGGACAATGTGAGAAACATTTTTTAATTCAACAACTGATGAATCTGGGTGGTCGCATTCTCCTAACGCTCTATTTTCACGAATCATTTTTTGATAATTCATGATTTCTCTCTCCAAAATAGGACGAGGATAAACTCTTCCGTTCTGGTTTAAGGTGTTCGCTCTTTGAATAATTCCAGAGAGGATTACTTTTCCGTATTTCTCTTTTGATTCTTTTAACATTTCTTTAGTGCAAGAAATAGGTGTCCATTCTCTTAAAACGTTTAATTGTGTTGTCATTTTACATCTCCTTCTTGGTTTCACTAATCATTTTTGTTAGTGTTAAAAATTTAATAACATTTGCATCATCGACTATATTTGCAGGCAATTCTATGATTTTTTTTCGTACTTCGTCAAGCTTTGAAAGCAAATATTTGTTTTTTGATCGATCTTCAAATGTAGCTAAACTAGTTAATGCTTCTTTTTTCTTTTCTGCAAAGAACTTTTGTAACTTAACTGGGTCTTTGTCAGATAAAAATACGTAACCTTCGATAATCCGCTTTTGATCACTGGATAGTTCTTCACCGTAACGACGATTAAATTTTTCTGTCATTATCTTTAAAACCAGTCTGTCACTGTGGGATGCATTATACTTTTGCTCATTAACTTCACCTTTTTCGCGAAGCATTAATTCACCTATCTTAACTTCTAGATCGACTAGCCGTTTAATGTCTTTGTCTTTTTTTCTCCATTCGTTCAAAGCTAGTTGTACTGTCCCTAAGTCCCGATAATCAGAAATACTTCTGTAGTAAAAGTCTTTATCTGTAATGTTATAATTAATATCTTTTAATAACGCGGATTTTTGCCTTTCTAATGTTTTACTATCCAAATTGTTACTAGCGATTTTTGCTTCATTCAATATAGACGCAACTGTGTGTGTGTTTGTTATGTTAGACTTAGCTAGCGCATTAAAAAGACGAAATTCTTTATATAACTCTGTATTTTTCTTAAAATGCTTTTCAATAAGCTTGGTTGCTTTCTTTGCTTCTTTTTGCTTACCTTCTAAAAGTTTTGTACTAATATGTTTAAGCAGGAGTTCGTATATGATGCCTACGTTTCTTTTTTTATTATGTTTCATCGTTGTCTCCTTCTGATGAATTATTCTCAGAAATTATAATGGAATTCTTAACATTACGTTGTTGCGTACCATAAGTATTATCGAATCGCTGTAATGTCGATTTTAATGTGTTATTCATAGTTGCATTAACACCAATTTGTTCGTCTAGATAATCGTCAATACTAAAATCTTCACCAGATTCAAACAAGTCTTTCCCGGATGGTGGCTTAGGAATACTTGTTGCTGCCTTTAAGTCATATTTGAGTTTACTCATTCCGGAATCAACCGGGTTGTCTCGTTTTCTCGTTTTTAATGACGGGTTTGTTCCAGTTTTTAGTGTACTACTAGTTGATTTGGTTGTTGTATTAATATCTTCATTTTCTTCATTTTCTTCACCTTCTTTTTCTAAATCGCCAACATTCAATTCAATTAGTTTTTGTACTCTAATAGGATACTCGTCATCTTCAATTGACTGTTGTTCTGAAAGAGCTCCTAAGTCAATTCCGCCTCCGCCCAATTCAACATTACCACCGTCAAATTGTGGTGCACCAGCCGATGGGTTTTCTGGGCCTTCAGGTGTTGTGATTTGTGTGGCTTCAATTTCTAAATCAGAAACTTTGTCAGTTCGCTGGCCGGCTTGAATTGCCTTAATATCCTCGTCAGAGAATCTTAAAATATTTTTTTGAACCCAAGTTCTGTCAACCACGCCTGCGACACCTAATGCTACGCCGGCTGTTTCAAACCTACTCTTGTAAAGTTCTAATTTTTGCTGCTGTGCAATTGTTGACGGGTTTGACAACATTAACTTAAAATCTAATAAATCTTCATCACTAAAACCGTTACAGTATAAATGAACAATTGCCAATTTGTTCATCTCAGACAATATTGTTCTTTGAATTCTTGCGATCGTCCTGCTAAATCTAATGTCTTCTTGCGATAAAGTTGCTTTAGCTCCTAATCCTTCATCATAGCCTAAATAAGCTTTAGGTATTTTTAGTGCTGCAAACAGTTTCTTCTGGATATACTCGACGTCTTGTGTTTCCCCGGCAATGGTATCACCACCAATAGGTTCAATCTTGGTCCCGCTGTCGCCACCTCGAACAGGGATAAAGTAGTCTTCATCAATTGAAAGAGGATTATATCTAAGATCCACACGCCCTGTTGTTTTGTCGACAATTGATGACCGCTTAAGCGATGACTGAGCTTGTTCCATATAATTTGCAACTTCTTCTGGTGGAACATTACCAACGTCAATATAAAATACTCGTCGACCTGGCGCGCGAACAATTCGATGTACTAACATTGCGTCTTCTAATAAAATCATTTGTCGCCATATTCTTCTGGCCGGCTCTAAAATTGACGATCCGTACGGTAAAAATGCATCGTTACCTAATAAGCGCATATGTGATATTTGCCAATTTTCAAGAACTTGATTTCCTTGTGTTACCCATCTAAATCGAACTGCCATGGGGTCGTTAGGATCAAATCCTTCTTCTCTTTCCACTTCTGAAATAGGTAGTGGAAAACAGTTAATAACGCCATGTTGAGGATGTACATCATTGAACAAAAAGCAATCACCATACTTAACCAAATTTCTAACCCAAGAAGACATGTTAAATTCGACGTTTAATGTATCATAAAAAAGTTCTGTAAGAATTTTTTTAATTTTAGGATTATCTGAATAAATGTGAAGTGTAGTTCCTGATTCGTCAGACGATACAGATTCTTCTGAGTATATATCTAACGCACTCGCAATCTCAGGTGTATACTCCATTTCTGAAAAATCAGAATATCTTGCCATTCTATCATATGTTCCGTAAGCAGACATAGCATTACTATAGACTTGCGATTGATTTTTTCTAAATTGATCAAATGCTGTTGATGTATAGTTTTTATCTGTATTTTTTAATACATTTCGTTTAACGACCGGTCCGGACCGAAAAAGTCGAGTCAATCGTTTAAATAAATTTCTTTCATTTTTAGCCATTTGTCACCCTACAACAACCATTTATGGTCTTTGATATTTTGTTTTTCTTTTGCATTTGTTCCCCCATTAAAGTTAGAACGTGTATCTCTATTTTGTTTATTGTTGCCACTATATATCATGATTGGCGTAGTAGCTGCTTCTGGCGTATCACCATATGGATTCGTGCTTCTAGTCATTGCTTGTAGCATAGCATCGTTAAGTGCTTTTGAATTTTTACTATAATCAGATGACGCGTCAAAAAGCCATGTGCCTATTGCTAGACTCATGACTAAATCATCATTGTAACCACGGCGCGCTGCAGCACGTCCGTCAGTACCTACTGCGAACACTTTTAGCTCCTCATAAAACCTACTAGAGTATACTGCAAGTTGCTTGTTTCTTAAAACTTCTTCTAACTTTGCTAAAACTGTGCCTCGTGTTTTACCATTTGTATTAAACCCAGCAACGTCAGGAGTTTGTTGCGGGACGTAGCCTCCTACATAAACGCCCTTTCTGCGCCTGTAGTATAGTCTAGGATACTTTAACTCTTGCAATTTTAATATTGTTGCATACCCATAACTGTTATTTTCAGGACAAACAAGTGCCTTGTTGTATTTCATACCGTACACATTGATTAATTCCGCAAAAGTATCCGGGCGGATTTTACCTTTATACTCAGCAACAACTTCTGATTCATTTATATCAATAACATGAAAAGTAGAAAAGTCTTTGGCATCACCTCGAGACACATCTGCTGATATTACATACTCGTTTTCGCTTAATGGTTGTTTCCATATCCACACATTGTTGTCCGGACCTTCTCTCATTTTTGGAGGCTGAACTATATTTCTAAGCCATTCAAGTGTAGGTGCATCTAAGTAAGTCTCTCCAGAAATAGAGAAGTCACAAAGGTATTCTTGTGCAATTTGCCTTTTGGACATGTTTGCCGTAACGCCAGCAAACCACTCCTCGCCACGCTCAGGATGTACATCCCACATTAACTTAATGGGGTTAAACTCATTAACACCTGCTTCCGCCTCTGTGTACAGCTTGTGATACTGTCCACCAACACCATTAGGTGTTGATAAAATAATAACACGCCCACCAGTGGAAATCGTTGGGTATATACCAGTCCAGATTGTATCGAAGTTTCTTACAAAAGCTGCTTCATCAATGACTAGTAAGGATAGTGCTTCAGATCGACCGGCATCATCTGACGTGGGAATTGCCTTAATTTGTGATCCGTGGCTAAACATTATTTCTTGTTTATTGTTTGATACGATTTCAGGCAAAAGAAGCCATTTTGGTAAAGAACGTATCATTGTTTTTACTTTAATAATAAAGTTTTGTGCAACTTTAAGTTTTGTTGCAATAACGAGAATATTTTTTTCTTTTTTAAAAATTGCCATCCATACAGAGTAAGCAGCAGTTAAGGTGGAAATACCTAACTGCCTAGATTTAAGAATGATATTAAACCTATGATCGTTAAACTCTTCTACACACTCTTCCTGAAAGGGATACATTTCAAAAGGAATTAATCCTCTTGTTGGGTGTTGTATTTTTAAATAGTTTTTAAAAAAATAATTTGGATCTTTACCACATTTTATTATTTCTTTTACTTGTGCTTTTTTAGTCAGTCTAGCCATTAGCTAATCTCAAAGTATGCTCGTCTATAAATATACGCTTGCCTAGTTTCAGCATAAAAATTGATATCTTGAACATCAGTTGTTCTTTTAGACTTATCTTCTTTAACTTTCAATGCTCTTCCGGCATTCTCTTTCTTTTTAAAGTCTTTTTTCAAGTCACGCATATATGCATTAATAAACTGGTTTAATTCGTTTTCCGAGTCCTGGATTACTTGATGTTGCTGGCCGTGAGGACCTAGATTTTTAATACATAGCGCAGTGACACAAAGTTGTTCACCTTGTAAGCTTGCTTTTGTAGCAACAGAACTTGCTGATGGTGATGCGTACCCTCCGTAACTAGGGTTTCCATCATCTTCAACTGAACTGTAGCCTGTATTCGTTGATGCCTTCCCAAACGTATCATTAATTAGATTACCTAACACGTTTACTTCTTCAAAATTTAATGACATTTTATTTCTCCCGTCTTTTTGTTTATTTGCGTATTTTACGCCTCATAGATATATAACTATTCACAACTGCTTTTTTTGGTCGCCAGCCATTTTTCCACTCTTCTTTTCTCGCCTCAGCAAAGCTTAGGTAACATTCTTGACAGCAATTGTAATTATCGTTTTTATCAAAATCTTGCATTGTTATTAACGGAAACTGGCATATGCCGCAATAAAATCTTTCTTTCTTGTAGTCACCTATAATTTTAATTTTAGGGTTGATAGACATAAGCATCTTTTCCTTTCTTTATAATGTCAATATTGTTGTCTACGATATCTTTAATAGCATCGATATGTGAAATAACCAATATGTTCTTAAACGACTTTTTAAGCGACTGTAGTAGTTTACCACAAGCTTCTAGGTTTGTTTCATCTAAAGCACCAAAACCTTCATCAATCATCAACATACTTGTCTTTGGTAAGGATGACACGTTAATCAATGCTACACGAATTGCAAGTGATGCCATCATTTTTTCCATGCCCGAACCTAACTCAACAATTCGCTTGCTGTCACCATAATTAATAAAGATATCCATAGAATTACTTTCTAAATCTGCTTCTAATTCTACTGTGAATCCAACAACCCCTTTTAAGATTTTAGATATCTCTGCGTTAATCTGAGGTAACATGGAATGAATAATCTGTACCGGTATACCTTTGTTAGACGTTGCCTGTAGAAATAAATCGTATGCACGTAGTGAGCGACTGATCTTTTCAAATTCTGCTTTTTGTTTTGATAACATCATTTGTTCTGCTTTTAACTTTGCTAATCGTGTAATTAAACCTGTTCTGCCTTGATCGCTTTTCTTAATTTCGTTATTTGTTGCTTTAATTTTGCGTTCGATGAGTAGTTGGCCAACGTTTGAGTCTTGATTTTCAAATTTTTCTTTTAGATCATCGTAAACAGTTCGAAGCTCTGGGACTAGAGGTTTGATATTTTCAATATCTTTTTCATAACCATTGATTTTAATTCTAATGTCAGATATAGAAGAAACTAGTTTTGACTTTTTCTGAACAATTGTATTATACTTGTCAAGTTGTTCGTCATAATCTTCTTTTCCTAGTTTCTTAAAAGCTATTTTTAAATCATCAACCTTAATTTTAAGTGCTGTTACTTTATCACGTTGTTTATTTAGTTTCTTCTTGTTTAAGTGAGACTCTTTAATAAACATGCAAGAGGGAAATTGATCACCACAAGGTACTTCATCTAATTTTTCAACAGATCGATTAATTACATTCAACTCTTTTCTTTCATATTTTAAATCGCTTTGCATGCTAGACAGCAATCTATTGATTTGTTTTTGTGCGTCTCTCTTTTCTTTAATCTTAGCAACATCGAAGTTAGATAAAAACAAATCTACTTTTTCTATTTTTTGTTCTGTTTCAAATATTTCATCTTTAAGTAATTCTCGCTGTTTTTCTGCTTTTTCTACGTGACGAATGTTTTTAAGCCACCTACTTTTTGCTTTTTCTACTTCAGATTCAGCGATATAGTTATCGTCAGCGTTTGAGTGCAATTCTTTAACATAGTTTTCATAATCACTTTTTAATTTTGTGATGTTCTGTTCTGATTCAACTATTGATGCCTTCATACTATTTATACTGTTTTCTTTTATGCTGATTTGTTTATTCCAGTCGCCTCGATTAATTGATGATGCTTGCTGCTTAAGACTCGCACATTCTTTCTTTGCAAATTCATTCATTGCATCAAATACAGTTAAATCAAGAAAGTTTGTTAATATTGCCTTTCTCGCTGT
>Ga0209630_10005702_pt1 | contig 10455 bp, 19 predicted proteins | sample COG_01_FD_184745 | JGI IMG/M metagenome (GOLD analysis project Ga0209630, IMG submission 184745) | Pelagic Microbial community sample from North Sea - COGITO 998_met_01 (SPAdes) (version 2) | ecosystem: Environmental > Aquatic > Marine > Neritic zone/Coastal water | place: Helgoland, sampling... | reverse complement strand
TCTACTCAACAAACTTTGCTCGGTGGTTCAAGTGCAACATTCCCAGATTATTATATGCTACTTTTTTTAGCCAATGATTTCTACGTTAGGTATAGTCCAACGGTTGTTATTGGATGGACACAAGCCTCCGTAAAAGCTATATTTAATAACACTACCGATTGGATTAATATTGTAGTAGTAAGAAGTGGGAATACTGTTAAGCTTCATTTAAACGGTGACAACGTTGGGATTACTCCTAACTTTTCAAGCGGTGGAGCAATAGGAGCATTAGACACACAATTTACAGCTATAGGAGCAGATGCTGGCGGAATAAATCCAACAAATGGAACAGTTAACAATATTGCAACTTGGAATGTTGACACCGTATTACCTTCAGATATTTACAACGGTGGCGTTCCTAATGATTTAACAACATTGTCAACTGCACCCGTTAATTGGTGGAAAATGGGACAAGATGCTACATTCGTTTATAATGTTGGAGGTAATGGTACTTTTACAGTACCAGACCAAGTTGGATCTAACGATGGAACAGCAGTAACTTTAATAGAGGACAGAGTAGGCTTTGCTCCAAGTTCAGAAAACAATGCGGTGACTATTAATATGGACTTTGTGGATGTTGTTCCAGATACTCCTTAACAAATTAAAAAATAAATAAAATTATGCATAATACAAGAACATACGCAACAATTAACCTTTCAGACATTGGATTAATAGACTTTAGCCAAATTGGAGAAAGTGCACCATCAACTATTAGAAAGAGTTTAGATGACACTCAGTTTGTAATTAAATGGCAAGAAGGACACATTCCAACTTTTATAACTGATAGTTCTGTAGTACCAGTAGGTACTTATGATCATCACGCAATTTTGGAATTAATGGCTACTCCTGAGTGGAGTTCACCTATAGAAGAAATAGCATAATAATGAGAGTTATAAGAGCCATAAATAGTCCACTTAATATACAGTTAGCTGATATTCCACCTTCTCCTTTCGTCAATACCAAATCGCTTCTTTTTAATGGGATAGATGATTACATAGAGCTTGGTAGCATATCACATTTACAAAATGCAACAGAGTACTCTATTTCTAGTTGGTTCAAAACACCATTAACTGCTTTACAAGGGATTTGGACGTGGTTTGATGGCGCAGATGGTTGGTTAGAGCTAAATTGTAGCTCAGATGGTAGTATGGCTGCTAATGTTACAAGGTTTGGTATTGCTACTTATGGCATCGCATCAGCAGGAACTTTAAGCGCTAATACTTGGCACAATGCAACAGTTATTTTTAATGGTGGTGGTGCAACAAATGCCGATAGATTAAAACTATATTTAAACGGTAGTTTAATCACTTTGACTTTTACTGGTACTATTCCAACGCAAACAGGCACAATGTTAACAAGTGGCTTACATATTGGCGAGAGATATAATGGTGTAAATTATTTTAATGGTAACATTGATGAAGTAAGTATTTTTGATAGTGCTATTTCTATTGGAGATGTTTGGGATGGAAGCGGTCAACCAACCGACCTAAGCCTTTTAGCTACTCCTCCAACTAATTGGTATAGAATGGGAGATAACGGTTCTTACAAATCTCCACAATGGCTTATACCTAATAATGAGAATAAAGACAAAGTATCTAATTATTCACTTTCATTTGACGGAGTGGATGACTATGTAGATTGCGGAAATAGTGCGGCATTAAAACCAAATATAATAACGGTTAGTTGTTGGATAAAAGGCTCTGCTAACTCTGCTTTCACTAGGATAATAAGTCAAGACGGACCAACTGGAGGAGCGGATGCATACGGTTTTTATGTAACTACTGCAACAAATAAAATAGTATTCGCAATAAAGACAGATGTTACAGGAACAGTTACAAGCGCAACGAGTGGAGTCGTGTTAGATAATAACTGGCATCATTTAGTAGGTACTTATGATGGTAGTGAAGTTATATTGTACGTTGACGGGGTTGCGGTTGGTAGTCCTTCGGCTGGCACATCTGTTTTAAGTTATGGAAGCGGCACTTTAACTATCGGATGTTTTTCAGAACCAACATCATTGCCGAGTTATTTATTTAATGGTAACATTGACGAGGTTTCAATTTTTGATTCTGTTATTCCTATTGGTGATTTATGGGATGGTAGTGGAGAGCCTATTGATGTTTCCGCAGTTAGTGGATTAACTAATAATTGGAGAATGGGCGAAGAAGCTACTTTTAGCGGAGGAGTTTGGACTGTACCCGATGCAGTAGGAAGCAATGACGGAACATCTAATGCAATGACAATAGAAGATAGAGTTGGCGAAGCACCAAATTCAGAAAATAATGCTTTATCAATTAATATGGACTTTGTGGATGTTGTTCCAGATGTACCTTAATAATAAATAAGAAATAGCATAAAAATAAAATTATGAGTGAAAGAAATCCAGGAATATTTTCAAGTATAGTATTCACACCAACTATTAACTCAACTAATATGGTTGAGGTATCTCAAGAGTCAGATTTTGGTACTGCTGTTGGTGGTGTTATAACTCCTGCTGCAGATACAGCATACTTTGTAAGAGGTAATGTTAATTGCACTAATATATTAGCTTTTACAAATCCTAATATTGCTGTTGTAGGCTGGGATAGAGATGTAGATGGATTAACTTATACAGGAGCAGCAGGAGCAGGAGATTTTATTACTATTACTGAAGTAAACTTTCAATTAGCAAATTTAAAATTATCTTCAACTAATAATACAGGAGGTGATGTTGTACTAAGAGCAGTTAACTACAATGCTCCCGATTACAATGCAGGAAGAGATAAAATTTTAACTATCGTAAATTGTCAGTTTAGAAACTGCTTTGACGTTTGGAATATAGAAGGTTTTGACTTGTGTGATATTCAGAATACACTTGTTTGGTATGTACAAGCTACTACTATAGGTTGTCAATTTAAGAATGTATCTAAGTTACAGTTAAGCTCTTGTGAGTATGTAAGATGGTTTGATGAAACCTCTATACCTACCCCAAGTGGCTACGCTACTGTACCTATGGTTGAATTAGTTGACAATGCAGGTGGCAGTGGATTTGGAGCTGTTAATATAAGCGGTTGTGTTATTCATCCTCAACAAACACAAGATGGTATAAAAATAAGTGACTTGGCTACTATTGGATTTGGAACTATTGCTTCAAATACGGGAATAGACATTGGATTAACAACGGGTGTTGTAGCTAACTTTGATTATGATATTCAGAACTCCACTATAGTACAAGCAAATCAAGGTATTCAGAATGGTAATGCTAAAGGAATTTTAAGTCTTACAGATAACATAGTGTTATTAGATATAACTAATACACCTCCCGTAAGTGGGTTATATTCTCTACCCATAGCTGATGCAAGTTTTGTAGGTGGTGCTGGACCAACTAATCCAATAACCTTTCCAGTAGCTCAAAGAGTAATAACATCAAGTGCAAATGGTTCTTTTGCTTATGATTCTAAAATAGATGGAAACTTTAGTGTAAATCTAAATGCTACGGTAGGAGTAAATACTAATGGTATTTTTAATATACAAGTTCAATTTAGACAAAACGGAACACCTCTACCACTTATAGGTAAAACAACTATTAGAAATAGTGGAGGTACTTTTGTTGCTCAACCTATAGGTCTTTCTATACAAGGTACAGCAACTCAAGGAGATGTTTTTGATGTTTTGGTAAGTATTGATAGTCAGAATGATGTTCTAGTATCAGAATTAATAGTAAATGGGTTTCAATTTTAATAATAAAAACAATGGAGGCAGAAGGATTAACATTTGGATTAAACGCAATAGTAAGTATATTATTTGCAGCAGGAGGCGCACTTGGTTTTTGGTACACAATCAAAGGATCAGTAAGTATACTTGAGCAGAGGGTAAAGACACTTGAGGCTAATGACAAGGTTTTACACAAAAGAGTTGAAGGTATAAAGATAGAGGTTAAAGAGAACAGAGAGAAGTCAGATACGTCTATTAGTGACATTACTGGTAAGATGCAAGAAATGGAGCTAAGAATTATTACTGCTATCCATGAACTTGGAAAATAACTAATCAATAAACAATAAATAAATACAATTATGAAAAAAGGAAAAAGTCACTCAAAATCAATGAAAGGAATGAAAGGTAAAGATATGTTTACTGGAGACAGACATTCTACAAAAGCTTTTATACCTAAACCAAAAGGTTACGGAGGAGTTAAAAACAGTACAGATATAAGACCTCAATCTAAATAAGATTGAGGCTTTATGCCTTAAATTAAATATTATGGAAAGATTATTTAAAAGTGGTCTTGTGACTACTATATTAGGAGCTTTAATATGTATTGGAGCTTGTGTTCTTTATTTTATGGATAAACCAATGGAAGAAGTGGTTATTATGTTTGGATGGGGATTAACATTTTTACGTTCAAAAGATTCATTGATTGGTATTAATCCAAAAAAGTGAAAATACTTTTTGTTATATTATTAGCATTTTTATTTTCTTGTAGTCCTCAAAAAAGGCTAAATAGATTAATAAAAAAACATCCCGAATTAGTAAAAGTTGATACCATTGTGGTAAGAGATACTATTCGGGATACTATTAATGTGACTACTGAATTAGTTAAAATTGATACAATATTCTCTTTAAAAGAGATTCATGATACCATTACAATAACGAAGGACAATTTGACAATTCGTTATTACCATGATACAATTCATGACAATGTATATATTTCAGGAGAGTGTGATACAATTTGGATTGAAGTTCCATTTGAAAAGATTGTTGAATATAAAGTGCCTTGCGACAATGTAGTTGTTGAAGAAAATATTCAATGGTGGTACTGGTTGTTATTATTATTGTTATTTTTGATAGCCGGTTGGACATCAAGAGAGTTATTAAGAAAAGAAAAGTAAAGTAATGTACATAGAAATAGAAGTAACAATGCTCGATCAAAAGGGAGCTAAAATGCCAACAGTAATACCAAGAGATAGCATTTCTTATTACAGAGGTTATATATCAAACGAAGATGAAGGAATGGATAGAGCCTTTGTAATGGTGTATTTAAAGGGCAATACAAGACCTATGAAGATTTTGTCTACCCTTGATTCATTTAAAAGAAAATGTTGCTCTAAACACATTAATGTAGATGGTTTGTCAAATGATAAAATTGATAATTTAGATAAATATATAGCTGAATTAAAAAAAGATTAATATATTTGATATTGTAATTGTGGTAATCCGCTTCAATAACTTTCAAAATTCAATTTAAAGGCTACCTTAATCAGGTAGCCTTTTTTTTATTTATTCCATTTTCTATTAGCGTAATCTGGGCTTGATTGCTTAAATCTATTTATATTAATTTTAACATTTCTATTAAAGCTATTATACTCTTCTTTAAACTTTTTATTTGTTTCTACTTGATTAGCCACTGACTTACAAGAATGTAAGACTGTAGCGTGGTCTCTATTGCCACATTTCCTCCCAATATAAGAGGCTCCAATCTCTTTAAAGTTGTTTCTTAATAGAGAATGAATTATCTGCCTTGCTTTTACAATTTTTTGATATCTTACTCTTGAAAAAACAGCTTTTTCTTCTAATTCATATCTTTTACATACCATTTCGGTTATGTATTTAAAAGCATCTGTATTGTGCTTAAGTTCTCCTAGTCCTGGCATTACCCAAGGACTTGGTATTGGAATAAGTCCATTTTTTAGTGTATATATGTTTTCTTTTTGCATAGTACTTAATTTAAATTAAAAAAATAACTAAAAAGGAGCTGCTTATAGCAACTCCTAATTAGTCTACACAATCCCGACACAGGATTATATTATTCCTTGAATAAAGTGGTTGTCAATATTAGATTCATTTTCTACGAAATGATATTTAAATTGTTCCAACGCATATTCATATTTTTCTTTACCACTGATATAAGAATCTTCTCCTAATTCAAAGATACCTACTGTAAATGGGTATGTTTTCTCAACAGCAATAAAATAAAACTTATCAATGTTTGCTACATCTTTATAAAATGCACCTTGCTGATCATAGCTATACTTTCTCATTGCTTTTAAAAAGCTTTGTTCTGTAACTGCATCAGCCATTGTTTTCAAATCAACAACGTATTTGCCAACTTTAGTAGCATCTAATTTAGATTTACATTTAACCCCCAATAGTGTGTTTTGATAAACAATCTCATTTTTAGTTTGAGAAAGTAACTGAACTACATTAGGAATGCTCGTTAGCTTATCTCTAATAGCAAACACTCTGTCCATTTCTTCCATGGTTAGGCGCTCTCTATTAGCGTTATTAATAAGAATTTCATTAAGCCATTCTTTATATGCTTTAGTAGTAGTTGGTCTTTTACCTCCAATTTCTTCACATATTTCACTATCATCTACTGCATAAAACCTTGCTTCAAACATATCTGGTTCTAATACAATACAATGTACTGCACTTCCAAATGTAAATGCTTTAGATGTTTTACCACCAAGTTCATGGTAAGCTTTTAAGTGTTGAGGTCCTCCCTCGTTAATTTTCTTTAAGTGAGTATTAGTCACATAATCTGTGTCGGCAAAATATTTATCATCATCCCAATCAAGAACACCGTCTTGATTAGGATCGTGATTAGCTAATTCTTTCATAAAATCTTCTGCTTCACTACTTGGTATCATATTCATGCCTTTAGTTCTTTAATTTGAGCCTCAAGATTTTCTATTTTGGCTAACTTTTTTTTCCATGCTATTTTTTTAGCTTTCCATCTTAAAGATTTAAATTCTTTTATATGTGATTCTAAATCTTCAATTATTGCATTTAATGATGCAGCTGAAACATCAAATGGAAGCCTTACAGAATTACAGTAACCTATTACTTCCACATGTTTTCCGTAATAAAAAGACCATTTACTGTAATCTGGATAAGAATCATCAAAGTATAATTTGATTTCTTCTTTATCTTCATCTATAGTTGCATAACTTGTATCTTTAAAAGCTAAAAGTCTTTCTATTCTTATGTAATTATGACCAAAATCTATTTCTAATTCTTTTCCTATTCTTGCATAATCTTCTGCAAGTGCTATTAGTTTGTTAATTTGTTTTTTCATCTTTTTTTCGGTTTAATAAATTTATGTTTTTTCTTAGGTTGGCATAATTCCCATTCATCTTTGTATAGGAATTGCCAATCATAACCTCTCTTAATACCATAGTCTACAAATTCCAATGCGTTTAACCTTCTTTTTACAAGTGGTCCATAACTTCCCGGAATATAATCTCGACCTATGTATTCATGCATTTGTTGACAAGCGTGTAAAAATTCATCACTAAAGTGTTTAGCAATTATTTTAATTGGCTTATCCAACTGTTCTGTCTTATCAGATTTAGCATACTTATTCATTAACTTTCTAAATTCATCTCTTTCTTCATTAAAGAATACTACGAGTTCATTGTCAAAAGAGTCTTGTAAGAATAGCTTATTTTGATACTTCAGTAATAAATTCTTTAATAGTTTTTGTGACATACTTAATCTTTCTTGGTTTAAATGATTTATCAGTAAGTAAGTATCGTTCTGGAGTAAATGTTTTTTTAAATATTATTGGAACTTTAATCATAGTAATGTAGTCATCGTATTTTTCATAAACATCTTTAATATTATTTACAGCTAATCGAGTCATATTATTATTATCAAATCCTCCTTTAACTTCAACTGTAGATATATATCCTTGAGATACAAATGGAGCTGTAATCTTTTCTCCACAAGAGAGTTCTTGTACAAATATTCCATAAGCTTGTTCAGTCCAATATATCTTAAAGTCTGGTGTATAGACTCTACCTTTAAATAAAACTTGTTCAAGAATTTTATCTTTTACACGTTTCATTGGTTTAGTATATGTTATTACCAAATCTTCAGTTAGCTTATAAGGTTCTTCAATTTTTTCCCAGCTATTAATAAAATTCCAATTTCTCAATACTTCGAGATACCAACTAAAATACTTTTCTTCTTTACTATCAAACATTATCAATAATATTATCAGCCATATATGCAGCTATGTTATAATCATATCCTTCCATTATTTCACAAACCTTATATATAAAATCAAATTCTGCTCTAAGCATTAAAATACTCATTTCAGCTTTTTTAATATGTGGTTCAAATAGTTTATGCAATGTATCTTCTGACTCCGTAAATTTATTACGTTTACGAAACAGTATAAGCTCAAGCCTACGTTTAACTTCTTTACTTTGATTTATCTTATTCTCTAACTCTCTTATTTTATCATTAATAAGTGCATGAATTAGCTTAATAACATCAACTCTTTCAAATGAAGTTTTTTCAATATTGATAATTTCGGGTATAATATATGAATCAAAAAATGTCTGTATTTCTTTTTCAAATGACAATTCCTCAACATTACCCGTAATATCATACATTTTTCTACTTAATGGGTCTATCAATACAGCATATGCTTCTTGAAGCCTTTTAAATAGTTCTTCACTTCCGTTTTCCTTATCTGGATGATGAAGCTTAGATTTATCTTTATAGGCTTTCTTAACTTCTTTTGGAGTAGCTGTTTTATCTATACCAAGTAATTCATATAAGTTTTTCATATTTTAATATTAAATTCATCGAGCACCGAAGCACCCGACAAATGTTTATTTCTTACGTTCTTTAATTACTTTAACGTCATTATCAGTATAGCATAGCATACAATCAGCACATGCTCCATGACAGTTAGCATTTTCTTTGTTAGAAATTGCTGTAAAAGTTTTATCAAAATAATCTAATACCTTTCTATCAGTACACTCTCCATCAATTTTTGAGACAGAAAAGATATACTTAATATTTGGTATTTTATCGTATTTAAGAACAATATCTGTTCTTTTAGTCCATAAACCAAAATTGGTATAAGGATTTTTCTTTGCTATTGCAATTAAGTTTTCCATATGTATATCGTTAATTATCTCTCCAAAAGAGTTAAAACGTACATATCTATTATTAAATACAGGCAATTCTTTATCAGCTAATAAATTTTCAGACAATAATGTAGAATTATGTAGCAATTTGACTTCTAAGTTTTTTCTAAACTTAGAAAGTCTATTGCTATAACATACGCCACATACACTATCTTTTACATTTGACATTAACTGACAAAAATCATTTGTTAAGCTACTAACACTAATGGATGGAATGTTCTTCATTTTACCATTACCTGTAGTAACGTGTACTTGAGTCAGGCTATTCATTTTTAAATTTAGTGATTGTTATTTCTAACATAATAAGGCACATCTCTCATGTGCAACATAACTAATTTAACGCTTGTAGATATTCTTTCTTCTTTAAAAACTTTAATATATGGATCTTCTACCATTACAAGTCCATGCATAAAAGCTTCATTGTAACATAAATCTTCAGTAAATTCTCCAAACTGGACAACACTTCCTGGTATAGATATGTTTACAGTAAGAGTTTCTCCTTGTTTCATCTTATCAGATTCAACATTATATGCTGCTCTAATAACTTTTCTGATTTCTTTTTCAATCTCGTGTAATTCCATTTTCTTCTTCTTTTATTTCTACTAATGATAGCGTAAATTTCCTACCATCTTTAACTGTTATTACACCTTCATTACTAATACTCTTTACTTCTTTGTAAATTTGAGTGTGACTAATTTCAAGTTTCTTACAAACTGCTCTTCTAAATTGATGACCAGCTATTCCATTTAATCTATAGCTATTCATTTTCTTTGTTTTGGTTTACATAAAATAAATATAAGTAGTGGGGCGGGCTGCAAATGAACTTGGATACCTCCCAAGAGCGCTACTCATTCGTCAACTTTTACGGATTGCGTGTGACATTCCCCACTACTCATTTTCTTTGTTTTGGTTTATAAAGATTAATAATTCTTTCTTCAAAATCAATGAACAAGAAGTCTATTTCTAATTCATACTTATCGAATATGTCACGTAGTTTTTCTTTTAGGCTCATAGTTGTTTGTATAACAATCCTCATTAGGATCAGGAACATCAATTCCTCGATTAGCAAAATGTACTTGTAATTTAAACTTAAATAAATCAAAATCTTTTGTTGACATAGCACTTGTACTTTTAGTTTCTGCATATGTAATTACCTTACCCATTACTTCTTTAGTCCTGAATTTAGTTTTTACTATCTCACTTAGTATATAATGATGGATATCCTCTTTTTCGTAAGGTTCTCCTTCTATCCTTAGTAGTTCTTCTTGTATAGTTTTAATAGCTACACCCCAATACCAACGATTCTGCTTATCAGAACGTCTTTTCTTGGCTTTCTTGGTGGATATTTCTAAATCCTTACCTTCATCTTGAAGTAATAACCCTTTGACATTATCATGATTATAAATCACTATCTGTCCTTTAGAGTCTACTGTTCCATTAAATTTGTTCATAAATTTTAATTAAAATACAAGGAGTACCGAAGTACTCCTTATAT
>Ga0209630_10005696_pt1 | contig 10457 bp, 3 predicted proteins | sample COG_01_FD_184745 | JGI IMG/M metagenome (GOLD analysis project Ga0209630, IMG submission 184745) | Pelagic Microbial community sample from North Sea - COGITO 998_met_01 (SPAdes) (version 2) | ecosystem: Environmental > Aquatic > Marine > Neritic zone/Coastal water | place: Helgoland, sampling... | reverse complement strand
TACTTTATGGGTAGTAGAAGAAGTTTCTGATCCTATTTCTTTTAATATCAATATTTCTTTTACGGCAGATGAAGTAGAAGAAGTAGAATATTTAAGAGGTCCAAATACTAATATTTCTTTAAATAAAGAAACAAACTTTACTACAAAATATTTTAATGTTAATGAAATACTAAGTACAACCTTAACCTCATCTTATCAACAGGTTAAATCAGTACTTGAAGAAAAAAGTATAGATATTAATGTAGATCACACAGACTATACTAATTTTGTACATTTTTCTTCTGCTTATGAACGTTTACAAAATTTTAAGTATAAACTCACCCTAATTCAAAATTATCAAACCGATTTAAATCAATTAAATGGTCTTGATGCTTTAACAGACCAAACTTCAATCTCTGCTTCTAAGGCAACAATTCAAGAGAATATAGATACATTAGTTGAACAATTTGATAATTATGAATATTATCTATATTTTGAATCTGGAAGTAAATCTTGGCCTAAATCAAACCAATATCCACCTTATGACAATTATAGTGTAACATCGGAATCTGCTTCTGTATGGTTTGGTTCTATAGAAGAAGACAATGATTATTATGGTGGGCAAATACTATCAGCTTCATTATATGATTTAGATAATAGAAACTATATATGGAATACACTTCCAGCATATGTTCAAGAAGATGTTCAAAATCAAAACTTAGAGCTTTTAGTCTCTATGTTAGGACAGCATTTTGATTATATTTGGACTTATACTAGAGCAATTGAAGATCTAAACAACGCTGATAATAGAGTAGACCATGGTATTTCAAAAGATTTAGTAGCAGATGCTTTACGTTCTTTAGGTATAAAATTATACACTACTAATAGAACAAATGAAGATGTATTTACTTCTATTTTAGGAGTTACACCTTCTGGATCCTTTGTCCCTGAAACTGGCTCTTATAGAATAGAAAATTATGTTTCTGCTTCAAATGAAGTTATTTCTTATGACACTGTAAATAAAGAAGTTTACAAAAGAATATATCATAACTTACCTTATTTACTTAAAACAAGAGGTACTCGTAGAGGTATAAGAGCACTTTTAAATTGTTTTGGTATAGCAGATGATATTTTAAGAATAAATGAATATGGGGGTAATAGAAAAAATATAAGACAAGTAACTCAATATTATGAAAAAGCAAATTCAATATTAGATACTCGTCAAACTAGTTCTGTAGAAGTTCCTTGGTTACCAACATTAATGCCTATTATCCCTGATTATTGGGAAGAAGTAGAACAAGATTGGAATAATATTGAAGGATGGTGGAATGGAGTACTTGCTGAAGATCAAGTACCCGATACAATTGAATTTAGATTTAAAACTAAAGGAATACCTTCTTCAAGTTATTACACACAATCCTTATTCCAAGTCAACAATTCAGATTCAACATCCCAATTTGGTGTTCAACTTTTATACCCTTCTGAATCTAATGCTGCTTTAGGAGGAAACACATACGATACTTATGGAGAACTAAGATTTATTTTATCTGGTTCACAAGGATATACTTCTACGAACCCTTTATACTTTCCCTTCTTTAGTGGAAGTTTTTGGAATGTAAAACTAGATAGAAGTCCTGCTGCACAAAACTTAAATGATAGTGGTTCAAATACAACATATGAATTAATAGCTAAATCAGGACAATACGATGGAAATAACAACTATATTGATTTTGAAGGTTCTGCTAGTTTAGTAATATCAGGATCTACATCTGCCTCATATAATGAAGCTTGGAATAGTTACTTATTTTCTTCAGGTAACACTCAATTTTATGGGTTTTTAGGAGGAGCAAATAGTAGTAATATTATAGCACCTGATGGAGTTATATTTGATGGATATTTTCAAGAATTTAGATATTGGATTACAAATTTATCACAATCAACTTATGATCAACATGTTTTAAACCCAACATCTTATGTTGATAATGATATTACATCTTCATATTATAATTTAATTTATCGTTTACCTTTAGGTAATTATGATTTTATATCTGGATCAGATGGAGATAATAAAGTATATACTGTACACCCCTTATCTACAGGTTCATATGCACCTACTGCTTCATTCTTAGGTACAGGTTCGTCTACAGTAAATTATGGTGTTATAACTAATTTTACAACTTCTAGTTTTGTAACACATAGTAATGTAGATTTAATGCAAGGTCCTGATATTGGTGCTTTTACATTAAATGAACAAAAAGTTAGAGTAGCATCATATCCTTATGCATCTGGATCAACTTTATCTCCTTATGTAAGTGTACAACAACAATTAGTAAATAATTATACTGCTGATTTAGATATAGCAGAAATATCAGTTTCTCCTCAAAACAGTATTGATACAGATATTGTAAACCAAATAGGGTTTTTTGATATAGATGAATATATAGGTGATCCTCAATTAGCGGCTTCAGGTTCATACCCTCAACTAAATGAATTAAGAGATTTTTACTTTAAAAAATATTACAAACAACAAAACGTATTTGATATAGTTAAGTTACTATCATATTACGATAGTTCGTTATTTAAAATGTTAAAGGATTTTGTTCCTGCAAAAACATTACTTAATACCGGTTTAGTAATTAAACCACACATTTTAGAAAGAAATAAAACAGAAAAATTTGAACCCTCTTTTACATATGTAGATTATAGTGGTTCATATAAAGTTGTAGAAGTAACAGGATCAACCCCTATGGGTATCCCATTAGATACAAGCTATACTGGTGAAGTTATTATACCTTCAAGTTCTGCTAATACTATTACAGCCTCGGGTGTAATATATAATTTTACAGATAATAGAGAACCATTTACAGGAGAATATAGTGGTAGCCAAATAACAGCATATTCTTTACCTACTAGCAGTACTGTATTTGAAATTAATACATTTAATAATTTAGGAAAAGATATAGATAATGACTTTAGTATTTCTGTCTCTTATTCCGCTATACCTTTAGATCCAACATTTAATAATATATCTGAAGCAAGAAAATCTGTTCAATACATGGATATTGATTATTCTTCAAATATTATTACTCCTGTTAATATTGGATATATTACAAGTAGATCATTTGGACAAATTACAGAAGCAGCTACATCATTTTTAGATGCTCCTATTCAAGATAGTAATTACACTTTATTACGTAATATAAATCCACGTTATTTAGGTAGTAAAACTACTTCTAAATTATATAACACTTATACTCTGGGAGATAATTCATATGGACAAACAGCAGCTATAGATTTAAATTCACTTAAATTTGCTTACTTTTCAGAGATTGTAGAAACAGGCTCATTCTTCCCAGATAGATCAAATGTGTATATTAAATATCTAATTGATGGGAGATCAAATATTACTGAACTAACACGTAAAAATGAAACCATATTTGATGTACAAAATATATTTAATGCTAAAAAACAGGCAAATATTTCATTAGATGACAACCAACTATTTTCAGATCAAAAATATTTAGATGGTCTAAAACCAGTTTATGCGGGTGGGTATCGTTATTTACCTACTTTACAAAACCCAACAGGTAGTACTACTTTAGTATATAAATTTACTACAGGTTCTTTATCAAATATTGACCAATCAGATTTAAAAGAACTACCAGGTAGTTTAGGGGGAGAATATGTTAATATATCTAATTTTACATTAGGCACAATCCAAATTCAAAGCTCAAGTAATAATGTAACTGTAGGTGGATACCCTGCTATAACATTAACACGAAATACTCCTGTTAACCAATCTAGTATTTGGTGGGATAATGATTTAGTAATAAATGTTGAAGGTCAAGTTCAATTAGAAATTAATTTACCTAAAAATATTTCTGCTTCAATAGATCAAATTACATGGAACCCATTTAATGGATCTCAACCTATAATATCTTCATCGGAAGATTTAGGAGAATTTACTTTATTAAAAGCAACTTACCATGTAACAAATTCCGTTACTTTACCTAGAAATACTCAAACAACAGAAGCTATTCTTTCAAATTCACCTTCGGCTATGGGTGGTTATTTTGAAACTAGTTTTTCCCCATCAGGAATTTCTAGTGCCTCAATTAATATAGGAGAAGAATCAGTACGTTATGGGTCTCCAGAATATACTTACTATTATCCATCTGAACCATTAGTTTCATTAACTTCAAGTATTGTAGATGGAGGAGATGCAAATAATGGAGATGCTTTCTTTTTAAGAAATAATACAGGTTCATTTAACATATTAACAGCTTCTGTTTCTATGTCTTATTGGTATGGAAACTTTATACAAACATCTTCTGTATATGAAAGTGGGTCTGATTCATTTGGTATAATAGATGAAGAATTTGTTATTAAAAAAGGGGATATATTTAGGTTTGTAGACAAAGCAGAAGGAGAACCAGGAACAGGAAGTGGAGTATTCCCGATAGAGTTTGAACGTCAAGTTAAAAAAGTAAATACTGTATTTAGAGATGAAGTTACAAATACAAGACGTTTAACGATTGAATTTGATAAAGATATTCCTGCCAGAGCTTGTGAGGATTATAATTCAAATTCACCTGAAGATGCTAGGGAAATAAAAAGATTTATATTATTAAAGAAAGTAGAAGATGAAACTAACATTGTACTAAACTTTAAAAAACAAGAAGGAAGAACATCTTCTGGTATTGTACTACCTGCTGATATACCTCAACCTTTACAAGAAAGAGCGGGTAATATTATAAAAGAACTTAAGTCACAAAACTTAATATCATAAAAACTAAAAAATACTATATTTATATACAACAAGATTAAACCATGGGATATTTAAATAATACAACAGTTACTGTCGATGCCATCCTGACAAAAAAAGGGCGCGAGTTGTTAGCTCGAAATGATGGCTCATTTAGAATTACACAATTTTCTTTAGCAGATGACGAAATTGATTATACTTTGTATAATCCAAATCACCCATCAGGGTCTGCATTTTATGGAGAGGCAATTGAAAACATGCCTATTCTAGAAGCATTTCCAGATGAAACTCAAACAATGAAATATAAGTTGTTAACTTTACCTAGAGGTACAGCTAAATTACCTGTACTAGAATTAGGATATACAACCATTACATTAAAACAAGGTGCTTCATTATCAATTACTCCTCAAACACTTAACTACTTAGGCACAGATTCTACATTTGAAGCTAGTGGTTATACAGCTACAATTGGAGATTCAAGAACGCTATCTAACTTTGAAGGGGTAGGTGTAAATAATGCTGCAGCTGCACAATTAAATACAACAACTACTATAGGTACAAACGTATCTAGAACTGTAATTGGTACTACAATTAACTTAACTGCAACTACAGTTAATACATTATTTGGAACCTCAAATACACTAAATACAATATTAACAGTAACAGGTAGAGATTCAGGAGCAAGATTAACAGTCCCACTTAATATAACAAAAATAACATCATAATATGAGCTTTGTAAGTTTAAACGCTAGTGATTTTGTAGTAAGTGCAGATTCGATTACTTCTACTTTGTGGACAGGTGGTGAACCTATCCTAAATAATTTTTTTACATCATCCCAAACATCCTCGTTTGACACTTATCTAAGTGTATACCAAACCAGTTCAGTAAGATCAGATTCTGAAGTACAATTTGCAATTGCCTATGGTGAAGTAGAAGGTTCAGGATCTGCCCCATATAATACTTTAGTAACCGGAAGTTCTCCTTCTAAAGTTACTTATGGTCAATATAGAACTTTAGTAAATGGAGATGAAAATACAAACTTTAGTTTTGGAACTGGAAATACAAATTCAAGAGACATTTATGTATTAAATGTTAACAGAGCAAGATATAAAGAAAAATTATTCCCAGGTACATTTAATCTTGTTTTATCTGGTTCAGATGGAACTGAAACAACTCGTTTACAACTAACAGATAATTCTAAAGATGTAACTACATTAACGTATACAGATGCGGGTCGTGTATTTGATATTGTAAGTGGATCAAATGGTAGTGCAACAACTTCTACCCCAGTATCTGCCTCATCAACAACAGCAGGTTATACACCTTCTGGATCATATGGAAAATATTTACCTGATGTAGGTTTAATTATGTTAAACCCTAGAGCTCTTGCTTTATCAGGTTCATTTGGAGGATTAGGATTAGTAGTAAGTGATGATTTAACAAATAATGCTCTTGTAGCAAATCATAGTACTTTATTTGAATCAATTAAATTAGCACAAACATTCTCACTTAACTCAGAAGAAACCATAACATCAGATTATATATTTGTAAGAGTAGGAAATTCTGATTTTAACTATTCTACTAACCCATCTATGATAAGTGGTAGTGGAGAATTTGTATATTCTAGTTTAATCAATAACCCTCAAACATTTATAACAACTGTAGGTTTATATAATGATGCTAACGAATTATTATCAGTAGCAAAATTATCAAAACCATTAGTTAAAGATTTCACTAAAGAAGCTCTAGTAAGAGTAAAATTAGATTTTTAATGAATGAGTTTTGCATACAAAAAACTAAATCCTGCTGAAATAAAATCAGTACCCTATGTTGCTAACAAGCAATATGAGTACGATTCTTCTTCATATGTAGATAATAATATTCAAACTTATATAGGAGAATATATTCCTATAACTGATGATCGACCCTTTGATCCTCAAAACGATAACTTAACTACAGACCAAAATTATAGACGATTGATTTTCGAATCAATTCGTCATTTATATTATCAAAACTATGTTACAAAATCTTCTCAAGATCAAGACATAGGGGACGATGCCTTAATATATCCTGAAAATACCAACTATTTTTGGCATTCTTCTTCATACGATAATTATCTTCAAAATACAATGAATTCGGGCTCTTTTCCGAATTTTAGAAGTTTTCCTTATTTTGAAAAAGTAGAAAATGATTATGATGGAGATGCAGAATATGGTACTGCTCTTTACTTTATAGAAAATGCTGCTAAAATTAGAGTAATTTCTATTCCTAAAAATATATATGGTGAAGGTATAAAACCTTATACTTTCCAACTTTCAGGATCAAACTTTTTTATAGTTGATGATGGACAAGGTAATTTAAATGATGTAATAAAAGTAATTGCTAAATATGATGACCAAAGATATTCAGATAGTAATTATGGATATTCTGGTGAAAATCTAGAAATACCTGTAGGAAACATATTCTATGATCAAGGTATAGCAGTAATTACAAATCAAGATTACTTATGTTTTATAGAAGGAAATCCTGTAGCTCGTAATGATTATCCTGAATTATTAAATGTTAGTGCCGATAAAGTATTAAACATTTTAGAATCAGACTTTGATGATTGCTCCCAAATTAATACAAGTTCTGTATCTACCTTTTCTTATCCCGAATATTCATTTCCAGATTTTACCATAAGTGGTAGTGGTGATCTTATAATTACACCTAATGTTAATAGTGTATCTCCTGGAGAATATAGATTATATTATAGTGTAGAAAATACCTTAGGGTTAGTTTCAAATACCGGATCAATTATACTAACTCTAACTTCTGAACCTTTAACCTCTACAGTAAATTCTATAACAGAATCTTGTTACCAAAACACAGACAACATATCTTCCTCAGTAACATTTTCAATAGACAAAGGTATTCCTCCCTATAGTTGGTCTATAGATGGTACAAATTATACTCCTGTAAACGATTTATTCCAACCAATAGTATCTGCCTCTATATTCCCTTCCCAGTCAGTAATATTATCAGTTAAAGATATTGATGGTGCAATTGTAACAAATTCTATTGATACTTCCTTTACAATAATTGATGGAAAATTATGGCAAGACGACGTATCTAACTGCGGTACAGCAGATGGTACTATATATGCTAGTGCTAGTGGAGATTTACCTATTACTGCATCTTTAACCGCTTCTTTCTCAAACTCAGTTGAATTACCTAATACATTTAGTAATTTAGAAGTAGGGACCTATACTGTACATTTTAAAGATGCTAACAATTGTGTTACAACCTCACAAATAGAAGTAACTAAAACTATTCCTGTTACAGCAAGTTATGTTTTAAAACATATAGATTGTTTTGGTAGTTCAACAGGTGAAATTTATTTAGATTCTTTTGATAGCGAAAGTTTAGAAGAAAAAGATGAATCTCTATATCTAACAGGAGGTACTCAACCTTTCACTTATGACTGGACAGGTCCTAATGGGTTTAATACTAGTTCAAATTATGTATACGATGTTCCTTCTGGTAGTTATATCTTAAATATACAAGATGCAGATGGGTGTTTTTATGGGTTTACATTTGATTTAACCTCTTCTCAAATAATGACATATAGTGCTGAAATAGATTATACTTCTAGTGCTTATACAAGTTCTTTAGTAATTAATAATTTAGTAGGAGGAACAGGTCCTTATAACATAACAGCATCAACAAATCTTTCAACATACACTACAAGTTCAATAGGTGGTAATACAATAATACCCCTAGTTGCTGATGAACTAAATTCTGGATCATGTAGTGTCCACATATCAGATGCTTTAACTTGTTCTGCTGCTACAACTAGTATAGAAATATTTGGTAGATCTTGGGAATTAACCGGCTCAAATTGTGAAGATGGAACAGGTAGTGTAGCACAAAGAAATTTAAATTTTTATACATATACAACGGCAAGTGCCGAATATGTAACAGTTAGAATACATTCTGGAAGTGAAACCCCTGTACAATTTGATACCTCTGGTAGTACTACAGGAAGTTATACTTGGAACCACAACAGTACTTTATTTATCGATGTTTTTACTGGTTCAAATCATAATTTTTATTTAAGAAGAGAATTTAGTGGTTCAAGGGATGATGAAACAGGTCCCGCTAATGTAACAGGTAGTGAAGTTACATCTTCTGCTATTATTATAGGAAATGCTAATATAACACAATTTGGAGAAAATTTAGATGTTTCATTAGCTTTTGGAACTAGTCATTCTCTTAAATCTCTACACGTTACAGCTTCTAAAATAAACACAGAAGATTTAACAACAAATATTAACTTTAAATTTGATAAACAAAGAGATCTTCAAACTATAAAAACTAAATTTATATCTTCGGCTACTAATTTATCACTAACAGGTAGTGGAGGAAGTGCAATCGCTGATGGTTCAGGAAGTAATTTTATAGCCCGTAATGATGAATTTATTGACATACAATACGGTAATACGGGTAGCTTTATAGGACCAAATAAATTATTATTTAGAGATTCCTATGCTTTTGGTAATGTAATAAACACAATTTCAGGATCTAATGTAGAATATACTAGTGGTTCAATATTTAGTGGTTCTGCGGCAAGTTATTTTGGGGGTGAAAATGCACAATATTTTACTCAAAGAACAGATAAAGTTTTTATGATGGCTGCTGATATAGATAACATTGGGTTTTTAGATGTTTATTCTTATACTGAAGAAGGATTTTATAATAATGACCCTGTAGGAGTTAGACAAAATACTACTGGAAGTTATAGAAATTATAATATATATGCTGCTTCTCAAAGAATGGAACATAACCTTATGTATATAGTGATAATACATGAAGATGAATTTTCTAAAATGAACTTCCCTCAAGGAATAGGAAGTGGAGAAATTTTTAATAGAAAAATAGAATTACTAAATGATGTAAATAGAATTTATTATTTATTTATGTCTCCAATTGCTACATCAGGTTCACAAGAATTAATAGATAATAGATCAATAGCAGTAGGAAAATATTTTATAGATAACGTGATATATGGCTAATACAGGTTTCATAATAAATAATACTGTAAGACAGTTATTTTCATCAGGCCCTAATTCGGGGAGTGCTGTTACGGCTAGTGATGACTTTGATGTTGATCTAACAGTTGCACCTTTTTCTGCTAGTTTAGATGGAGAAACTTTTTACAATAGAGCTCTTGACCCAATTAATTGTGAAGAAGGGTTTGAAACTTGTGTTGCACCCTTACTAGTTAGTTTAACAACAGGATCACAAAGAGGAAGGTTTGCTATAAATTATGTTACCCAATCTTCTTTTAACACGGCAAGCGCTATTACATCTTCTATAAGTAATGATATAAACTTTTCTACCTCAGAAGTATTTTCTGCATCTATAGATAGTGTTATACCTGTTACAACTTCATTCGTAAGTGGTACAGTATATTTTAAAGCATTTACTTCATGTAGTGGACCAGACCCTTCAGCTGATTCAACTTCATTATCTTTTACATATGATTTAATACCTCCACAATTAGAACCAGGTACAGTACAAATTATATTTAAAAATAACTATTCTTCAGCAATGGTTGTAGAAATTCGTAGTTTAAGAGGAAACGCAAATTATACAATTTCACCAAAACAATCTGTAACTTATGACTATACAACATCACCTGACCCAGGTGCATGGACAGCTACGGGTCGT